>JACCDX011206954.1_pt1 | contig 10382 bp, 9 predicted proteins | sample 7449681 | NCBI WGS metagenome assembly JACCDX01 (sample SAMN15323450, study PRJNA562643) | freshwater metagenome | isolation source: river surface water | place: USA:Blue River Watershed | collected 2017-08-18
AAAAGAGTGGACCCGCCGTTATGGCGTCTGAGACGGCCGCTGCTTGTTTTTGTAGGTCGGCGGCTTCAGCCCCGACATGGGGTCCGATCACCGCCAATGTCGGAGCTGAAGCTCCGATCTACAGGACTTGAGGTTCATGGGGGCCGTGTTGCTGGCCCTGATCGCTGGCCTGCCCATGGGCTGGGCGTTGTGGGCTGCGGCATCGCAAATGTTCGATGCCAGCGCCTGGCAAGCCCTGTGGGCCGATCCGCAAACGCTGCGTGCCTGGGGCATGACGTTGTGGACCGGGCTGGCCTCCACGTTGCTGGTGTGGTGGACCGTGGCGCGTTTGTTGGCCCATGGTTTCATTCGGCAGCAATTGGCCCGCTGGCTCACCCATGTGCCTGCCTTGCTGGCCACGCCGCACGCGGCCATGGCCATTGGCTTGATGTTGTGGCTCTCGCCCAGTGGCTGGGCTTTGCGCCTGGTGTCGCCGGGCATCACCGGTTTTGATGCGCCACCGCCTTGGTTGACCACACAAGACCCGTGGGGCTTGGGCTTGATTTTGGCGCTGTGGCTCAAGGAAGTGCCATTTTTGCTCTGGGTGGCTGCCACGCAACTGCAACGCGAAGACCTGCGTCGACGCTGGCAAGCTGAATTTGCACTGGCCCAAACTTTGGGCCACACGCCCGCCACCGCCTTTGCCCAAGTGGTCTGGCCGCAGCTGGCACCGCGTTTGCGCTGGCCGCTGCTGGCGGTGTTGGCCTATGGCCTCACGGTGGTGGACATGGCACTCATCATTGGCCCGGCGACGCCACCCACTTTGGCGGTGCTGGCCTGGCAATGGCTGGGTGATGCCGATGCGGCCATGCAGGCGCAAGGTGCGGCAGCGGCGGGGTGGTTGACGGGCACGGTGTTGGTTTGGGGTGTGGTCACGGTGGTAGTTTTGAAAGCGGTCGCGGCCATGCGCACATTCGCGAGCAGGGGCTCGCTCCCACAAAGTCAGACGACGGATCTGGGGGGCTGGCTCCTACAGAAAACCCCGACATGGGTTCCGCATTTTTGTAGGAGGCTGCCCCTGCAGCCGAATGTCATGTGGACCACCATCCTCACCACCTACGCCGCCGTCTGGTTCGCCCTGACCGTGGGCAGTGTCTCGGGCGTGTGGCCTTTCCCTAAGGTGTGGCCCGAGCTGTTCACGTTCAACGCCTGGCAACAAGAGTTCAACAGCGCGCACACCTTGTGGACCACGCTGGGCCTGGGCGCGGCCTCTGCCAGTGTGTGCCTGGTTTGGTCGGTGGCCTGGCTGGAGCTGACACCGCGCCGCTGGCAACAGGCTTTGCGGCCCTGGTGGTTGCTGCCGCTGGTGTTGCCCTCGGTGCTGTGGGTGGTGGGCCTCTACAGCGTGGCGCTGCAGTGGCGACTCGAGGGGCAGTGGCTGGGCCTGCTTTTGGCGCATGCGGTCATGGTGCTGCCCTATGTGCTGCTGGCCTTGGAGCCCGCTTATTTGGCGGTCGATCCGCGCCAATCGGCGGTGGTGGCCAGCTTGGGTCAGGGCCGGTGGACTGACTTGCTGCGCATCAAATGGCCGTTGCTCAAACGCGCCATCGCCTCGGCCTGGGCGGTGGGTTTTGCGGTCAGTGTGGCACAGTATTTGCCCACCTTGTATGTGGGGGCGGGGCGCTTTGCCACGGTCACCACCGAGGCCGTGACGCTGGCGTCTGGCGCGCAGCGCTCGCTCATGAGCGCTTATGCCGCTTTGCAGATGCTTTTGCCCGTGTTGGCCTTTGCTTTGGCCGCTTACCTGGGCAGGCCACGCCAATTTGAGAAGATCGGGTCGATGAAAGACAACACATGAACGCGGGACTCCAGATCGACATTGAACGCCTGGGCACGGCGGCGCAGACCTTGGTGCAAGACCTGCACCTGAAAGTGCCTGCAGGCGAGATCCTCACGCTCATGGGGCCAAGTGGTTGCGGCAAAAGCTCGGTGCTGGCCGCCACTGCGGGCACGCTGGCCAGCGTGTCTGAAGGTTTGCAGCCTTTGCAGTTTGACGGCCGCGTGCAGCTGAACGGCCGTGACCTCACCGCCTTGCCCACGCACCTGCGCGGTGTCGGCTTGGTGTTTCAGGATGCTTTGCTGTTCCCGCACATGACGGTGGCTGAGAACCTGCTGTTTGCGGTCCCCCGCGCCTTGCCGTTTGCACAGCGCCAGGCGCATGTGCAGCAAGCGCTGCAAGAGGCGGAGTTGTCGGGCCTGGGTGAGCGTGATCCTTCTACCCTGTCGGGCGGGCAACGTGCGCGTGTGGCGCTCATGCGGGCGCTGCTGGCCGAGCCGCAAGCGCTGCTGTTGGACGAGCCCTTTTCCAAACTCGACGCCGCTTTGCGCGCCCAGCTGCGCCCGTGGGTGTTTGCGCATGTGCGCGAGCGGCGCATCCCGGTGGTGCTGGTTACGCACGACGAACAAGACGTGGCCGACCCGCAACGCGTGGTGCACTTGCGTGCCGCCACCGAAGAAAGCGCAACCCATGTTTGACCGCCACGCCCAAACCCTCTTGCGCCCCGCGCTGAACGCTGCCGCACGTGGCTTGGTGCGCGCAGGCATCAGCGCCGACGCGCTGACCTGGTTGGGCTTTGCCATCGGCATGGCCGCCGCCGTGGCCATTGCGCTGCAAGCCTGGTGGTGGGGCTTGGCGCTGCTGCTGGCCTCGCGCTTGCTCGACGGCCTGGACGGCAGCGTGGCCCGCCTGACCCAGCCCACCGACGCGGGCGGCTTTCTGGACATCGCGCTCGACTTCGTGTTCTACGCCGCCATCCCCCTGGCCTTTGCGGTGGCCAACCCCAGCACCAACGCCCTGCCCGCTGCGGCCTTGCTGGCCAGCTTCATCGGCACCGGCAGCAGCTTTTTAGCGTTTGCCGCACTGGCCGAAAAACGCGGCCTGACCGATAACGCCTTGCCGGGCAAAAGCTTTTACTTCTTGGGCGGCCTGACCGAAGCCACAGAGACCATCACGGTGTTTGCCGCCATGTGCATCTGGCCTGAACACTTTGCGGTGTTGGCTTATGGGTTTGCGGGGTTGTCTGTGATTACTACGGGGATGCGGGTTTGGTGGGGGTATTGGAGGTTGGGGTGAAGTGAAACCACAACATAACCAGGAACATTCAAAGCTTCGCGGAATTACCCGAATTTTTTAGGTTGAGTCGTCTCCTTCCACGATACGCGACAGCTAAACAGAGAAGCCTCAGTTGGCCCACTAACACCCACATCACCGCTTGGCAACTTCTTGTTAACGAACCAACAAGGAGCACTACGGTGGTTAGATTGTGAGAGCGCTTAACTCATCCTTATATGGGACTATCGGAGAGTAAAGCGCGTATACCCCCATACGCCCACCAAATCGACCCCGAAGCAAAACCAAAGCTGGGCATAATCATTAACGCCCCCGCTGGCCACCCCGCCCAAAAGCCCCTCGGCGAACCGCCAAAAACAACAATCAGCCCCGTCACAGATGACCGCCAAGGCCTTCCACAACATCGCTCAAATTGAAACCAGCCTGTGGGATGCCGCCGATCAGCTCCGTGCCAACTCCAACCTCACGGTTACCGAATATTTCATGCCCGTGTTGTGAAGTGATTTTTTTGCGGCACGCCACCAACCGTTATCAGACTGCGCTGCAAACCACTCAGGCCGCACGATGCGGCGCTGTGCCTGATCACCCGGGTATGGGGGTGTCGCCGTTTTGGAGGATTCTTGCGCCAACCAAGGCGCAGCCAAGTATCAGGCTCTGCGTGCACGCCGCATAGTTTGCTGGTTTGACGAGTGGTTCAGTTCGGCAATAGGCAATAAAAGATGTCGGCTCAAATGTGTGACGACCGGGACCACCACGCCATCGCCCAACAGGTGATAAGCCTCGTTGTATTTCTCGGGCAACTTGTAGTCGTCGGGAAGGCCCATTAAACGAGCTGCTTCGCGCGATGAAATCAATCGGCTTTTGATGCTGTTGCCGTGAACCACCATGATGGTTTGCCTGCTCGAGCCACCACCTGGTGTGCGCAAACACCCGGCAATGCCATCAAATCGAACCTCTGCTCTTTGAACGCCGTCGCGTGTGCGTTTGTAAATGGTGCCCACGCGCGGGGATGGGGATGCTTGCGCTGCAAGAACTTTTCTGCGGTGCAGAGGAGCCATCATTTCAAGCAGTTGCCGCGTTTCTTGCTCTGAATGCCATTGCACACTTTGCGGATGGGTTTCAATCAAACTCTCAAGTGTGAGCAGGGGTTTCTCGTTTTGCGGGACCGACCACCAACGCCACGCAGCTTTGGTCTCACCCGTCAAACGGTTGTGTGCTCGGATCATGGCGGCAGGGTGCCATGCGGGGTTGGGTGTGTGGGTATGGGAGAACTCAGGCAATTTCAGATGGGCATCGACCCCCACGATGAACAAGCGTGGCCTAGACTGGGGCAAAAAGTGAATGGCATCGATCAGCATGGCACCCACCAGGTAACCTTGTGATGCGATGGCTTTGGCAATCAGTTCGAAGTCTTTGCCATCCCGCGAAGTGAGAGCGCCGAATACGTTTTCTAAAACAACCATTTTGGGTTTGCGGCCTTCGGCATCGAGGTCGCAGATCAATTTCCAAAACCCCCAAAATGCCCCTGAACGTTCACCTTCAAGTCCGGCCCCATCACCCGCCAGTGAAAGGTCTTGGCAGGGAAATGAACCCCATGCCATGTCAGCATTTGCCGGAAGATCTTTGGCTTGTACGTCGTAGATGTCTTTGACCGAAAGGTGCTCGTCACCCCAGTTGGCGCTGTAAGAATGTCCCTTGCTTGCACTGATGTCGTTGGCAAACAAGCATTGCCAATCCGAACCTAGTCCAGCCCGTGCCATACCGCCGCCAGCAAAAAATTCGTAAAAACTGTGCATGTTGATCACCCGATGCTGTCTATTTGTACAGTTATTTTAAGTGCTACCGAGCCGCTCGTGTTGCGTTACTTTCAGCTTTCTGCACCGTCGTCCGAATAAGACACTGCCGATTTAACCAGTAAAGAGTGGTACTTGTTCAGGCGCTGAAAGTGCGCGTCCATAGCGCCGGCAATTTGCGTCGAATTTTTCACGGCCAAAAAGTGACCCACGATTTGGGCGTAGTGGTTAGCTTGACGCGGCAAGCGTTGTTCCGGTGTTTTTCGTTCAGCAATTTCTTTGTCCGACATCACCTGGACCTTGACCGCAGCCTTGGGAATAGGGGCTTTCTCTGGTGTGCGTGGCACCGTGCCGTTCATCAACTTCGATTTTTTATTGAAGTGGTGATACAGGCGATTTTCAGTGGGTGTGATGTCCTGTACATCGGCAATGGGATAGGCCCAAACATAGGCAATTTCCCACACATCAATTTGGCGGTTTGCAATGATGTCCGACCTGGCCGAAGTCAAGTGCCTCGATACGCGTGAGCGGATGCCATCTTTGGACTGTCCTACATAAATCGGTACTTCGTCCAAATCGCACAAGACATAAACGCCGGTGCTGGTGGGCAGCTCTTTCATCGCTTTTTTGCGAAAGGCAAAGTCTGTTGCCATGGGAAAGCCTCCTGAAAACTTCTGATTTTTATTGGATGGTCATGGGTGATTCCCCATTGCCATCCAAGTATCGTACTCTGCACATCGACTGACTTTGGATGAAAGTGGCTTGTAGTACTTCCTCGCCCCAACATTCAATCTGGTGCGGTGAATCACTTCAATATTCGCCGCACTATTTGCGGCGAATAAGGCGCATAATCACCGCATGTTCGCCGACAAGTCCCCCCGTAAACGCACTCACCTTTGGCAGCGCCCCGACTGGCCGCAGTGGCGATATGACGCGGCCGCCCTAGCCGGTCCGTTGGCACAGTTGCACCGTGCGCAAGGCGAGTTGGTGGGGCGGATGGCGCACTTGGGGTTGGCGCAGCGCGATCTGGCGACTTTGCAGGTTTTGACGCAAGAGGTCATCACCACCAGCGCCATCGAGGGCGAAACGCTCAACTTGGAAGCTGTGCGCTCGTCCATAGCCCGCAAGTTGGGGGTGGACATTGGCGCGCTTGCGCCAGCTGACCGCCATGTGGATGGCGTGGTGGACATGGTGCTGGACGCGACCCAGCAACACGCCCAGCCGCTCACGGCCGAGCGCTTGTTTGGTTGGCATGCTGCGTTGTTTCCCACCGGCTTCAGCGGCCGTCTGCGGATTCAGGTGGGCACTTGGCGCAGCGACGCAGCAGGGCCTATGCAAGTGGTCTCGGGCCCGGTGGGGCGAGAAAAGGTGCACTTTGAAGCACCGCCCGCCCACACCTTGCCCGCACAAACAGCCGCGTTTTTGGAATGGTTCAACGCCGGGCCTTTGGGTGACGCGCTGGTGCACGCTGGCCTGGCGCATTTGTGGCTGGTGACTTTGCACCCATTTGACGATGGCAATGGCCGCATCAGCCGAGCCGTGGGCGACATGGCCTTGGCCCGAGCAGAAGGCTCTGCACAACGGTTTTACAGCCTGAGTGCGCAAATTCAGCGCGAGCGCAAACAGTATTACGAACAACTCGAAGCCACCCAACGCGGCACGATGGACGTGACGCCATGGCTGCAGTGGTTTTTGGCCTGCTTGCTGCGCGCAGTGCAGGGCGCTGATGGTTTGATGGTGGGCGTGCTGGACAAGGCGAAGTTTTGGCAACGCTGGGCAGACACGCCGATGAATGCACGGCAGACGCTGGTGCTCAACCGCGTGCTCGACGGCATGGACGGCAAGCTGACCAACGCCAAGTGGGCCACCCTGGGCAAATGTTCGGCCGACACGGCGCTGCGCGATATCAATGACTTGTTGGCGCGAGGCGTATTGCGCCGCTTGGAAGGTGGCGGGCGCAATACGGCTTACGAGTTGGTGTCCTGATGCGGTGCGAGGCCTGCAACGCTGTGCGGCACATCTCTGCGCATCCGGGTCCGATCTGGATCACGAACTTGTAACTTCTCAGGGCATTTAGCCGAATAACAAAGCATCAGCGTTTATCGTTCATGGCTCTTGGTTCACTGTGACCATGAGCATCACCGGAGTTTTCCCTCATGCGTCTTCGTCAAATTGTTTTGTTGCTCTTGCTGGCGCTGGCCATCGGTGCATTTGTCGCGCTGGACCTGGGGCGTTATCTGAGCTTTGAGCAGCTCAAGGCCAGCCAAGCCAGTTTTGACCAGCTCTATGCACAGCAGCCTGTGATGGTGGCCGCCGTTTACTTTGGGGTGTACGTCTTGGCCACGGCGCTGTCGATTCCGGGCGCGGTCATCATCACCTTGGGCGGCGGTGCGGTGTTTGGTCTGTGGCAAGGCTTGCTGCTGGTGTCGTTCGCTTCCACCATCGGCGCCACTCTGGCTTTTCTGGCTTCGCGCTTTGTGCTGCGTGAGTGGGTGGAGGCGCGTTTTGGTCAACGCCTGGCCGACATCAACACCGGTGTGGACAAAGAAGGCGCGTTTTATCTGTTCACCTTGCGCTTGATTCCGGTGGTGCCGTTTTTTCTGATCAACCTGCTCATGGGTCTCACGCGCATGAAGACCTGGACCTATTACTGGGTGAGTCAAATCGGCATGCTGGCGGGCACCGCGGTGTATGTGAATGCGGGCACGCAACTGGCGCAGCTGGACTCGGTGCGGGGCATTTTGAGCCCGGCGCTGTTGGGCAGCTTTGTGCTGCTGGGCATCTTTCCTTTGTTGGCGCGGCGTGTGGTGGCGGCCGTTCAAAAGCGAAAAGTCTATGCCCGCTGGGCCAGCGTGCGCCCCAAGACCTTTGATCGCAACCTGATCGTGATCGGTGGCGGCGCGGCAGGTTTGGTGTCGGCCTACATTGCCGCCGCCGTCAAAGCCAAAGTGACCTTGATCGAGGCGCACAAGATGGGTGGCGACTGCCTGAACTACGGCTGCGTGCCGAGCAAGGCCTTGATCAAGAGCGCCAAGCTGGCCCACCAGATGCGCCATGCGTCGAACTACGGCCTGAGCGACACCTCGCCCAGCTTCAGCTTCAAGGCGGTGATGCAGCGCGTGCACGACGTGATCAAAGCCATCGAGCCGCACGACAGTGTGGAGCGTTACACCGGCTTGGGTGTGGAGGTGCTGCAGGGTTACGGCAAGCTGGTGAACCCCTGGACAGTGGAAGTGACTTTGAACAATGGCCAGGTGCAGCGCCTGACGGCGCGGAGCATCGTGATTGCGGCGGGCGCACGCCCCATGGTGCCGCCTTTGCCGGGCCTCGATGACGTGGGCTATGTCACCAGCGACACGCTGTGGGATGAGTTTGCCAAGCTCGATGACATCCCGAAACGCATCGTGGTGCTGGGCGGCGGGCCGATTGGCTGCGAGCTGTCACAAAGCTTTGCCCGCTTGGGTGCACGGGTCACGCAGGTCGAGATGGGCGAGCGCATCATGGTGCGTGAGGACGAAGAGGTGTCTGCGCTGGCACGCGACGCGCTGCAGGCCGACGGCGTGAAGGTGCTGACTGAGCACAAAGCGCTGCGCTGCGAGCGCCGGGGTGAAGAAAAAATTATGGTGGCCTCCACACAGGGGCAAGAAGTGGAGCTTGTTTTTGACGCATTGGTTTGCGCTGTGGGCCGTGTGGCCCGTCTACAAGGTTATGGCTTGGAAGACATTGGTGTGCCCACGCACCGCACGGTGGACACCAACGAATACCTGCAAACCCTCTACCCCAACATCTACGCCGCAGGCGATGTGGCGGGGCCTTACCAGTTCACGCATACGGCTGCGCACCAGGCTTGGTATGCGGCGGTCAACGCGTTGTTTGGCGACTTCAAATCCTTCAAGGTGGACTACCGCGTGATCCCCTGGGCCACCTTCATCGACCCCGAGGTGGCGCGTGTTGGCCTGAACGAGCAAGAGGCGCAAGCCCAGGGCATTGCGTATGAGGTGACGAAGTACGGCATCGACGACTTGGACCGGGCGATTGCAGACAGCGAAGCCCACGGCTTTGTGAAAGTGCTCACCGTGCCGGGCAAAGACCGCATTTTGGGCGTGACCATCGTGGGCTCGCACGCGGGCGACTTGCTGGCCGAATTCGTGCTGGCCATGAAACATGGCCTGGGCCTCAACAAAATTTTGGGCACCATCCACACCTACCCCACGATGGCCGAAGCCAACAAGTACGCGGCAGGCGAATGGAAGCGGGCCCACGCGCCGCAAAAGCTGCTGGCTTGGGTGGAGAAGTTCCACGATTGGCGGCGCGGATGAACCGCTTGTTGAAACCCATCCCCGCGCTGCTGGCGCTTGGCCTGGCCTGTGCTTCGGCAACTGCTTTCGCGCAAAGCTTGTCGCCCTTGGTGCCCGCCGATGGCGCAGCCGCCAGCACTTGGCGCTTTGTGGGCTTTCCCAAATCCAAGGCCGACATCCCGCATACGCGCTTTGAACTGGCCTATGTGCAGGGCGAGCGCGCACTCAAGGTCAGCTCCCGGGCGTCGTATGGCACTTGGGTTCACGATGTGTCCCAAGTTGCTGCAGGTCGCCTGCAATGGCGTTGGCGGCTGGATCAGCCGCTCACCGGTGGCAAAGCGGCGCCCGATATCCAGACCAAAGCGGGTGACGATGCGGCACTCAAGGTGTGCGTGATGTTCGACCACCCGCTGGAGCGCGTGCCTTTTGTGGAGCGCACCTTGTTGCGCATTGCTCGCACCGTCAGTGGCGAAGACTTGCCGGCTGCTACTCTTTGCTACGTGTGGGACAGCACCTACCCAGCAGGCTTGCAAGGTGCCAACCCCTACACCCAGCGTGTGCGCTTCATCACCCTGCAAGGCAAGGGCGCGCCCTTGTCTCAGTGGCAGACCGAAACGCGCGACGTGGCCGCGGACTTTGCCAAGCTGTTTGCCGATGAACTGCCCACAGGCGCTACGGCACCTTCAGTGCGTGCGGTGTTGATCGGTGCCGACAGCGACAACACAGGTCGTCAAAGTGTGGGCTGGGTCAAGGGTCTGGACTGGACCCGTTGAACCACGGGCGCAAGCGATCAGCTTTTTGGCGGCTCTTCTTTTTTGTCTGCTTTGACTTGGATACCGCCCAGGTCGAGGACGGCATCTGTCACGATGTTTTGGGGACCCTTCAACATCAGGATGTCGAAGCCGACCCGTTTGAATTGGTGATCAGGCGCGGGTGGACCGAGCTTGAGCAACAGTGGGGTGGGCAAGTCCTCGGGTTTTTCAGAAGATGCCAGCGGTTGGCGAAGCTTCCAATCCCGTTCTTTGATTCTGGATTCACACTTGTCGCCACGCTTCACCATGCCTCTTGGGCATTCGCCAGGACCTCTGTTTTCTTCGTAGTACTCCAGAATCTGGGCTTTTTGCCGACGACCAAAAAACGCGTCAGGCGGTTCGGGTTTGTCTGCCAAAGCCGCCATGGGCG
>JACCDX010470067.1_pt1 | contig 10381 bp, 9 predicted proteins | sample 7449681 | NCBI WGS metagenome assembly JACCDX01 (sample SAMN15323450, study PRJNA562643) | freshwater metagenome | isolation source: river surface water | place: USA:Blue River Watershed | collected 2017-08-18
CCCAGCTCAAGCGCCTGCTGGAGGACCACAACCGCTGGACCGGCAGCAAGCGCGCCCGCGAGCTGCTGGACAACTGGGAGACCGCCCGCGCCAAGTTCGTCAAGGTCTTCCCGCACGAGTACAAGCGTGCGCTGGCCGAGATGCACGAGCGGGACGTTGCCAACGCCAGTACCGGCAACAACGCCAAAGCCGCCGTCCGCGACGGAGTACAGGTGTAACTCCCCCCGAAGCGCCTGCGGCGCCTCCCCCCCAGGGGGGCGCCGCCAGCGGCCCGGCAAAGCCGGCTCCGCGGCGGCCACTGGTAGGGATGTGAATCGTTCGAAAAGATTTGGAGTTAAAGCATGGGAAAAGTCACCGGCTTCATGGAATTCGAGCGCCTGGAGGAGGGCTACAAGCCCGTCCCCGAGCGCCTGAAGCACTACAAGGAATTCGTCATCGGCCTCGATGACGCGCAGGCCAAGCAACAGGGCGCGCGCTGCATGGACTGCGGCACGCCGTTCTGCAACAGCGGCTGCCCGGTCAACAACATCATCCCGGACTTCAACGACCTGGTGTACCGCCAGGACTGGGAGTCGGCCTGGGCGGTGCTGGATTCGACCAACAACTTCCCCGAGTTCACCGGCCGCATCTGCCCCGCGCCCTGCGAAGCCGCCTGCACCCTGAACGTGAACGACGACGCGGTGGGCATCAAGTCCATCGAGCACGCCATCATCGACCGCGCCTGGGAGCATGGCTGGGTGAAGCCCCGCCCGGCCGCGGTCAAGACCGGCAAGAAGGTCGCGGTGGTCGGCTCCGGCCCCGCCGGCATGGCCGCCGCGCAGCAGCTGGCCCGCGCCGGCCACGACGTGACCCTGTTCGAGAAGAATGACCGCGTCGGCGGCCTGCTGCGCTACGGCATCCCCGACTTCAAGATGGAGAAGCACCACATCGACCGCCGTGTCGAGCAGATGAAGGCCGAGGGCGTCACCTTCCGCACCGGCGTGATGGTGGGCGAGCTGCCCAAGGACTCCAAGGTGACCAACTGGGCCAAGGAGACCATCTCCCCCGAGCAGCTCAAGAAGGAGTTCGACGCGGTGCTGCTGACCGGCGGCGCCGAGCAGTCCCGTGACCTGCCGGTGCCCGGCCGTGACCTGGACGGCGTGCACTTCGCGATGGAGTTCCTGCCGCAGCAGAACAAGGTCAACGCCGGCGACAAGCTCAAGGGCCAGATCCGTGCGGACGGCAAGCATGTCATCGTGATCGGCGGCGGCGACACCGGCAGCGACTGCGTCGGCACCAGCAACCGCCATGGCGCCAAGAGCGTGGTGCAGTTCGAGCTGATGCCCCAGCCGCCCGAGCAGGAGAACAAGCCCCTGGTCTGGCCCTACTGGCCGTACAAGCTGCGCACCTCGTCCAGCCACGAAGAGGGCTGCGAGCGCGAGTTCGCCATCGCGACCAAGGAGTTCATCGGCGATGGAAAGGACGGAAAGTCCGGCAAAGTCACCGGCCTGAAGACCGTCCGCGTCGAGTGGAAGGACGGCAAGATGGTCGAGGTGCCCGGTTCCGAGCAGGTCATGCAGGCCGATCTGGTGCTGCTGGCCATGGGCTTCGTGAGCCCGGTGGGCAGCGTGCTGGACGCCTTCGGCGTCGACAAGGACGCCCGCGGCAACGCCAAGGCGACCACCGACTTCACCGGCGGCTACGCCACCAACGTGCCCAAGGTGTTCGCCGCCGGCGACATCCGCCGCGGCCAGTCGCTGGTGGTGTGGGCCATCCGCGAAGGCCGCCAGGCCGCGCGGGCGGTGGACGAGTTCCTGATGGGGGCGTCGGACCTGCCGCGCTGATCAGGCACCCGGGCCGCGAGGCCCGCCGCCAGGAGGGGACTGAGTTAACTCAGTCCCTTTTTTCATGGCCTCGCCAAGGACAAACCCCATCTGACCCAGGTCAAGGCGCCACCATGGCCCGCCGCTCAAAATGGGTGGAAGACCCAGGAGCCGGCTATGCAACAGTCTTTCGAGCAGCATCCCCCGCGCGAGCGCCGGGTGGTGGATTCGTTCACCCGCGTGCTGCACGCCGTGATGGCCTTGAGTTTCTTCGCTGCCTACCTCACGTCGGAGGCCGACGGCCTGCGGCTGCTGCATGTGACCATGGGCTACACGCTGGTCGCGGTGGTGCTGGTCCGTGCGGTGTGGGGGCTGCTGGGTCCGCGCCGCGTGCGCCTGAGCGCCTTGGCCGGCCGCGTTCGAGGACTGGGCGATACCTTGATGCTGGTCAAGGGCTTGCAATGGCAAGGGCTCATGGCACAGGCGCTCGCGCTGTCCATGGTGACGCTGCTGCTGTGCGCCGTGCCCGTCGTCGCCTCCGGCTACGTGACCTACCTGGGCTGGAGCGGGGAGTGGACCGAGGAGGTCCATGAGACCCTGGCGAACTTCATGGTCGTGGCCGTGACTGGCCATGTCGGGGTCGTCGTTCTCTTGACGTGGCTCGGCTTGGGTCGGCAGGTGCGTCCCATGCGCACAGGGCGCGTCAGGGGCCCCGGCCCTGACCTGGTCAAGCACAACCTCGTCGCGTTGGCGGTGGCCTTCCTGCTGGCAGTGGCCGGGTTCTGGTCCTGGCAGACCTACCAATACGCCGTCGACCCGCAGTTCGCCCACCAGCCCCGATGGTTGCATCCGCTGGGCGGTTACCAGGAGGGCGATGAGGACTGATGCAAGCGATTCACTTCCAGACGCGCCGCGACCCGGCAGATTGCCGTACCCTGGGCGGCCCGTCTCCACAGGTCTTGCCATGCGCCCCAAAGCCACCACCCTCAAAGCCAAGGAGGCTGCGCCTGTTCACGCATTCAGGCCGGCGCCGTCCACGGCCCGCCTCGAGGCGCGCATCAGCGCGGACCTGCATGGCACGGTCAAGCGCGCCGCTGAACTGCAGGGGCGCACCGTGACCGACTTCGTGGTGGATGCCCTCCAGCGTGCGGCAGCTGAAGCGATCGCCCAGGCCGATCTGCTGCGGCTGTCCCGGGCCGACCAGGAGGCATTCGCCCGTGCGCTGATCGATCCGCCCAAGCCCAAGGCGGCGCTCAAGCGCGCCTTTGCCCGCGCGGACAAGTTGCTGGCTGCTTGAATGCCTGATGCCTGCCCTCCGGCGGACGCCCTGCGCCGTGCAGCCGCAGCGGAAATCGCGGCGTATGCCTTTCTGGTCGACGCCAAGGATGAACAAGCCGCAGCCTTCTATGCGCATCACGGCTCCATGGCGCTGCCAGACCAGCACTTGTCCCTCTTCCTGTCTCTGGCGACGGTCAAACCCTTGCCCAGCCGACCCGTTGATTGACGTCTTGTATCCCAATATATACACTGCGTCATGCCGGCGATCTATACGACTGATGTATTTGATCTGTGGTTTGGATCACTCAGGGACAAGCAGACGGCGCGTCGGATCCAGGCGCGTATTGATCGGGTAGAGGATGGAAATTTCGGGGACCACCAATCCGTCGGCAATGGTGTCTCCGAGTTGAGGATCCATCACGGGCCCGGCTATCGCGTCTACTTCACACGGCGTGGCCTGGAGATCGTGATCCTCTTGGCCGGTGGCGACAAGTCGACCCAGGCCGACGATATTCAACGTGCGCAAGAGCTGGCGCGTCAACTGAAGGAGTAACCAGATGACTGCTCTCAAGCTGAGGAAGTGGGACAGCGCCGAGCACCTCAAGACCGAGGAGGACATGGCGCTGTACCTCGAAGCCTGCCTGCAGGAAGCGGGGGATGATGCAGCCTTCATCGCCAAGGCCCTGGGTACGATCGCGCGGGCCAAGGGCATGTCCCAGGTCGCGCGGGACACGGGCCTGGGCCGTGAGAGCCTGTACAAGGCGCTCTCGGGCGAGGGCAATCCCAGCTTCGCGACCATCCTGAAGGTCACCAACGCGCTGGGGATCCAGCTGCACGCCGCTCCGCTGCAGGCTTCGACGAGCCACTGAGGGTGGCTTTGCCCCGATTGAGCTGATGCCTGGCCGGGGTACCTCCGGCCCTCAGTCCACCATCCGCTGCGCCACGAACTCCCGCAGCAGGCCCATCACCGGCGCCTCGCTGCGCCCCGCCAGCGTCACATAGGCATAGCGTGCCGTGGCCTGCAGCGCGGGCCGCACCGGCAGCAGGGCCAGGGTGCCCGCCTCGATGTCCTCGCGCGCCGCGGCGCGCACGCCCAGGAAGATGGCGTCGGTGCGCCGCACCACCTCGATCAGGCCGCCCACGTCATCGCACTGCAGGGTGGCGATCTGCGTTGGATTGGCCTTGGCGCCGTAGCGATCGACCAGCGTGCGCACGACCTCCTCGGACAGCGGCGTGGTGGCAATCGGATAGCGCAGCAGCTCGCTGATCGACACCGAGCGTTGCCGCGCCAGCGGATGCCCGGCCCGCGCCACCCAGGCGGCGGCCATCTCGGCCACCGGCTCGATGGACAGGTCGGCATCGGGCGGCACGCGCCGCGCGTCCACCACCAGGGCGTCGAGCTCCCGCGCCCGCAACTGGACCAGCTGCAGCTCGGTCGTGCCCCGGGTGATGCTCACGCGCACCTGCGGATGGTTCTGCGCCATGTGGCACATCAGCGGCGTCATCAGCAGCGCGCCCGGGCCCGAGCCCAGGCCGATGCGCATGCTGCCGGCGTGGGACCGCCGCATCAGGTCCGCGCAGCGCCGGACCTCGGACGCCTCGAGCACGATGCGGCGCGCCCGCTGCGCCACCTGGTGGCCCAGGGGTGTGAGCTCGTTGCGCTTGCCCACCCGGTCCAGCAGCCGCCCGTCCACCTCGGACTCCAGTGACTGGATGCTCCGGCTCAGGGCTGACTGGGTCAGGTGCAGCTTCTCCGCGGCGCGGCTGAAGGAGCCGGTCTCGGCCACGGCCAGGAAATGCTCGAGGTGGCGGATGTTCATGGGCGGTCGAGGGGGCGGATGAGAATGAGTCTATGGAATCATTATCCTGAAAATAATGCATTGGACACATAAGTTTCACATCCCTAGCATCAGGTTTCCCGACCCCTCGCCCGCACGTGGCAGATCCGCCTCGGCGGGCCCTTACAAGCAACGGAGACACACCAGATGATTGCCAGCTCTCGTCCTTTCCTCCGCCGCATCGCGACGGCCCTCGCATCCCTGGTCCTGGCCGGCAGCGCGTTCGCGCAGGGCTTCCCCTCGAAGCCGGTGACCCTCATGGTCCCGTACCCGGCAGGCGGCCCCTCGGACGCGGTGGCCCGCAGCCTGAACGTCACCCTGGGCAAGCACCTGGGCCAGCCAGTCCTGGTGGAGAACCTCGGGGGTGCCACCGGCGGCATCGCCGCCCAGAAGGTGCTGGCCGCGCCCAGCGACGGCTACATGGTGTTCCAGGGCTCGCCCAATGAGCTGATCCTGGGGCCCCTGAGCAATCTGGCGGTCAAGTTCAAGAGCGAGGACTTCCGCATGGTGCAGATGATCGAGTCCACGCACATCGCCCTGGTCGTGCGCAAGGACCTGCCGGTGACCAACGCGGACGAGTTCGTGGCCTACGCCCGCAGGCAGGCCGCGGCCGGCAAGCCCATCACCTATGCCAGCGTGGGCCCGGGTTCGTTCTACCACCTGCTGGGCGAGCACCTGTCCAAGGTGACCGGCATTCCCATGACCCATGTGCCCTACAAGGGCGCGGCACCGGCCAACCAGGACCTGATCGGTGGCCAGGTCGACATCTTCCTGGCGCCCTACGGCAAGAACTACGAGGAGTTCCACAAGCAGGGCAAGCTCAAGGTGCTGGCCATCCTCAACCGCGAGCGCATGGAGGGCGTGAAGGACTTCCCGGCGATCAGCGAGAGCAAGACCCTGAAGGACTTCACCTTCAACATCTGGTCGGGCCTGTTCGTCAAGAAGGACACGCCGGATTCCCTGGTGCAGGCCCTGCACAAGGCCATGAGCGAGACGCTCGGCGACGCCGAGGTGCGCGCCACGCTGGAGGCCAACAGCCGCGTCCCTGCCAAGCCCCAGAGCCTGGCGGCAGTGGCCAAGGTCTATGCAGACGGGACGGCGCAGTTCCGTGCGATCGCCAAGTCGATCAACCTGCAACCCCAGTGAGCGACGGGAGCCGATCGAATGGGTGACATGCGCGAAGCGGGCCGGGTGCTCGAGGCCCTCCGAGGGCAGTCGGAGGAGTTCACGGCCCTGCGCCGCGACATCCACCGGCACCCGGAGCTGGGGTTCCAGGAGTTCCGGACCAGCGACCTGGTGGCGGAGCGTCTGCAGGCCTGGGGCTACGAGGTGACCCGTGGCCTGGGCGGCACCGGCGTCGTCGGCCAGCTGCGCCGGGGCTCCGGGCAGCGGCGCCTGGGCCTGCGCGCCGACATGGACGCCCTGCCGATCCAGGAGGCGACCGGCCTGCCCCACGCCAGCGTCCACGCGGGCCTGATGCATGCCTGCGGCCATGACGGGCACACCGCCATCCTGCTGGCGGCGGCGCGCCACATCGCCGAGCACGGTGACTTCAGCGGCACGCTGAACCTGATCTTCCAGCCGGCCGAGGAGGGCCTGGGCGGCGCGAAGAAGATGATGCAGGACGGCCTCTTCGAGCGCTTCCCCTGCGACGCCGTCTTCGCCATGCACAACATGCCGGGCTTCCCCCGCGGCACCCTGCTGCTGCGCGAGGGCCCGACCATGGCCGCCAGCGAGAACATCACCATCACCCTGCGCGGCGTGGGCGGCCACGGCGCCATGCCGCATCAGGCGGCCGACCCGGTGGTGGCCGGTGCTGCCATCGTGATGGCCCTGCAGACCATCGTCTCGCGCAACGTCCCGCCGCTGCAGATGTCGGTGATCACCGTCGGCGCCTTCCAGGCCGGCGTCGCCAACAACGTGATTCCTCACGAGGCCACGCTCAAGCTCAGCGTCCGCTCGCTGGACCGCGAGGTCCACAAGATGCTGCTGCGCCGGATCAAGGACCTGGTGCAGCAGCAGGCCGAGAGCCTGGGTGTGCAGGCCACCGTCGACTTCCAGGGTGGCTACCCGGTGCTGGTCAACACGCGCGCGGAGACCGACTTCGCCCGCCAGGTGGCCCTGGAGCTGCTCGGTCCCGAGGCGGTCACCCTGCAGACCGAGCCGGTCACCGGCAGCGAGGACTTCGCCTTCATGCTGGACGCGGTGCCTGGCTGCTACCTGTACATCGGCAACGGCGACAAGGCCACCGGCGGCCATGGCGCCTGCATGGTCCACAACCCGAACTACGACTTCGAGGACGCGAATATCCCGGTGGGCGCAGCCTACTGGGCGCTGCTGACGCAGCGCTTCCTGGTCGACTGAACCACGAGGCCGCCCGCGCAGCCCCCTTTGAGTCGCCCGCCCAGCGGGCCTTTCATTCCCGACGCATCTGGAGCCTCCTGATGAAGACCCTTGCAGTGATCGGTGGCGGCATCACCGGCGTGACCACCGCCTATGCCCTGGCCAAGCGCGGCTATGGCGTGACCCTGTTCGAGCGGCATCGCTACGCCGCAATGGACACCTCCTTTGCCAACGGCGGCCAGCTCTCGGCGTCCAATGCGGAGACCTGGACGCACCCCTCCACCCTGGTCAAGGGCCTGAAGTGGATGCTGAAGAGCGATGCCCCGCTGCTGCTGAACCCGAAGCCAAGCTGGCACAAGATGTCCTGGTTCGCCGAGTTCATCGCCAGCATCCCGAAGTACCGCCAGAACACCATAGCGACCGCCCGTCTGGCCATTGCCGCGCGCGAGCACCTGTTTGCCTGGGCGGCGGCCGAAGGCATCGACTTCGACCACCGCCGCGAAGGCATCCTGCACATCTACCGTGACAAGAAGGGCTTCGACCACGCCGGCGAGGTGTCGAAGTTGCTCGCTGCGGGTGGCTTGTCGCGCCAGCCGGTGACCCCCGACGAGATGAAAGCCATCGAGCCCACGCTGGCCGGCAGCTACTACGGCGGCTACTACACCGAGAGCGACTCGACCGGCGACATCCACAAGTTCACCCAGGGGCTGGCCGCCGCCTGCGAGCGCCTGGCGGTGCGCTGCCTCTATGGCCAGGACGTCCGCGCCGTGCGCAGCGACGGCCAGGAGACCCGCGTGACGGTGGCGACAGCGGACGGTCCTGAGGTCCATGCCTTCGACGGGGTGGTGGTCTGCGCGGGTGTGGGCAGCCGCGCCCTGGCGGCGCAGCTGGGTGACCGGATCAACGTCTACCCGGTCAAGGGCTACTCGATCACCGTCAACCTGCTGGATGCGGCGAGCCAGCAGGCGGCGCCCACCGTGAGCCTGCTCGATGACGAGACCAAGCTGGTCACCAGCCGCCTGGGCACAGGCCGTTTCCGGGTGGCCGGCACCGCCGAGTTCAATGGGTTCAACCGCGACATCCGCGCCGACCGCATCCGCCCCCTGGTCGACTGGGTCAACCAGTGCTTCCCGGGAGTGAGCACCCGGCAGGTGGTGCCCTGGGCGGGCCTGCGGCCGATGATGCCGGACATGATGCCGCGCGTCGGCCGGGGACGGCAGGCCAATGTCTTCTACAACACGGGCCATGGCCACCTGGGGTGGACGCTCAGCGCCGCGACGGCGGAAATGCTCGGGGAATGTGTGGTCCAGCGCGTCCCCCGAGGGTTCCATCCCGTCGCCGGCGTCGCCGCAGCGGCCTGAGGAAAGCCCTGCTGGCCCCCGGGCCTGGCGCCGGGGATCATCCGCACGACAAAGAGGTAACACCATGCAATTCCATCTCGAGGGCTTCCGGCCCGGTGACCCCGACATCCACCCCGCCTCCCCGCTGGCGCTCGCGCACGGCGACACCGTGCCCCCGCAGGTCGACGTGCTGGTGGTGGGCTGCGGCCCCGCGGGCCTGACCCTGGCCGCGCAGCTGGCCAGCTTCCCCGACATCCGCACCGCCATCATCGAGGCCAAGGAAGGCCCCATCCAGCTCGGGCAGGCCGACGGCATCGCCTGCCGCACCATGGAGATGTTCGAGGCCTTCGGCTTCGCGAAGCAGGTGGAGGAGGAGGCCTGCTGGATCAACGAGGTCACCTTCTGGAAGCCCGACGATCAGAACCCCGACCGCATCGTGCGCCATGGCCGGGTGCAGGACACCGAGGACGGCCTGTCCGAGTTCCCGCACGTGGTCCTGAACCAGGCCCGGGTGCATGACCATTACCTGGCCCACATGCGCAACTCCCCCAGCCGCATGGAGCCCTACTACGGCCGCAAGGTGATCGGTGTGACGGTGGAGGAGGGCGCCGAGTACCCGGTCACCGTACGCCTGGAGCGCGGCGACGCCGCCCACCAGGGCCAGGTCGAGACGGTGCGTGCCCGCTACGTGATCGGCTGCGACGGCGCGCGCAGCGCGGTGCGCAAGTCCATCGGCCGCGAGCTGGTGGGTGATTCGGCCAACCAGGCCTGGGGGGTGATGGACGTGCTGGCGGTCACCGACTTCCCCGACATCCGCTACAAGGCCGCCGTCCAGTCGCCGCACGGCAACGTGCTCGTGATCCCGCGCGAGGGCGGCTACCTGGTGCGCCTGTACGTGGAGATGGACAAGCTCGGCGAGGACGAGCGCGTGTCTGCGCGCGGCATCACCGTCGACAAGCTGATCGCCGCCGCGCAGCGCATCTTCCGTCCCTACACCCTGGAGGTGAAGGAGGTGCCCTGGTGGTCGGTGTACGAGATCGGCCAGCGCATCTGCGACAAGTACGACGACGTGCCCGCCGGCCAGGAGGCGGATCGCCTGCCGCGCGTCTTCATCGCCGGCGACGCCTGCCACACGCACAGCCCCAAGGCGGGCCAGGGCATGAACTTCTCGATGCAGGACAGCTTCAACCTGGGCTGGAAGCTGGCCGCGGTGCTGCGCGGTCAGGCCCAGCCCCAGCTGCTGCATACCTACTCCGCCGAGCGCCAGGTGGCCGGCCAGGCGCTGATCGATTTCGACCGCGAGTGGGCCAAGATGTTCAGCGACAAGCCCAAGCAGGGCGCGGGCGCGGCGGAGGGCGGTGTCGACCCCAAGGAGTTCCAGACCTACTTCGAGCAGCATGGCCGCTTCACCGCGGGCGTGGGCACCCGCTACCACCCCTCGCTGGTCTGTGGCGATGCCGCCCACCAGCAGCTGGCCACCGGCTTCCCGGTGGGCATGCGCTTCCACTCGGCGCCGGTGCTGCGTGTCACGGACGCCAAGCCGGTGCACCTGGGCCACTGCGCGCGGGCAGACGGCCGGTGGCGGCTGTACGCCTTTGCTGGAGAGAAGGATGCCTGCGAGCACCAGCGCGGACTGCGCGCGTTGTGCCGCTTCCTTCAGGACGACCCGCGCTCGCCGGTGCGCCGCTTCACCCCCGCGGGCCAGGACCTGGATGCGGTGTTCGATCTGCGTGGCATCTTCCAGCAGTCCCACCGCGAGCTGGCCATCGAGTTCATGCCC
>JACCDX010688834.1_pt1 | contig 10380 bp, 8 predicted proteins | sample 7449681 | NCBI WGS metagenome assembly JACCDX01 (sample SAMN15323450, study PRJNA562643) | freshwater metagenome | isolation source: river surface water | place: USA:Blue River Watershed | collected 2017-08-18
CCGCAGGAACAACCTTCTTCCAGAAAGCTTCATCTACATGCCTGAAGGTGTCGATACGAAGGCCGTCGATTCCAAATGTGTTAATCCAATATGACCAGATATCAATAAATCCAAAGACTACTTCAGGTTTTTCAGTAGCAATGTCATCGAGGCTACTGAAGTCACCTGTGATGATTGATTCGCCCTCCATAGTTGTTGGGCCAAGGTTGTGATAATTGTGGAGCTTATTAAGGAATGCAGGATTCTTCACATTCTCTTTACCAGCCGGGATATATGCCTTTCCATCTGAATATTGGATGACATCTCCTGTGTGGTTTGCGACCACATCAACAATTACCTTCATACCTAACTTATGAGCGCCATCTACGAAGTTCTTGAAATCCTCTGCAGTTCCTAAATGTGGATCGACTGCAAGGAAATCAAGTCCCCAATACCCGTGATAAGCGCCAGAGTTTCCCTGCACTGTCTGCTGCTTCACAGGAGGAGTAATCCAGATGGCAGTAAAGCCCATATCCGCAATGTATTTAAGTTGCGCTGTTAATCCTTTGAAGTCGCCACCATGCCAGTAGCCAACATCACTGGGATCAAAACCTGTAATCGATGAACCGCCAGTGAGTCCACCTAAATCATTAGAGGTGTCACCGTTTGCAAATCTATCTGTCATCACGAAGTAGATAGATTCTGTGCTCACATCACCTCTTGCAACTGGTGCAAAGAGTTTGGAGAGATCTTCAGCGCTCTGGGCAGGAACGCTCAGCCCAAAGGTGATGAGCAGAGCTAGTGCAGGGGCGATGATTTTCTTCATATGGGTAGCCTACGGGCAAGACAGAAGAGCTGCTCGCTTGTAGAAATTAGCCCTTAGTTGCGCCCTGTGTGAGACCGCCGATGATAAATCTCTGCATTGAGAGGAAGAGAATTACCAGCGGAATTGCTGCAAGCAAGGAGCCTGCCGCAAATGGTCCCCAGTTCTGACCGAACTGAGCACCCACGAATTGCTGTAGTCCGACAGCCACAGTTCTGCTGTTCACATCTTGCAAGAAGAGTGATGCAAGAACGAACTCATTAAATGTTCCAATAAAGGAGAGAAGCGCTGTCACGGCAAGTACTGGTGCTGCAAGTGGAAAGAAGATCAACCAGAAGACCTGGAATGAACTAGCACCATCGATGCGAGCTGCTTCATCGAGCTCCATAGGAATAGTGTCGATATAGCCCTTGAGAAGCCATGCATTCACACCCATAGATCCACCGAGATAGATCAGCAGGAGTCCACCGAGGCTACCAAGTCCGATTGCTGGAAAGACTGTGTAGACGCGTTCCATCATCACATAGATGGCAGCAAGGGCAAGAAATGATGGGAAGACCTGGACAAGAAGAAGAGCCTGAAGCCCGAGCTTGCGTCCTTTAAAACGCATGCGGCTAAAGGCGAAGGCAGATGCTGTTCCCACAAATACAGAGATAATCGCATTAGCAACGGCAATAATCACTGAGTTCTTCACCCATGTCATATAGGGAACTGCTGGGTTGTTAAAGAGAACCTTGTAATTATCCATACTCCAGATATCTGGAATCAAGGACGATGTTGCAAGAGAACCTGTTGGGTTAAATGAGCTTGTAATCACCACATAGATGGGAAAGAGGGTGAAGAGGATCAAACTCCAAATAAACAGGTGTGACCAGAAGTGCTTTGGGCGTGCTGAAACTTTAGACATTTACATTGACTCCAATACTTTAGAGCGACGCAGCGACCAGAGTGAAATGGAGCCGACGATAAAGAAGATGACCATAGAGATAGCACAGGCGAGTCCAAGGTTTTGTTCCTGTGAACCAAATGCAGTCTTATAGGTGTAGGTAATCAAAATATCTGTGGCACCTGCCGTCTTGCCATTGAGAACATCTGTTGGACCACCTCCTGTAAGGAGATAGATGATGTTGAAGTTATTGAAGTTAAAGGCAAATGATGCGATAAGAAGAGGTGAGAGGATCTGCAAAATCAAAGGAAGTTTGATCTTGGTCATCACTTGACGGTTATTTGCTCCATCAATCTGGGCTGCTTCTTCCAACTCAGAAGGAATGGATTGAAGCGCACCTGAGCTGATGAGGTAGAAATACGGGAATCCAAGCCAGAGGTTAACAATCAAAATAACCATCTTGGCAAGCCATGGGCTATTGAAGAAGTCGATCTCTGTATTAAAGAGTGCGTTGATGGCACCGAACTGTCGGTTAAACATTCCGTTCCAAATCAAAATACTCATAAAGCTTGGAATCGCATAAGGAAGAATCAGGATTGAGCGATAGAACCGGCGAAGTGCAATCTTCTGATTGAGCACTACTGCAAGGAGTAGACCGACTGAGAACATCATCAAGACTGAGATGACCGCAAAAGAGACCGTCCACACAAAGACGCCAATAAATGGCCCTCTTACATTGGGGTCGGTGAGAAGGTGTGTGTAATTCTCGAAGACATTCCATGCACGCCAGCCTGGAGTCAGAGTGTTATTGGGATCATCGACAGATGCGTAATTTCCACGCTTATTATCTTTATAGATAGTGCCATCTACAGTATTGGTGAAGATGTCTTTCTCTTTGTCATAGACAAGACTCTGGGCTAATACAGCTGCAACATCGATTCCCTGAGGAGCGATGAACTTTCCATCACCGAGAGGAAACTTTAAGCCGATAATTGCTTCTTCATTATTGGCTGCAAAATCAATCGAGATAGGTTCAAAACCTGGATAGGTGCGAGCAACACCATATTCATCTGCCTCGTAACCTGAGGAGAGAGGCTCGACCTTGCTCTCATCTGCCAAGAGAACGCTCTGATCAATTTGAGAGGTAAGAAGTGCCGCCCAGTTGCCATTGATCTTTCCAAGGACCATCTCATATGTGGGAGCTGCCTCATCAATTGCCAAGCCATTTGCCTCAATTTGAGCAAGAGCATCGCTCTTTGAGATTTCATTACCCGTCTTGTATTGATAGCCAGACATTTGAATTGTGTACACAACGGGCACAACCACAAATGTGACAAGAAGAATCAAACCTGGAAGTAAGAATTTGAAGGGAAGGGTGAATTTGGCGAAGTAAACGATATTGGTGACAATAAAGATCACAGCTATCACTGTGGAGAGAGTTGATGCATCATCTTTTGCAAGGGAGGCAAAGAACATCCAGATAAGGAGTGCGTCTATGAGCCCCATAAAGCTGATCTTGAAGATCTGAGCTCTCAGACCAGTAAACCCTGCTAGTCGGTACATCATTGTTGTATTTATCCTAAATTTTCAGTGAAGCGATGAGCTTAATTTAGTTCATATAAGGTTAAAAGAGAACCCGCTACTTCGATGAAGTAGCGGGTTCTCCCATTAATTAGGATTTAACCTATCTCCAACTTAGAGAGTGCTTGCGTAGTTTGCGAAGTTCTTCGCAAGGATTGCAGCAGCTGCATCGAGAGTTGAATCAGCAGACTTACCCTTTGTGAAGATGTCTGTGTAGACATTTCCGAGTACGTCGTACCAGTTAGCTCCACCTGTCTTGTTATCAAGAGCTGGTGAAATCTGTGGTGTTCCTGTTGAAGCAGCCTTACCAACAGCAAGTGTCTGTGGATCTGTGACATCTGCGTTAGCAGACTTAGATGCTGGTGGACGCTTTGAAAGGTTGCTCATTGCAAGCTGACCTGCTGGTGATGCGAACCACTCAACTACGAGCTTACGAGCACCAAGATCAACGCCGTGTGTCTTTGCGTATGTTGTTACATATGCACCTGAGTAGTTAACCCACTGCTGGCCGTATGTACCCTTTGTAAGACCTGGTGTTGCACCAATGCCGTACTTGATTCCAGCCTTTGTGATGCCGTCAAAGTTCCATGCGCCTGTGATAGCGAAAGGAATCTTGCCTGCCTTGAATGCGTCGCCGCAACCATCCCACTGGAAGAAGCCATTGCTCTTACCTGAAGAATCGAGGAGGTACTTATCAACATTTGACTTGAATGCCTGTGAGTTCAAGAGAACCTTGTCGTACTGTGCGTTTGAACCCTTGTAACCCCAAGCTCCGCCACCAAGTGCTGTAAGGACTGCGTGTGATCCCCATGTGCCTTCGAATGCACAGATACCACCTGTGAGTCCCTTAGATGACTTGTTGTCCTTGTAGTACTCAACCATGTCAGCAAATGTTGCTGGAGCAGTTGAACCAAAGAGTGATGTGTTCCAGAGGAATCCTGTTGTATCAACATCTAGAGGGACACCGTAAACGCTGCCCTTGTATGACATTGCAGCAAGACCTGCTGATGGGATTTCGCTCTTCAACTTAGATGTAACGATGATGCGAGCAAGCTTTCCTGACTTTCCGCCAGCTGAAGCCATTGATGCAGGACCTGTCATAACATCTGGACCACCAGCTGCTGTTGACTTATCCCATGCGCTCTGAAGTGCATCGAGAGCTGAGAAGAACTTCACTGAGATTGTGTATCCCGGTGCGATTGTTGTGTTGCCGTCGATCAACTTCTGAAGCTGTGGGCCACGCTGTTCATCAGCCCAAACGACGAGTGTGCGCTTAGCTGCAACTGCAGGTGAACCTGCAAGTGCGCCGAGAGCGAGTGCTGCAGCGGCAACTACGCCTGCTGCGCGAAAACGCTTCTGATTCATTTTTCCTCCATGGATTCAGGCAGTGCCGAGGGTCGGAACTACCTAGTGGGGCAATTCCACCTTATCTACTCTTATGGGTCAACCGTGAAATGAGGAAAGGGGCCTTATATAAGGCCCCTTTACCAAATTGTTATAACGCGCAGGCTTACTTGTGGAGCTGCTCCACGGTCGCATCCCAGCCAGCAACATCCTCAGGCTTGCGAGGACCCTTACCGATATATCGAGCAGATGGACGGATCAGACGACCTGTGCGCTTTTGCTCAAGGATATGTGCAGACCAACCCGCTGTGCGAGCTGCTGTAAACATTGATGTAAACAGTGGTGCTGGAACTTCAGCGAAGTCCAAGATGATTGCAGCCCAGAACTCAACATTGGTCTCAAGCACACGATCTGGTTGGCGCTCACGAAGTTCCTTGAGTGCAGCCTTCTCAAGTGCTTCAGCAACTTCGTAACGAGGTGCGTTGAGCTCCTTGGCAGTGCGACGCAATGTGCGAGCGCGTGGATCTTCTGCGCGATAAACACGGTGACCAAATCCCATCAAGCGCTCTTTGCGATCAAGGAGATCTTTCACATATACCTCTGCGTTGCCTGTCTTTTCAACTTCTTCAATCATATGAAGAACGCGTGAAGGAGCGCCACCATGAAGTGGTCCAGACATTGCCCCGATTGCACCAGAGAGCGCAGCTGCAACATCTGCTCCAGTTGAAGCAATAACTCGAGATGTGAAAGTTGATGCATTCATTCCGTGCTCTGCAGCTGATACAAAATATGCATCAATTGCACGGACATGAAGTGGGTCAGGCTCTCCGCGCCAACGGATCATCATTCGCTCAACAACTGTATGTGCCTTATCAATCTCTGATTCAGGAACAGCTGGTGCAACGATTCCGCGAGCAGCTTGTGCAAGATATGAAAGAACCATCACAGATGTGCGAGCAAGGTTGTTGCGAGCTTCTACATCATCAATATCAAGGAGTGGCTTAAAGCCCCATGCTGGTGCAAGCATTGCAATTGCAGATTGAACATCTACTCGCACATCGCCTGAGTGAACAGGTAGTGGGAATGGCTCTGCATTTGGAAGGCCAGGATTGAATTCGTCATCGACCAAGAGTCCCCATACATTTCCGAAAGAGACTCGACCTACGAGGTCTTCAATGTCGACACCGCGATAACGAAGAGCACTACCTTCTTTATCTGGCTCTGCGATCTCTGATTCAAAAGCGATGACGCCTTCTAGACCTGGCTTGAAATCATCTGACACTGTGTACTCCCCGACTATTAATTCCGACTTTCGGCGGTAAATCTTGTGCCAATTCTGCACCCGCCGCGGGGGTGCTGGCGACCACCGGGCTGGAAGATGCACTCATGGCAAAAGTGAGGTTCGATACACCCATGAGCGCAGAGACCCCCCGGAACGACCTCAACCGTGAAGCCATCTCGGCAATGCGCCGCTCCTACGGCGTCGAAGGCTTGGCCACCCTCCCCGACGATCCCTTTGCCGCATTCACGAAGTGGTTAGCCGAAGCTGCTGCCAATCCGGTAATCGTGGAGGCAAATGCAATGGTCCTATCTACTCTTGGCACAGCAGATGGAACAGATGCAATCTCTACTCGCACAGTTCTCTTGAAAGATATTTCAGAAGGAGGATTTACCTTCTTCACCAATTACAACTCTCGCAAAGCACAAGCTATTGATCTCAATCCGCAGGTGACTCTTCTCTTCCCTTGGTATGCAATGGAGCGACAGGTGAGCATCTCAGGGTTTGCATCAAAGATTGAGAGAGAAGAGTCAGAGAAATACTTTGCATCCAGACCGTGGTCATCTCAAATCGGTGCATGGGCTTCTGCACAATCATCTCCTCTTGCATCTCGTGAAGAGTTAGAGCAGCGATATGAAGGAGCTGCTGCAAAGTGGCCTGAAGGCAGTGAAGTTCCTTGTCCACCACACTGGGGCGGCTTTCGTGTATTACCAACAAGTATTGAGTTCTGGCAGGGGCGCTACTCACGCTTGCATGATCGCCTCCGCTATGAGCGACCTGACACATCTTCTGATTGGGCACTGCATAGGTACTACCCGTAGTCTTAGCCCATGAGCGAGATTATTATCCCAGCAGATATCAAGCCACGCGATGGACGATTCGGTGCAGGACCTTCCAAGGTTCGACCAGAAGCACTTGCATCTTTGGTTGCATCAGGAAGTTCAGTTATTGGAACTTCTCACCGCCAGAAGCCAGTCAAGAGCGTCGTTAAGGATGTTCGTGAAGGACTCTCGTCTCTCTTCTCACTTCCAGAAGGGTATGAAGTTGTACTTGGCAATGGTGGATCAACTGCATTCTGGGATATCGCAACCTTTGGTCTTATTGAAAACCGCTCACAGCACTTAGTTTTTGGTGAGTTCTCATCAAAGTTCGCGGCAGCTTCAAAGGAAGCGCCATTTCTTGGTGAGCCATCAGTCATCAAATCAGAGCCTGGCACACATCCCTTGGCGGTGAAGGAAGATGGCATTGATGTGTATGCGCTCACCCATAATGAGACTTCAACAGGTGTAGCAATGCCTATTACTCGCCCTGCAGGCACAGATGGAGCACTCGTATTAGTTGATGCAACATCTGCTGCTGGTGGTCTCCATGTTGATGCCAAGGAATTCGATACTTATTATTTTGCACCGCAGAAATCATTTGCTTCAGATGGTGGGCTATGGCTTGCTCTTATGAGCCCAGCAGCTATTGAGCGTGCTGAGAAGATCAAGGCATCTGGTCGTTGGATTCCAGCCTTCTTTGATCTTGGAACAGCAATTGAGAACTCTCGTCTTGATCAGACTTATAACACTCCTGCTCTCATCACTTTGATGCTCCTTGCAGATCAGGTGAAGTGGATGAATGAGAATGGTGGATTAAAGTTCACAACAGAGCGCACAGCAGATTCAGCAAGTCGCCTCTATGGATGGGCTGAGAAGACTTCATACACAACTCCATTTGTTGTCGATCCAGCACAGCGCTCACATGTCATTGGAACAATCAACTTCGATGATGCAATTGATGCAACGAAGGTTGCAGCAGCACTTCGCGCCAATGGCATTGTGGATACTGAGCCATATCGCAAGTTAGGTAAGAACCAGCTTCGCATTGCAATGTTCCCTGCGATTGACCCAGCCGATATCGATGCTCTCACAGCATCAATCGACTATGTAGTCAGCCAGCTCTCGTAATGCCAGCAACAATCAAACGCGACCGTTTCTTCTGGACGATCGCATTACAAACCCTTGTCGTTAACTTCTTTCTCGGCGGCTTTGGTCCATCACAACCACTCTTAAGAGCAGATCAAGGTACTTCTCTCACCATTGCTGGTCTCCATGGAACTGCAATGGGAATTGCATCAATTCTCTCGGGATTAACCATTCCTTATCTAGCTCACAGATTTGGTCGTGCTAACACTGGTTGGTTGGGATTGATCATCTTCTCCTTTGGACTTCTTGCACTTGCACTCGTGCAACCAGTACAGCTAACTATCCTTGCAGCACTTGTTACAGGCTACGGATGCTCAACAGTAATTAACTCTTTCGTCGTTTCACTTAACGGCCACTACGGAGCCATGGCTCCTATTGCAGTTGCGCAAGCAAACGGCATAGCTTCTGCAGGATATGTTCTTGGCACATTCACTATTGGAACAATTGCCCAGACCGCTCCAGATTTCTGGCGCTTAGGTCTTGTTGTAATCCTTCCTGTCGCTCTCTACCTCTACTTCTTCCGTCGTGAGAAGAGTGCAGAGGCTCATGTGCCAACAAGTGATGGTCCACAGAGCGGAAAACTCTCTGCCGCCTTCTGGATCACTTGGATTGGATTTATTGCGACTATCTCAACAGAGTTTGCAACAGCATTCTGGGCTGCAGCTCTTGTGAGAGATAGAACAGATGCCACTGCAGCCATTTCCACAATTGCCATTATGGCGTTGGGAATAGGAATGGCTATAGGACGCTTCTTTGGTGGAAGAGTGATGCATAAACTCTCACTTGATCACCAGTTAACAGCAGTTCTTCTCCTTCAACTCTTCAGCTTCTTTGGCATCTGGCTCTCTCATAACCTTGCAATTAGCTTGGTGGCGTTACTGCTCAACGGTCTTGGTATTTCTATGCAATTTGCGCTGACATCGCTGCGCTTAATTAGCCATAGCCAAGGACGACCAGAGCTTGCAATTGGCAAGAGCTCACTTGCTGCAGGTATTGCAATTGGTGGAGCGCCATTCTTGCTAGGTGTTTTAGGAGATAGCTTTGGAATCTCCCGTGCTTACATGATGGTGCCGGTGTTGATTCTGATCGCTATCGCAATTGTTCGCATTATTCCCGCGAAGGCAGAACACTAGAGACACGAAGATCTTCTGGTGCATCAACTCTATCGTTGAAGAAGAACCAGATTGTCAGCGCTGCAACAAGAGATATACCTCCGCAAGTGGCAACTGTCTCTCTTACGCCAATTGCTTCCGTGAGATAACCAATAAGAAGTGAACCAAAGGGAGTTCCTCCCATAAAGATAAGAAGATAGATACCCATCACGCGACCTCGCACGGCGGGGTCACTATGAGTTTGAACATATGAATTAGCCGAGATCAACATTGTCAGCGCAGAGAATCCACATATAGGTAACCAGATGGAGTACCAGAGATATGACGGCGCGATGGAGAGCAATAGAACAACGATAGAGAAGGCGATGCCTAGTCGAATAATTGTGCGAGTGTTTCTAAAGCTATCCATTCGTGCGCTCACAAGGGCACCACTTAGTGATCCAATTGCGATGAAGGTTCCAAGGAGTCCATAGGAGGCAGGACCTTTGCCAAATTCTTTAGTTGCCATGAGTGCATTAAAGATTTGAAAGTTCAACCCAAATGTTGCTGCAAAGAAAATAAGAAGCATCACGACATAGAGGTCAGGACGGGCCAAGGCATAGCGAATACCTTCTTTAACAGTTCCCAAAGTCTCTTCTTTTTTATGGATGAAGAAATCCTTCTCTCTCATAGCTAGAAGAGCTGCGATAACAAATAAGTAGGTGGTTGCATTGATAATGAAGGATGGACCAGTGCTGAAATGGGCGATAAGAAAGCCTGACATTGCAGGTCCCACAAGGCGCCCAGCGTTAAAATTAGCGGAATTAAGGCTCACTGCATTGGCCACATCGGAATGCCCAACTATCTCTGAGGTGAATGCCTGGCGGATTGGAGCATCAATTGCAGATGAGATTCCAAGAACTGCTGCACCCACAAACACATGCCAAAGTTCAATGCGATCAATAACAACTAAAATTCCAATTCCATAGCAGGCAAGTGCTGCAACAATGTTGGTGGCGATAAGCAGTTTTCTCTTATTGACTCGATCTGCAAGAGCTCCGCCGTGAAGACTAAAGAAGAGCACTGGGGCAAATTGAACAGCTGTTACTAAGCCCAGTGCTCCACCATTGTTATCGGTGAGCTCTAAGACAAGCCAATCTTGAGCAACGCGCTGAGCCCAAGTTCCGATATTAGAGAGTGCGTTAGCAGGAAAGAGGATGCGGAAATTACGATGGCGAAATGAACGCCAGTTTCCTTTTGAATCCACCGCTCTACGCATTAGGCTACTTCCATGACATCATCTGAGAATTCAACAATTAAATCCGTTGTAACTCTAGTGGCTATTGGAACAATCTGCTGGGTTGCAGCCTTTGTGGTTGCACTTGCGGCAGGAGCAGAATCAAAGATTCTTTGGACATGCGTTGTAGGCG
>JACCDX011148758.1_pt1 | contig 10380 bp, 10 predicted proteins | sample 7449681 | NCBI WGS metagenome assembly JACCDX01 (sample SAMN15323450, study PRJNA562643) | freshwater metagenome | isolation source: river surface water | place: USA:Blue River Watershed | collected 2017-08-18
TGGAGAAGGACAACGCCATTGAGGATTTCCGTAAGTTGATTGGTGCTACTGATCCACAGAAGGCCGATGCGGGAACGATCCGCAATTTGTTTGCAAAGAGCATCGATGCCAACGCCATTCACGGCAGTGACAGCGATGAGAACGCGGAGATCGAGGGCAATTTCTTCTTCGGTGCCGACGAGCGTTTCTAAGCGATACGCGATACGCATCGAGCGTTTTTTTTTTGATTTGAAAAAAAAGCCCCGGCTGCGCCGGGGCTTTTTTTATGGTGTGGGTGGTTATTAATTTCGCAAGCAACCCAAAGGCACAACCCAAACCCCATCTTTGCGTTGATAAGCATACTGCCCGCCTGTGATAATCATCAGAAATGATGCTTTACCCATCTTTTCTTCATCAATTATTTGGTTCAATTTTATCAGATTTGCTGCGGCCTCCTCAATTTCCTTTTGTCCCATTTTAACCTCTATCGCCGCCCATCGACCATCGCGCAATCTCACAATCATATCCGATTCCAGTCCGCTCTTATCCCGATAATGAAATACATCACCATCGATTGCTTGGGCATAAATCCTCATGTCCCTTGTACAAAGCGATTCGAATAAAAATCCGAAATAGGGAAAATCATTCAACAGACCATCTGGATTCATCCGCATCACAGCGGTTGCAATGGAAGGGTCCACAAAATGACGTTTTTCGGATGTCCGAATAGCTGTTTTAGATCTCAACGAAGGTTGCCAAGCAGGCAAATCCTCAATCACAAAAATTCTACGCAGGGCATTCAAATAACCACTTAACGTTTTGGGAGAAATGGAAACATCCGTGGCCTCAATGTCTTTTAATATGGTTTCTTGCGATGCCATGGTGGATAGATTGCGCGACAACGACCTTAACAACAGCCGAACGCGCTCCGGATTTTTTTCAATCCCGTCTACCCTTGATACATCCTGATGAATGATTGCCTCAACGTAATCTGTTGCCATACGCAATGCAATGTTGCCGGTTGACCCAATGCTCGCTGGCCACCCGCCTCTGCATATCAAAAAAGCAATTTGTTCGATGGTTAATTCAGAATTTACTGCAATTCCTTCGGCTCGTTGATCAAAAAGCGCCTGCAACGATACGGTCCCGTTGGATTCCATAGACTCAAATAGACTCATTGGCCGCATTTTCAACCGAGAAATTCTTCCCGTTCCAGTGTGTGATGTGAGATTATCGGGAGGTACAGCAGACCCTGTTAAAATAAATTGACCGCACTCACCGCGTTGGTCCACAGTAAAGCGAACCGCATCCCAAAGAACAGGCGCCACCTGCCATTCATCCAATAGTCTTGGTGTTTCCCCCTTTAATAAGAGTGACGGCTTTGTATCGGCCATCGCAAGATTTGCAATCGCAGTGTCGGGGTCTTGCATATATACTGCACTTTTCGATGCATGGCTTGCGGTAGTTGTTTTGCCACACCACTTCGCACCTTCAATAAGTACCGCTCCTGAAGCACTCAATGCCAATTGCAATTCAGCGTCGCACAATCTTTCTCTGTAGGTTTTCTTTGACATGATGATGGGTTTTCAACAACAAATATAATCAAACTACCGAGTTTGGCAATGTTTTACTACCGAGTTTGGCAGTATTTTAGTACCGAGTTTGGCGGCATTTCACTACCGAGTTTGGCAAATAAAACCACCCCATTTGGGTAAAAAGGCAGCATCCACCAAGGTACATGTGCAATAAAGAAAAAACACATAACATTTTGAAAACCCTTTGCCACAAAGACTTTACAAACACTATTACAGCGACAATTTTGCTATCGTAACCGGCATTACGGTAACGTGGGTTACGATAATTCATCCAAACTTTTCTCACCATTTTATCGCAGAAAAAATATCATTTCAGCGATCGACACTACGCGACGTTTAATTTGCGATATTTGAAACAGCGCATGAAAGAGAAATATACCTACAACCGCAACAACGATCTTCGCATTTATCAAGGACCCAGAAGTCGATTCGCTGAATTCACTTTCGCACTCAGTGTCTTTTTTCAGTTCATCAAGGGATTTAGGAGTTTGCACTTCGAAGGTCCGTGCGTCTCCATCTTCGGCTCCGCCCGATTCAAGGAGGACAACGAATACTATCAGCAGTCGCGAGAAATGGGTGCCCGCGTGGCTCAGGCCGGTTTCAACGTGGTTACCGGGGGCGGTCCGGGCGTCATGGAAGCCGCGAGCAGGGGGGCCAAAGAGGCGGGCGGACATACCATCGGTGTGAACATCGAGTTGCCGTTTGAGCAGAAGCCCAACCCGTTTTTGGATGTGTGGGTCGACATCCGTTATTTTTTCGTTAGGAAAGTGTTGCTCTTCAAATACTCGGTGGGATTTGTAATTATGCCAGGTGGATTGGGTACCTTGGATGAATTGTTCGAGGCCTATACCTTGGTGCAGTGCGATAAAATTCCGCAGTTTCCCATTGTGTTGTTTGGCAGTGAATATTGGCAGCATCAAATCGAACAGCTCAAAATGATGGAGGCCAAGCATGCGATATCGCCGGAGGACCACGACTTGTATTTGGTGACCGACAGTCACGACGAAGCCATGGCCTTTTTGCTCAATCGCATAGAGACCTTCGCCCCGAAATACAAAACCTTTCGCAAGAAATGGTGGTTGGGAGAGGCGTAGTTCATCGCCCCAATTCGGAGCATCCGTAAAATCTTCCCTATCTTTGCACCTTTATGAAAGGTCCAATTTCTCAATTCATTGAAAAGCATTACCTGCATTTCAACGCAGCGGCCCTGGTAGACGCGGCCAAAGGATACGAAACCCACCTCACCGAGGGCGGTAAAATGATGGTTACTTTGGCGGGTGCGATGAGTACTGCCGAGTTGGGCAAAAGCTTGGCCGAAATGATTCGCGCGGGCAAGGTCGACATCATCTCTTGCACCGGTGCCAACCTCGAAGAAGACATCATGAACTTGGTGGCGCACAACCACTACAAGCGCGTGCCACACTACCGCGATTTGAGTCCGCAAGACGAGTGGGACCTCCTGGAAAACCATTACAACCGTGTGACCGACACCTGCATTCCTGAAGAGGAGGCATTCCGTCGTTTGCAGAAGCACATCGAAGGCATCTGGAAGGGCGCTGAAGCCAAGGGTGAGCGATATTTCCCGCATGAGTACATGTACCAAATTTTGCTGAGCGGCGAGTTGGAGCAGTACTACGAAATCGACCCGAAAGACAGTTGGATGTTGGCTGCGGCTGAGCGCAACTTGCCCATCGTGGTGCCAGGTTGGGAAGACAGTACCATGGGTAACATTTTCGCGAGCTACGTGATCAAAGGCGAATTGCAGGCCTCGACCATGAAGAGCGGTATCGAGTATATGACTTGGCTGGCCGATTGGTACGTGAAAAACAGCGATGGCAAAGGCGTAGGATTCTTCCAAATTGGTGGCGGTATCGCCGGCGATTTCCCGATTTGCGTAGTGCCCATGCTCTACCAAGACATGGAAATGGAGAACATTCCTTTCTGGAGCTATTTCTGTCAGATCAGCGACTCAACCACCTCATACGGTAGCTATAGCGGCGCGGTTCCCAACGAGAAAATCACTTGGGGTAAGCTCGACATCCATACGCCTAAGTTTATCGTAGAGAGCGATGCTACCATCGTGGCGCCGTTGATGTTCGCCTACATTTTGGGCTGGTAATTACTGGGCGATGCTAGGTTTTGGGTCTTCTCCCTTTTGCTTGCGACATCTTCGCTCCATTGGGGTGATGTTGCTATGCGGTGTTAGCGCTGTGGCCCATGCGCAAGTCGTAACCCGTCCTGTTCCCAAGATGTGGGGACCTGGAACGCCCGCGAAAAACATACAGGCCTATCAGATTTTTGATGCCCAGGGCAAAAAGGTGAGCTATGCCCAATTTTTGGCGGCGGTAACTGCAAAACTCCAAAAAAGTGCACCCCAACCGGCGGTGATTTTGTTTGGGGAGCTACACGACAATCCCATGGTGCATTGGTTGCAGTACCAAACCACCACCGATTTGTTTCGCGTTACGCCATACATGGTTTTGGGTGCGGAGATGTTTGAGACCGACCAACAGGCGGCGCTGAACGAATACCTGATGCCCTCCGATACTTCGGCCAAAACCAGTACCGTGGTAACCCCCATGGGCGCGGTGATGGGCGGAGATCCCCACTACGATCGCTTGAAAAAATCGATCAAGTTGTGGCCCAATTTCTATACCGATTACAAACCATTGGTGGATTTTGCGAAGGCCGAGAACCTGCCTTTCATTGCCACCAACGTTCCCCGAAAATACGCCAGTTTGGTATACCGCGGCGGCTTCGCCGCCTTGGACACCCTACCCGCTGAGAAAAAAGCGCTGTTTCCAACCATGCCGGTACCGTATGATAGCAGCTTGGGTTGCTATGCCGAAATTTTTAAGGCAACGGGCGGACATGGGGGCCAAAATTTGCCCAAAAGTCAGGCCGTGAAAGACGCCACCATGGCTTGGAAAATTTACAACAACCTGCCCAACCTCCACTACGGAGAACAGGTGGTAGAAGTAGCATCGAACAGCAAAAAATCGCCCGGTGTAAGTCCGATGGTCTTCATCCACTACAACGGATGCTATCATTCCGACAACCACGAGAGCATTGAATGGTATTTGCGTCAAGAAGAAAAAGCCGCAGCCGCTGTGCAAATGCGCGCGTCGATGCCCAATCCAATGACCATCATCACCATCTCTGCGCGGATGCAAGACGATGTTACCAAGCTCGACAACGAAAACAAAGGGGCCGCCGATTTCATCATCGTTACCCCGAACAACCTCACCAGAACCCACTAAATCGTATGTCGCTCAACCTCATCGGACAGTTCAAGCAAGTAAAGGCCTTCATTTTTGATATTGATGGCGTGCTCACCAACGGACAGGTCCTGGTCACGGAGGAAGGACATATGTTACGGTCCATGAACATCAAAGACGGGTATGCACTGCAGCACGCGGTGAAGCAGGGCTATCCCATCGCCATCATCTCGGGCGGAAAAGGAAACGGTGTTTTGGAGCGTTTGAAGGGCCTCGGCATTCAGTATATTTATTTGGGACAGAGCCACAAAATGGATGCGTTTGAAGAAGCGCTGCATGCCTGGGAATTGACGCCGGCCGATATCGCTTATATGGGTGACGACTACCCTGATTTGCCGGTTTTGGAAAAGGTGGGTTTGCCTTGTGCGCCGGCCGATGCCTGTGCTGAGGTGAGATCGATCGCCCACTTCATCTCCACGGTGAACGGCGGGATGGGCTGTGCCCGCGATTTGATTGAGAAAGTGATGAAGGTTCAGGGAACCTGGGACAACGCCGATTCTCACCAGTGGTGAGCTCAATTCGCGTATATTTGTAATTATGATCGCTTCCCAACTCATTAACGAACATTTGAGTCCACTCAGAACCACTGATTCGGTGGAGGCTGCGTTGGCGTTCATGATCAGTCAGGGCGTTACCGAATTGCCCTTGATTGAGCAAAAGCAATTGTACAATTACGTGCGTTTGCAACAGTTATCCGGATTGCCCAAGGAGCAGTCGCTGGGCGATGCCATCGCAAAGAATCCATTCACGCCGAGTGCGCAGAGCAACAACCATTTGTACGAGTTGGTGCCAATGTTGGCAGCCAATGAGTTGAGTTTGTTGGCAGTGACCGATGCGGAGGGGATGTTTCAGGGGATTATTGAACAGAAAAGCATCAACAAACTGATATCGGAGAGCTTTACATACCGCGGTATGGGGGCGATTTTGGTGTTGCGGATGGACGATCGGGATTTTGCCCCATCGCTGTTGGCGCGTTGGATCGAGGAAAACGGGGCGAAGATGTTGGGGATGATGATCAACCATGCCGAGCAGGGACAGCTGAGGATTCATGTGAAACTCAACACCACGGTGGTGCGGGGGATCATGGCTACGTTGGAGCGACAGCATGTGAAGGTGGAGCACGTATTTATGGCGGAGGACCACGACGAAAACGATTCCAAGGCCTTTGATGTGGTATTCAAATTCTTTGATATTTGAGTGCAGCGATGTTGATAGTTTTCGCAATAATTTAACATAGGAAACAGAATTTTAAGCATTTACACGCGTTTGATTAGTAATTTTGGCACCTTGGCTTAACAATCCCATGACAGAAAAAAAGAAAAAGAAGCACGAAAACCATGATTCCGAAATGGAATTCAGCCATCACGAGAATACCGGTCGCCGCGATGAATTGATTGCTGCCGAGAGCATCAAGCCGTTGAATTTGGCGGATGTGATCAACTTTTTCTGGCGTTGGCGCAAGGTGTTGATGATTGCTTGTGGCATTGCGGCCCTCACTGCAATTGTGGTGACGATGCCGTTCATCACCAAGCCCAAGTACCAAGCCACCCATATTTTTTATCCCACCAAGAACAACTCAATTTCTGATGCGTTGCTGACCGATGCGCGCCAACGTCAGAAAGACCCTTTGGAATTCGGGGAAGAAGAAGAAGCGGAGAAGGCCATGCAGATTTTGCTGTCGGGCGATTTGATTGGCAGATTGGTCCGCAACTTCAATTTGTACAAGCATTACAACATCAATCCCACCACGGAGAAATACCCAAAAACCGCGATGGATTATAAGTTGAAAGAGAACATCAGCGTAACCCGCACCCGCTATTTGAGTGTGAAAATCGAGGTGTTGGATGAGAATCCCCAGATGGCGGCCGATTTGGCGAATGGTATGGCGTTGTTGTACGATTCCATCAAAACCGAGGTGCAGAACCAAATCGCTGTGCCTGCCTTGCAGATTGTAGAGCGTGCATTGCAAAGCAAGCGCGACAAAATCCAAGGGATCAAAGACAACATGCGCAAATTGGGTGAAGAGGGTATCACCAACTACGAAGAGCAAAGTAGGGCCTTGGCCGAAGAAATTTATAAGGCCCAGTCATCGGGCAAAGTGGGCGAAATGAAAAAACTGCTCGAGGAGCAGAAGACCTTGGTAAAATCAGGGGGTGATTTCGTGGCACTGAACGAATTGATCAAACTCGAAGAAGAAAAAGAGAGCGATTTGATCGCCCAATACGAGCGCAGGGTTGTGGATGTCAACGAAAAACTATCGCACAAAATGACGATCGAAGCCGCCGCCAAACCCGAAATCAAATTCTGGCCCAAGCGCGGTTTTGTGACCATCTTGTCGGTGTTGGCAACCTTCATGGCCACTTCGCTGATTTTGGTATTCTTCGAGCTCTATCGCAAACAACCCAGCGCTTAAGCCGTTGTTGACCCTGCCGCAAATAACAAAGAAAAGCCACCGCATCGCCCTGTTTGCGTTGCTGATTTTGGTGTCGTTGTTCTGCGTGCTTGCCACCGTTTACCAGTATTATTACCTGCTCCTACTGCCTGTGGTGGTGGGGGTGCTGTTGATGGCCTTCTTCTTTACCGACCGCAGCTTGCTGCTGTTTGGATCGCTGGTGCCGCTGAGCATCAACTTCGATGATATTGGCGGGGGGATGGGACTTACACTGCCCACCGAGCCCCTGTTCATTTTGCTGTTTTTGTTCATTGTTTTTCGGTGGTTGCTGAAGCCCGAAATCGATTTGCAACTGCTCTCCCACCCCATCAGCATCAGCATTCTGGTGTATTTGCTGTGGTTGTGGACGGCCACGTTGTTTAGCAGCATGCCGCTGGTGAGTTTTAAGTTTGTGATGGCCAGAACTTGGTACATCGTGCTGTTTTATTTCACGGTGGTGGGACTGTTTAAGCAGTTCAAGAACATCCATTGGTTTTTCAAGGCGTTCACGGTGACCACGCTGGGCTTGGTGATCTTTACCCTGAGCAAACACGCCGCCGATGGCTTTATTCGAAGCAGTAGCTATGGCATTTCTTGGCCCTTCTTCCCCGACCATGGAATGTACGCGGCCGCGATTGCGTTTGCGGTGTTTATTTTGGTGATTTATGGGTTTGCGGGCCGACATTTCGGCATCTCATTGCCCTTTGCCCCGGCCATTATTTTGCTGTTGGCCATATTGATTTTCGGGATTGTAGTGAGCTATACGCGGGCCACTTGGCTGAGTTTGGTGGCGGCGATGGCGGTGTATGTGGTGCTTAAAATGCGCATCCAATTTGGGTGGGTATTATTGGCGCTGGCGGGGGTGTTGACGTACGGCATCGCACAGCAAGACCAGATCATGTACAACCTGGAGGCCAACAAGCAAGGGAGTAGCGATGACATTGAAGGACACGTGAAATCGGTATCGAATGTCACCACCGACCCATCGAATTTGGAGCGGATCAACCGATGGAAATGTGCTTCACGGATGGTATCGGAACGACCTTGGTTCGGATTTGGTCCGGGTACCTACGTATTTCAGTATTCGCCGTTTCAGAAGAGCGATGAATTGACGTTGATTTCAACGTTTTCAGGCGATTTGGGCGATGCGCACAGTGAATATTTCTCCGCGATGAGCGAGGCCGGCTACATGGGTTTGCTGAGCTGGTTGGGGGTTGTTTTGACCACTTTGGGGGTATCGTTCAGGGTATTTTACCGCGAAGAGCCTGGTAAAGTGCGGTACACATTGCTGATGGCGATGTTGGGACTGATCACGTATTATGTGCATGCGTTTTTGAATAATTATTCTCAGTACGACAAAATAGCGGTGCCTTTGTGGGCATTCACGGCGGTGGTTACGGCCTTGGATTTGTATCACCGGGGTGCGGGATCGTCGGCCGGAACATTGGAACAAGGCGATGTGGAGCAGTCTCAAAAATAGCAAGTTGTTTCTCGGCGGTGCCAGCATTTGTTTGTTGCTGGTGGTGGTGGGCACTTTGGGCTATGCGATTACGCCAGACCCTACGCCCAATGCCAATCAAATTGTGCCAGAATGGTCGAATCTATCGCCCGGAACCACGGTGTATTATTCCAATGAATCCAATACTGAAGCAACGCCGGATTCCTTTGACTCTCAAAATTCCACCCCAAGCTATCTGCACTGGGCGTTGGGCAATCCCAATGCGCCGAAAATACTGCCTTGCAAAGGCAATCCCGGCGCCGGAATGAATGCCGCAGATTCCGTGAAAATGGTGGATGCCGTTTACCACAGCAGAACGTTTTGGTTGGGATCGGACCGGTTTGGGCGCGACATTCTCTCTCGGATGATCATTGGCGCGAGAATTAGTTTGTCTATTGGTTTCTTGGCGATGTTGGTGTCGATTGTCTTGGGCAGCATCATTGGCTTGTGCGCGGGGTATTTTGGCGGTAAGGTGGATGCGTTTTTCTCTTGGCTGATCACGGTTTTTTGGTCGGTCCCCACGCTATTGATTGCTTTGGGCTTATCGATGTTGTTGGGCAAGGGCTATTACCAGGTGTTGTTGGCAACGGCATTGAGCACTTGGGTTGAGGTGGCGCGTGTGGTGAGGGGACAAACCTTACAGTTGAATCAGCGTGAGTTTGTGTTGGCGGCGAAGATTACGGGATTTTCTGATGCGCGCATCATGTTCAAGCATATTTTGCCCAATTTGAAGGGGTCGTTAACGGTGTTGGCCACGACGAACTTTGCCAGTGCCATATTGTTGGAGGCCGGTTTGGGATTTTTGGGGTTGGGGGTATCGCCACCAACGCCATCTTGGGGGATGATGGTAAAGGAAAATTTGGGGTATTTGGTGCTCGACAACAGCTATTTGGCCCTGATTCCGGGCATCGCCATCATGATTCTGGTAATGTCGTTCAATTTAATGTCGATGGGCCTCCGCGACGCCCTAGACCCTTACAATCAGGAGGGTTAAGGAGCAACTACAATAGCGGTTCTTTCAATGGCCGCTTTTAAGCGATCGTCTTGGATGATCGAAACCAGCAATACATCCAACTCATGGGGAAAGCCCGCATCGTACAGCGCATCTTCGAGGTCGAAAATCGCACCGAAACCTACCCCATCGCCATACAAAGCCACATCCAAATCTGAATTGGGTTTGTGTTTACCGGTGGCACGCGAACCAAAAACCACGGCTTTTTCCAGGCTTTTGATTTGATTCAAAGCCGATTGCAACTGCAACAATTCCTGATCTGTAAGCCCTGCGATTTTCATATCGCAAAGATAATGCGTCGGTTGTGCCGAATCGTCCTAAAATTTAGTGCACCCAAAGGGTTCTGGTCTCGTATTGCGTTACCGCCGTTACTTGGAGGAAATAGAACCCGCGCGCAATACCTGCTGGCACGGTGGTGGCACCTTCTGCAACCTTGGATGAGGCAATCTCCCTACCTGTGGCATCCAACCACACCAACTCTCCCGACACCAATCCTTGCAGGGTAAGTACCTCACCCGCGCCCACTGGATTTGGGTAGGCCACAAACTGCTGCTTGGCGATGTTTTTCACGTTGGTATGATCCAACA
>JACCDX011681982.1_pt1 | contig 10378 bp, 5 predicted proteins | sample 7449681 | NCBI WGS metagenome assembly JACCDX01 (sample SAMN15323450, study PRJNA562643) | freshwater metagenome | isolation source: river surface water | place: USA:Blue River Watershed | collected 2017-08-18
ACGGTGAGGTGGTTTGTATCTGCTGCGTCTGCCATATTTAAATAAGCAGCACGCCAGCTTTCTTTAACTTGAACGGCGGATGTTGGAACCGGCAAATCTGTACCAGCAACATAACCAACATCGCCCGGGGCCTTTGTTCCGATAGTTGTACCTGTTTGATGCTGACGAGCACGAACAATATCGCTTCTTAAATTATTCCATTGAGCAACAGTTACTTTGCTATTTGCGCCAACTTGTGAACTAGCTAATGTTTGGCCGTAACCTTTAGTTCCAGATCCAGTGCCCATAACTAAAGCAATTTTAGATTGAATAACATTATAGTCATTAGCAATAATTAACGTATTTTGTCCGGCCATTATATATCCTTATTTGTATCTCGATTATTTATTTTTAAAGAATTAAGCACTCAACTACTTTGATTTCGTCTGATGAATTTGATTCCAACGCTATAGCAAACGTATCTGCATTGTCAGTGGTAGATCCAGCATCTACAGAAGATTTAGCAGTGCCGTTTGGACCAGCTACCATCCTGTCACCTTTTTTAACTGAACCAACTACTTTAACTGGAACACGACCTTTTAAGGCAATAAATGTTCCGCCTTCTAATTCTGCGTTCATCATGTATGCTGGATTGGCGGAAACAGCACCAATTGCTCTGTCGCCTATTTGACAAGCTGTAACTTCTTTTTCTCCGCCAATTGTAACAACAGTGCCTGTTTCGTATTCGCTATCTGCTAGATACTTTTCTGCCAAGTCAGCATAATTAGCTGCTGTTGCAGTTCCAACAAAATATGTTGCTTTTAGTGCGCCTGCTGTAATATTTACACCATTAATAACTTCAGTGCTATTTGTTCTAACTGCAATCGAACCTGAACTTGCACTAGAACTAGCATTTCTGTAATCATCTGCTGCTACATATAAACTATCAGCTTTAGTAGCTGCGCCATTAAAAGTGACGGCGTTAACCGTTTTGAATCTTAATGCACCTGAACCTAAATCAGTTTGATTGTCAACACCAGGTAAAACATCTGCTCCGACTAACTGTAAAGGAGTTTTTGTAGCTGCTCCAACAGTTGTTTGAAACTTAATTGTTTCATTTAGTTGATTTTGTATAACTGGGAAAGTTGTTAAACCAGTTGTGTTGTTGAATACACGTAAACGAGGAGTATCACCAACTGTAAAACCAGCATCACTAAAAGAAACTAAACTATTGAATAAAGCACTGCCTTTCTGAACAAAATTTTCTGCTAAAACTCCGCCTAATCGATCGGAGTTAGTTGCAGTTCCCCAGAATCTGTGATTAGCGTTAACTGTTTGTCCTGGGAAAGTATCGCTATTTGTATACGCAAGAGTTACCCCTTGTTGTATTTTAGTAAAACCGTTGATAGAGCTAGTTGTAGGATCTAATGTAAATGTACTATCTGCACTAACAATAAAAATTGTATCGCCGTCGACTACTGCTTCAATAATTGCATGATTAGCATTTAGTGTATCTCTAACACTACGTGAGCGCATTTGTGTAGTTTGACTACCTGCAACCCCTTGCGGACCAACTAGAATATAGCTAGAGCCGTCCCAAGTATACAACTGTTTATTTTGTGTGTCCCACCAAAAATCACCAATTGTTAAACCTGTTGGAGCTGTTGCTCCTAATTCTGCGCCGCCTGTAGTACGGAATTTAGCACCATCATAGAATTTTAATTTACTATTACCACTATCATACCATAGTTGTCCAGGTATTGGCTTAGGGGGTTGATTTGTGTTTGCAAAATTCTCAAGTAAAAACAAGAAATTTTCGTTTTGTACTTCGCCGTAACCAGCATAATTTTTACCAATCAGTTTAAGATCGGTTGAGCTATCTATTGTGCCGTCTGCAACTGTGGCTACTACTTGTCCGTTATATTTGTTAATGGTATATGGCATTTTCCGTTATTCCTTATTCCTTATATTTATGCTGATTTGGGATGATTTTAAATGTCCGTCTGATACGTCCATACTGGTCCAATAAGTTTATATTCTTTAGAAATACCTGTATCTAAACAATAAACTCGTAAAAATGTGTCTTCATCGTGGTCAGCTGGTGGAAAAATCTTAGATAAAATTGTACCTGCTAATTGTGCTTCTGTTAATGCACCAATGTTTATACTAAAACCTAAACTTGCTTGACGCACTTTGTTATCAACATAGTCTTTGTTAGTAGCATCAGTTCCTGCTGTTGGAGTATCAACATCTGTGATTTTTTTAGAACTTACACTAACTACGCCAGACCCTTTTGGTGTCAATACAATATTACCAGAAGGAATACTAGGATTATTAAAGCTAATAGTACTGTCGTTAATATTGATATTATCAACTTGTAATTGATTTAATGTTCCAATTGAATTCAATCCCAATGCGCTATTTACGGTTGTTCCTAACGCAGTCTGAGAAAGAACTTCAAACGAATTAATTTTGTAAACTTTACCTGTTGCTAAATTAAAATTTTCACTGGAAGTCCATGAATCGCTAGAAGATACCCAAGTTAAAGTTTTATCTGTTGTGCCTGCTAAACTAATGCCGCCGCCGTTGGCTGTTGAATCTGTTGGTGTATCAACTCGTCCTAGCTCTATTAACAAATCTTCTATAGAAATATCTGTAGTATTAATTGTTGTAGTAGATCCTTCAACAGTTAAATTTCCTCTAATTCTTGTATCTCCAGCAACATCAAGCATTGCTGTTGGTGCCGCTGTATATATTCCTACACGTTTATTTTGTGCGCTGATGTAAAAACTTGGTAATAATCCTTCTCCGTTTAAACTTTGTATTGCAAAATTTTGATTTGCAACATTTGAATTAAACTGTAAAGAATTACCAACAAATTGTATTTCAGTATTCTGATTTGTTCCTAATACTAACGGTAACGAATTAAGAATTCTTATTGTACCATTAGAAAGTGTAAATCCGTCTGCTGGATCTACCTGGAGGAAACTTTGTGCATCCTTAAAACTTCCATCTTCTGCTACTAATGCATCTGCTTGGCTAGATGGAACGTTAAATTTAATTCCTGTTAAATTAGCTGAATTAAATCCAACTTTGATTTCTCCAGTAAATCCAGGAATTTCTGTTGCAGGGGTAAACGGTGTTAAGGCACTACTAAAAATGCCCAGCAAAACTTGTCCGCAATAAAGGAACAATGTGGTATGATTAATTTGATTTGTATCAACTATATCAACTACGTTCCAACCCGACATACCTTGTTGTGCTGTATATATTGGTCCTGCTAATAAGTTAGCCGTTCCGTCGTTAAAATATAGTCTTTGTGTAGCTGTATCGATCCAAATGTCACCGCCGGCAATGCCACTTGGTACAGACGGACTTAAAATTGTTCCGCCTGTAACTTTAAACCCAGTTCCATCGTAGACTTTTAGTCTTGCTTCTGATGCATCGTACCATAATTGACCTTCTACGGGTCTTGTTGGCTGAACTGTGTCGGCAAAATTTTCAAGAAGTCTAATGAAGTTTTCATTAAAAAGTTCACCGTAACTGGTAGAATTTTTTCCTACTAAGGTAAGATCTGTAGTAAGTTGATCAATTGTACCGTCAACAACTTCAGTTAATACAGTACCATTAGTTTTATTAATAATATAACTCATTATAGCTCACCAGTAAAAATAATATAATTAATTGTTGCATAAGGATTCATAGCATTAAACGGTTGTCCAACAGTAGGACTGATGATGTTTCCGCTGTTTCTTAAACCCGATCCTGTTCCAGATGCATCGCCTAATCCTGGATCAGCCGCCGGATCAGCACTAGCACCAGGTAATCCTGCAACATAATATTGAGCAAAACCACTATTTAAATCATGTTTGTGATCTGGTAAATTGCTAACTTCTAATGTTTTGTATTCGCCTACGTTTGTTCCTGAACCTAAAGTATCTGCGACAATGTCGGTAACACGATTTGCACTGCCGCCACCTGCAGGAATTGGAACAGTTGGATCATCCTTAGCAGGAACCGTCCTAGGATTACCTGTTAAAGGATCAATATTTTGCATATTGTCCTTACCTAAAGGGAATCTTCCTCTAAAATCTGGAAGAGCAAATGTTGCTTTTCCAATTAATAAACTTGGTGTCTTATACGTGTATCCAATAACAGCATATAACTGAGAAAAGTCTCCAATTAAAACTTCGCTACCATCACAGAATAAGTATCCTGCTGGCGGAGTTGATCCTGCAAACGGAAAAATTGCGCCAACTGGTACAATTGGTATATTTTGAATTAGTGTTTGCTTAGATAACTTTCTTAATCCAGTACCTGATCTATAAACTAAAAGTTCATCACTTAAAAAACTATCTAAAGTTTCAGTTTTTGTTGCAATAACGTCTTGCGTTACTGTTGTAAAAAATCGTTGATAACCCGACGGAGTAGATCCTCCTTGTGGAAGTTGGCCGTCAAACACAACATCGGATGTTGTTTCTAAATCGCCTCTTATTTGGAAACGTGTTGGACTGGCTAACTTTACAGCACTACCGCTAATGTTTCCTGATAAACTTCCTGAAAATGCTCCGTTAAAGTTACCTACAAAGTTTTGAGCGTAGATATTTCTAAATCGTCTTGAACTAGTTCCTAAATCATACAAGTCTGTTGCATCATCGCTAGAAGGTTGAATAACAACACCAGCAATTGGATCTCCATTAGTATCTAAGTTATTAAAGTGTACGCCGCCATTAATACTAACGTCGCCACCAAACTGACTTTGTTTGTTAACACTTAACCCGCCGTTGGTCGTAATACTACCAACGCCTAAAACTGTAGCATCAGTTGTTCCTTGTACAATTAAATTACCGTCTGATATGATATTTCCAGAAACATCTAATGCTTCAACTGGGTTTGTGTTATCTGGACCAACGCCTACAAATCCGTTAGCATCAATGTGAACTGCTGTTACAGGAGTTCCGTTGTTGTTTAATTTAAATTCAATGTAATTTCCGCTAGTTCTAGAAATAAACAAAGTTGAATTAGCATCTGTAGCAATGTTAAAACTTTTATTACTACCAATACTAAGGCCACCGTTGTTGGCAATGTTCAATGGAGAGTTAGTTGTTTGCTCAATGTCTTTTCTAACAAAGTTATCAGCTGTAACATTCTTCCCAAATACAACTAGACCATCGGCTTGGCTAGCAGTGCCCCAAAATTTTGTTGGTGCAGTAGTACTTGTCGAATCAACTGTTGAAAGATTAATACCCTGACCAATACTTGGGAATCCAGAAATGCTAGTCTTTGGTGTAAACGCAGCTTTACTGATCATTGCAATTCTATTGTTTTCTGAATAAATTGTAACAACATTATGATCAGTATTATTTGTGTCTGTTATAGTTTCAATATCTGGGCCAGTTTTTAAACCAGAACTAAATTGAGGGCCTACCAATAGCCAGTTAGATCCAGAATAAACATATACTTGTTGATTTTCTGTATCAACCCACAAGTCGCCTTTACTGCTGTTTACAACACTAGGTTCTGTTGCTGACTTTTTAACAGTACCCGCTGGCGTCCATCCTGTACCGTCATAAACTTTAAGGATGTTTTCGCCTGCGCCGTTATCATACCATAATTGTCCTTGTACAGGATTAGGTGGGCTAGTGTTTTTTGCAAAATTTTCAAGTAAGTGCAAAAAGTTTTCTGCTAAAACAGGTGCATACGCACTATAATTTTTACCTGGAAACTGTAAACTAGTTTCTTGATTAATACTTTGGTCTGCAACAGTAATGCTTGGTTTAGCAGGATTAGTAGTTTCAGTAAATTTAATTTGATATGGCATTTATTAAACTCCTGCTAGGCCAGTTAAACTCTGTATACGTACTGTATAATCAATTTGAATCAAACGATTTAAACTTTTTTGTACAGGGTGGAATACTACATGAGTTAATAACAGACTGTTACCTGTTGAACTGTAACTCTTTAAACCTAATTCATCAAATACGTACAATCCGCTATTGTTGTTTGAGTTGTCAAACGCTTGTTGGCCGCTGGGCTCACCGTAATCTAACAAACAAGTTACAAATAAATCTGTATAATTAGTACCAGTTACGTGTCGTGTTTCAATGAAGTTACGTGTTGGATCCGTATTATTACTACTTCTATCATCTACAACTTTACTGTAAGTTTCATTGTACAAGCTGGCATTAGATCCTGTGCTGTTTGGAGTCAAATACGTGACTATTCCAGTTGGGTCAACTGCTGTTCCACCGTTACCAAAGGCCATTTCATAGACAAATCCTTGTCCCGAATTAGCTAAACTTTGCGCTAATGCAATACTAATATTTTCATAGTGAATAGCGTTGCGTTTATTGATGAAAATTTCGCCCGATTCTGGGTTGTGGATCTTAATGTGTCCTTCAATATGTACGCCTGTTACGTCTTTACTCTGCATAGTAATCTCTCTTTATTCTATATTTAGCTGAATTCATTATGTGCTAGTTTAATTAAACCCAGTTGCCGCCAACTTGTTGCCAGTGACTATCTGTAAAGATCAATGTACAAATACTACCTGTAAAAGTGTTAAAGCCAAAAGGACATAGGTATGCGTTCAACGACTGTGTTCCCCCGTTGCGAGCATGGTTAACTAATACTCTAATATCTGTTGGATCTACTGTGTTTGGGGTAGGAACTAGATACATAATCTGCCCTTCGACGCCATCGGCTAGGGTATAGTCGTTGTCGTTAATATTGTTAGTAAGTTTATTAATGCTCTTAGTTAAGTCTAACGCTGTTGGCGTTGGTGCTACTGCTCCAACAGCGTTTGGTTGTAGATAAAATGTTTCACTAACAGAGTGCCCATTACCACTACTGTTCACCACAACCGAAGCGTTTCCAGCTCCATCAAAACTAACTGTAAAATCTATGTCAGTCAACGCAAGTCCGCTTGTGCCAGTAACCCAAGCAGGATTAGGACTGTTAGTTACTGTTAATTCAGTTACTGCTCCGAGCCCGTCAACTGCTGTTACTACAAACACTACATTATTACCATTAATATTAGCACCAACTTTTTCTACGGTACTCTTAACCACAGCACCTGGTACTACAAGTGCTCCAGCATTATTCAACACCAAGTCTCTACTATTACCTTCTGAGTTGTATGTGCGTAGTGTAATTTGAGCACCGCTGTGAGCATCAATGGTAATATTACCACCTTGGCCAAAAGTGTTAGATGATCCACTTTCAATATTAATCCAACCGCCATTGCCAGTGTTACTCTGCCCTGCTTGGAAGTTTAAGTAGCCGCCGCCACCTGTAAGTTGTCCACGACCAGCACGGATTTTAATGTCGCCGCCATCACCACCCGCATCACCGCCTGGACCTGCCCATAAGTAAACGTCACCGCCTTCGCCAGTAGTACCGGTGTACCCCGGAGCACCTTGGATGATTACACGCTCAGCACTATTATAGTCTATAGTCGACGGTGGCCCGTAAATAATAGCCTGTTGTGCCGGATCGTTAAACTTTAATGTCTGTCCAGTACCGCTTGGATTAGCATTGTCGCTAATTGGTACAGTTAGTATTGGGAATGATGTGCTACCATCTATGCCAAAGTTCCAACCGTGAGATATATCAGTATCAGCATTGTAAGAACTAATAGCAATACTTCCATCGATACCAGTCTTAACATATTGATCGTCATTACCGATATACAACTCTCCACCGTCGCCTGCCGCTATGTGAACATGAGGATAATCAAACTGGTTAGTTGGATAGATAGTTATGTACTGTCCGGCGCTTTTTAATGTACTGTTAGGCACTAGGTTAATACTGCCAGTAGTAAACATATCACCGTTGCCGCGTATATCTACTCCACTAAAAGTGATATCACCTGTACTAATTGTACCACCGGTAACATAAGAATCAATATCATTCAAATAGTCTGGTTCGCCAGGCGATCCTGTTAATGACTCAACCTGTGTCCAGGTAGCTCCGCCATCTGTTGAACTAAAAAGTTCTTCGTCGTCGTTGCCAGCGTAGAATATACCGTTGGAATAATGTAGTGCGTCGATGTATTGTCCGTGACTCCAAGTAATAGTTGCTGTTCCGGTAAACGGATCTAGGGCTGAAGTATCAAATGGAATTAGTCTATCAATGTCTGTAAATACTTCGTCGTTTTCAGGTCCGCCAATATAGTAAGTACCGTTATAGGCAGTAACTGTAGAACCAGTGACTGTAAATCGTTCTCCGGTGCCGTCCGCACTTCTGCCGGAAATAGTAATCTGTGATGTAGCAGAACTAGTCCAAGCAGTGATAGTTGCTGTGTAAGGTTTAGGAATAGAAACAAACGGACCATTTGGTACTGCTGGCCAGTATAATATTTGTCCGTTATCAGTTGAAACCATAACTGTTGATACACTGTTGTAGTTGCCAATCACTGTTTCAACTGCATTGCCCGGATTGTAACCAATTATTGATTCAAATGATGCACCAACATTTGCGATACCCCAAGTATTAGAAAATGATCCTGTGCCAGGGTTAGTATTTGAATTATAGTACCAACCAGTACCCGTATCGTCATCAAATATATGCCATCCAGGAAACTCACCATTAGATGCCCAAAGAACTTTATCAACTGCAAGATTAACGGCAACATTAGTTGTGCCGTCTAATGTGTCTGTAATATTGGCTATATAGAACCCGCCTAGTTCAGGACGATCTGATGTAATAAAGAAGCCGCCGTTGTTTTGTTCAATATCTGTAAAGTTACCGCCTGTATAACCAACAACACCGGATAAGAAAGTTGGATCGATAGTTACTTCAGTCCAAGTAACGCCGTCACTACTGTAAACTAATGCTGGATCACTAGCACCGTTATCACCAACTGCTACAAACTTTGAAATGCTTTGAAAATATTTTATCTGTCTATAATTTCTTGTGCTAATGCTGGTAACTTCAGTTGGTGCCGTATCATAAGTGTCTGCGTACCACAGAGAGTCATCACTGCCGACGCTAGAGTCCGCAACATAGACAATTTTGTTAGGACCTACTGCTACATAGCTTATGCCGTCAAGACTACTATTATATTCTGTCCAGTTAATACCATCTGTAGAACCAGCAATTATACCTGTGTTGATTACCGCAACATATAATGCTGTAGAGGCGCCGCCAGTGTAGGCTGTTGTTTGAATAGTACCGTCTGGGAATTGTATATTGCCGTTGTCTAAAAATGTCCATCCTGCTTGATTGTCAACATCAATCATAAGACCGTAGGTATCGTTTTCGTTTTGAATTGATGTAAGTTTAAAATAGTTCTGTTCAGTATCGGCATTGTCTACTCGTAACACACCGCCATTAGACAATGTTGCTTCCCAATCACCGTTAACTAGTTTATTACCACTGCTACCGCCTATATTTTCAACAACGCCTGCTCGCATTTTAGGACGGAACGGAATTTGAATCCAATCTCCAGCATTAAAATTATCTAAAGCATTAGACACTGTTGTAGCCCACATATTGCCTGCTTCAGCAAATGCTTTGTCAGCACTTAAGAATGTACCTTCAAGACCTTCCACAACACTGATTTCTTCAATTTCACCGTCGTCCAGTCCTTCAATATTATAAGCGGCTGCTGAAAAGAGGTTACTAGGAGTTTCTGTACCGCTTCTATACAAGTATTCTGCGTTATCTATAACGCTAATAGCATTGTCATCACTGCCAAATGTATCAGGATTAACACCATCTACATCTTTAACTTCCTCTACAAAGTAGTTTGCGGCTTGTGTAACACCGGGAATAACAACTCCCGTTGTACCCGCTTGGAGACTAACTCCGCCAATAATTAAATCTGGACTTTGTATTTCAAATGGTTTATTTGCCATGGACTTTCGCTTCCTTTTTAATCTGTTCCATATATTTCTGTAACTTGTGTTCTAATAGCAATGTTATCGGCACCAGTAGGCGTTGCTTTAATATTAAATGTTTGTGTTGCTAAAATATAATCGCTTGATATTGTAAACAAAGGATTTGCTCCTGTGTAAACAACACCATAAACAGAAGTATAAATGATGTTTAGATTTTGATCTATTGTTCCAATTATCTCACATGCTTGTGATTCGTAGCCATTAATAAATTTTTCAGCAAATACAAATAGTTTAATAGCTCTTACATAGTTACCGTTAGTAGAATAAATTGTAGTGGCAACTCCAGATGCAACAGTATCTACAAAATTATCGCTAATGAACACACCGCTTGATGGGAGTTGTAGTCTCCCATCAGTACCTAATGTAACTACTTTAATGCCCGCCGTAAGTGAAGGAGTTTCTCCAATTTCTTGAACGTTTGCACTTAATACACCATCTGTTATAGTCAACCGTGCACCAACTTTGATACCACCTAAGACAGAGGCCGTTGCAACAGG
>JACCDX010736016.1_pt1 | contig 10377 bp, 9 predicted proteins | sample 7449681 | NCBI WGS metagenome assembly JACCDX01 (sample SAMN15323450, study PRJNA562643) | freshwater metagenome | isolation source: river surface water | place: USA:Blue River Watershed | collected 2017-08-18
TGAATCTAGATTCTCCTGTGCAAAACCACTCTCCCGTTGGTAGATATCTGTAAAAGTAGCTAAGCGCACCTGGAACATCATCCCAATCAAAGATTATGGAATCTGGAGAAGGGTATTCGGTTCTTACCTCTAGAAGTTCTGCCGCTTGGGCAACATTGTTTATCTCAACTGGGGTGCTAGGACCTTCTTGCGAGAACTTGTTTATAAATCTAAATGAACCAATGACTTGGCCCACGAGATCAGTCGCTGGACAGTTGAAAGCATATGGCCTGACTTCGAAGTCAGCCGGAGCTGGCGAGTAACCTATACAGGCAATTTGTTTGCCATTACTAAACTCGAAGATCCCTCCCACTTGGCCAATGAATGACTCAAGTTGCTCGGCCTCAGAACCAATATTGCTGGTGGTGATCAGTAATTCATTTGTTCTTGCAAATTGCTCTATTACCGTTGGTGTCGAAGGCTTTACATCTTTCTTCAAAACAAGTAGAACTGGTTCAGATGGTACTCCACCTCTTTTTATGTGGAAGGAATAGCTCTGCGACTGGCCACCTGTGATAGTAAAACCCGAGGCTGCATTTGGTGCAATAAGTTTGTTATTTACGTAAAGTGCTGCTGGCCCACCTGGCCAAGTGATCTTTATCTGATTGACAGTAGCTGTTGCTAATGGCTTTGTTAGTAAGCCACCCGAGGTTAATTGTTGAGTCATCCTCACTGCTGAGAGTGCATTAACTATGCCTGCCCCAGTGAAGTATTCCTGGGGAAAATCATTATCAACTTGGTTATCACATGACCAACTGTTGGTAATTTCAGATTTTGTGCAGTTGTCCCAGACTTTTGGCTTTATTGCTAAAGCTGGTTTCGTTGTGCTCTGTAAAATCGCTTGCACCTGGGCTGGGGTCAACTTTGGATTGACGCTAAGAACTAGAGCTGCGATGCCAGCAATATATGGAGTTGCAGCAGAGGTTCCACCAAAACCATTAGTTGGTCCAACTGGATCATAGGTAACACTGTTAACTCCAGGTGCCATTAAATCTAAGTTAGGTCCCCAACTAGAAAAACTTGCTCGAGCTCTCGTTTGGTCTATAGCGCCAGCAGAAATTAGTCCAGGGATCGTAAATGATGCCGAATACTGTTCAGATAAAACACCTTGCCTACAAAATCTGTTCATGCCCCAAGAAGCCATCGCTTGACAGGCACTATTTCCTGCTGCAGCAACTACAACCACGCCTTGATTTACTGCTGCGGTGATGGCTGCATTCATATATGGGTCAGCACCACCACCAAAGCTCATACTTATTACTTGAGCACCTTGCTCCACTGCCCAAGCTATTCCTTGTCTTATGGCGATGCTGTCACAAGAACTCATCTGGCAAACTCTTCCAACAATCAGAGAGGCTTGGGGAGCAACACCACGTAAACCTGTAGCAGCATCAAAGTCACTGAAGATCACTCCTGCCGTTTGTGTTCCATGATCAGGAAGTGGTTGTTGTGAAGGCAAGAAATCTTTGTAGGCGATTACTTTATTGTTGATGCCAGGTGTTGATAGAGATATTCCTGAGTCAAGCACGGCAACTTTTACACCTGCTCCAGTTAATCCAAGCTCTGCCACTTTATCGACCGCGATTTCCCTGATAGCCCATTGGCTATGTTCAGTAAGAGGAGCGTAGTCAGGCAAGAATGTGTTGGCCCCAGCAAGAGAAGAACTTATGCTTACACTGGCAAAAATGCTTGGCAATAAAGCGAGTGTTACAAGAAACTTCCTGAGCATCAGCTTGATCTAGCCACTAGGGTTGCAACCATTGTCTTGGCAGCTAAAACCATAGTTTCGATTTCCATTGTGAAAAGTCCTGGGAAATCTTCTTGCTGCTGGGTCATAAGAGGCACATGCACAAAACCTGATTGGATCTCAGTTCCCTCAAGTGCATTTTGTAGTTCATAGAAAATGTGATTACAGACAAAAGTTCCTGCTGTTAGAGAAAGCGATGCTGGAATGCCTTCGGCCTTGAGAGCCGCAACCAGTTCTTTGACTGGCAGGGTGCTCTCATAGGCAGTTGGTGTTCCGTCATGAATAGGGTGGTCAATTCTGATGTGACCTTTGTTATCGGAAAGGTTTGCGTCATTCAGGTTCACAGCGAAACGCTCCGGTGTTATTGCTGTTCTGCCCTCAGCTTGGCCAAAGCTAATAACTACGTCTGGATTATGCTCTTGAACAAGCGCTAGGAGATGGCTGGCAGCTTCACCATAAACAACAGGCAGAACAGCCGTCAAGATTTGAGCACCTGAAACAGAATCTGGTTTTATTCGGATCACTAATTGCTCGCTGGGATTTAGTCGAGCATTGTTGAATGGCTCGAAACCTGTAAGTAAAACCTTGAGCATGGCCATAAGTCTAACTATCTATAACACTTTCGCATCAGGTGTATTTCTATAGGTCTATCGACTAAGCGGGTTGATTAGGCTTTTCAGATGCTAAAAACATCAATGGGTCTGGGCTTTATTCGCCTACTAATGGCGACAGCCCTGTTTGGCAGCATCTTCTGGCAGATCAGTGACAGAGTTGCTCACAACCTATTCCGCCCTACCGAATACTTCACATTCTTTACCATCACCTCTTGTCTACTGACAGGTATTGCTTTGACGATCGCTGGTCTTAGAGTCTTGCGCAACCAGGCAGAGACTAAGTTCTTGACCCTATTCCGACTGACTATGGCTGCTTCTATGGTGATTGTTGGCGTTATCTATAACGCACTTCTAACAGATGCTGCTATTGACCCGAGAGATGTGGGTTATGACTGGCCTGTGATTCCAAACCTGATTCTGCACACCTACCTACCTATCTTGGTATTCCTTGAGTGGTTGATTTCTAGAACTGCAGTCCCATTGAAGCTAACTTCAGCTTTCTGGGTATTGGTTTATCCACTTACATGGTTGGCTTTCTCAATTCCTAGAGGCTTCATTACAGGCTGGTGGCCGTACTGGTTTATTGACCCACAGTATGGTTACCCGACCATGATTCAGTGGATTCTGACCATTGCAGCCTTCTTCATTGTGTTGGCTATTGGTTTGCTTCCTGCTCAGAAAGCTATTGCCAAAATCGGTAATTAGTGGTTTCTAACTGGCTTAGCCTTTAACCATGATCAACTTCTCAGACCCAGACTTTGTCGAAAACCCGTACCCTGCTCTAAAGGAACTAAGAGCTTTCGGTAAGCCGGTATGGCACGAAGAAGTTGGAATGTTTCTAGCCGCCAGGCACACAGATGCCAATGCTGTTCTTAGAACCAAAACGCTTGGCAGAATCTTTACCCCTAAGGAACCTGAAAGCCAATGGCATGAATTCAACTGGCTTCACTCAGATAGCCTCTTGGATTCAGAACCTCCTAAGCACACTCGCCTACGTTCTCTAGTGGGAAAGGCTTTCTCTCGTTCAAGAATTGAAGCGCTAAGACCTGAAGTTGAGAGAATTGCGAACCTGCTGCTTGATGAGGCAGAAAACAAGTTGTCCTCAAACGGTAGCTTTGACCTTATTGCAGATTATGCAGAGCCGCTGCCGGTTAAGGTGATCGCAGCTCTCCTAGGTTTCCCAGATGAGGATGAGCATCTGCTTAGACCTTGGTCGCAGTCGATAGTAAAGATGTATGAGGTTAACCCATCTCTTGAGGCTCAAGAAGATGCCAAGCAGGCAGCTCATGAATTCGCTGAGTATGTCAGAGGCTTGATGAACAAGAGAAAACTAGAGCCAGGCACAGATCTAATTAGTGAGCTTGCTGTGGTTGAAGAAGCAGGTGAAAAGCTCAACGCGCAGGAGCTTATTGCCACCTGTGTGCTTTTGCTGAACGCTGGCCATGAGGCAAGTGTTAATGGTTTTGGTAATGGCATGGTCGCCACCTTTGAAAGAGAAGACCAGCTAGAACTCTTACGCAAGAGCCCTCGAGAGATTGCTGACACTGCTATCGAAGAGTTCCTGAGATTCGATGCTCCCCTTCACCTGTTTGAGAGAACGGCGACTGCAGACACTGAGATCGGTGGGGTAATGGTCAAAACCGGTCAGAAGATTGCTTCTCTGTTGGGCTCTGCCAATAGGGATGAAACTGTGTTTGATAGGGCCGATGAGCTTGACCTCACTAGGGAACAGAACCCTCACATCGGTTTTGGAGCGGGAATTCACTTTTGTCTTGGCGCTCCGTTATCCAGAATTGAGATGTCCGCATCCCTACCTTTGCTTTTTGAGCGTTTTCCTGCTCTAGCTATGGTTGAAACCCCAAAAAGAAGGCCAACTTTCGTCCTTAGAGGCTACGAATCCATCCTTGTTACCTAGAAAATAGGAGTTTAGAGGGCTAAATAGCCTGTGTTTTACCTGTATAACAAATCCATAAACTCACCCTTTTTGGCGTAATTCATCTGGATTTTCGCAGGTAGCCTTGAGAAGCAACAAAAAGTCGGGCCATAACTGTTGCCCGATCAACCTATCGAAAGGCAACACAAATATGGAGAACGTCGGAGTACTTTCATACTCACTGACTGGCTATGAATTTAGCGCAGTTTACAACATGCTCTCTCTAGGTATCGCGAGCATGCTATTCACCTCGATATTCCTATGGGTAGCAAGAGATCGCGTACTACCTAAGTACCGCATGGCAGTTATGGTTTCAGCAACAGTTACATCAATTGCTGCTTACCACTACTTCCGTATGTTTGACTCATTCAGCCACGGTTACGGCATCAACGAGTACAGCACTGCTGCTGCTACTGCTGGTGCAAACATGTTGGACTTTGGTGCAGCAAACTACAACGTTGGTTACCGTTACATTGACTGGTTCCTAACTGTTCCACTACTACTAGTTGAGCTTGTTGCTGTACTAGGTCTTGCAAAGGCTGTTCAGTCTTCACTTCTAAAGCGTCTTGTTCCTGCAGCTGCAGCGATGATCGCTCTAGGCTACCCAGGCGATGCAAAGATCAGCATCTTGGGTATTGAAGGTACTGGATTTGCTAGCGAGGCTGCAGTTTGGGGTCTTCTATCAACAATTCCATTCCTATACATCATGTATGTTCTATGGATCGAAATGAAGAAGAGCCTAGAATCTCAGTCAGCTAAGGTACGTGGTCTATTCCAGACTCTACGCGTACTTCTTCTAGCTACCTGGGGTGTCTACCCAATCACCTTCATCCTTGCGATGAGCAGCTCAGGCGCTCCAACTGCATCAGAAGTTGTAGCTCGCGAAATCGGATACAGCGTTGCTGACATCCTAGCTAAGTGTCTATTCGGTCTATTGATCTTCGCAATTGCGAGAATCAAGTCAGCTGAAGAGAGCAAAGAGCACGCAGCAGCTGAAGGTCACTAGTTACAACTAGTTCCTAAAACTTTAGGAGCCACCCGAAAGGGTGGCTCCTTTTGTTTTAACGTCCTATTGTTTTTAGTTCAGGAGTAAATCCTGTGGATTTGGGAACTCTAGGTTCACGCCAACCAGAGCACAGCGCATACCAATCTCGGTTGCAGCTGCTGTTAGATCTCCAGCAGCAATTGGGTCTGAAGTAAGAGCTGTGTTGACCTTTTCCAATACTGGTTGGAAGCCTTCAGGCGCGATGGCGATTACCTCTGTTTGGATGCTCTCTGCAAGAGCCTGAGCATCAAAGCCTCCGGTTGGTAGGCTGACTAACTTGTCGCTAAGTACTGTACTTAGTTGCTGACAAGGCTCAGCATCTGCCTCAGACGGTAATGAAACTGAGCAACCTGTGAGCATCAAGGCACTTGCTAATACAACGGATACTTTTCCAAACATGAACTTCTGGCTCCTTCGTCGGGGTTCTGAATAAGCCTATTTAGAGCATGGATTTGTAGTTTGGTAAACGATCCAGTTCCCAGCAAACCTTGAGATTATTCGGAAGTAGTTAGTAAGTGATTGCCACTTCCGTGCCAAGGGCAGCCTTCACCATCGGAATAACCTCGGTGGCATAAAGCTTGATTGACTTGAGCATCTGTGACTGAGGCATTGCTCCAGTTGAATACTTCAAATCAAAGCGGTTCGCTCCAGTTGATTCAAGGGCATGGATGATCTTCTTAGCCACAGTCTCAGGTGAGCCCACATACAAAGATCCATGCTTAACTTCATTGTCAAAGTGGTCATAGGTCATAGGCCCCCAACCTCTTTCCTGACCAATGCGGCCGAAGGATGCGTTGTATTGAGGCCACATCTCTTTCGCTGCTTGCTCATCGGTTTCAGAAATATGTCCTGGGGAGTGAATACCAATAGGTAACTGAGGCTTATCGAAGCGCTTTAGTGATTCTCTGTAAAGACCTGCGAAAGGAGCAAAGCGCTCTGGCCCACCACCAATGATTGCTAGAGCCAAAGTCGCTCCATGCTTAGCAGCACGAATAACGCTGTGTGGGGATCCGCCAACTCCTACTCGAAGAGGAATGGCTCCTCTTTCAGTCTTTGGGTAAACCTCTTGATTAGTAAGTGCTGCTCTGGTCTCGCCTGACCAGGTAACAGGCTTCTCTTTTAGCAGTTCAACTAGAAGATCAAGTCTTTCTTCAAAGAGCTGTTCATAGTCAGATAAAGCAAAACCAAAAAGTGGGAAGCTTTCAGTGAATGAGCCTCTTCCCGCAGTAATTTCTGCTCTGCCATTCGAAAGTGCGTCAAGGGTAGCGAATCTTTGATAGACGCGAACAGGGTCTTCGCTAGATAGTACTGTCACACCAGAACCAAGCTTGATTCGCTCTGTGACAGTTGCGATACCTGCAAGAACTGTGTCAGGAGCTGAGACAGCGAAGTCATTACGGTGATGCTCACCAACGTTGAAGTGATCAATACCTAATTCATCAGCAAGGATGGCCTGATCAACTATGTCTCTAATTGATTGGGCTGGAGTAATAGGGTTACCTTGATCATCTGAACCAACATCGCCAAATGTGTCTAAACCAAATTCAATAGCTAGCTTTTCTGTCATGCCCTAACTTTATTGAATAATCCCAGATTAGTCAAGGGGGGCTTTACAGTTTCGAGAAGTACTATATCCCTGTTTCGAGTTCCGGGAAAATGAATACGTCAATCCAAGGGAAGAGGAAGAAATACATTCCAGCGAGCGCCAAACAAGCAAGCACTGCCAACTGAACTGCCTTCAACAACTTACTGCCAGGTAGTTTTCGCCAAAGCCAGGAATACATTAACGACTTCCAATCACGATTTTTAGATCTGTAGGCATACCAAGAGAGGCCGGCTGGACGCGTTCAAGCTCAAACCAAGAAATGATTCTTTCGGTGTTAATAAAGATTGGTGTGCAAGAGGTCATAGTTAGATATCTTCCACCCTCTCTTGCAACATCGAGCTTGGTTGGCACCGGCAAGATAACTCCAACTTCGGTTGGTAATACAACTTCGGTTTCTAAGAACTTATAGATGAACCAGCTGTCCTTAGTTTCGATATAAACGCGGTCACCAGTTGTTAGTTTGTCAATGTCTCTAAATGCTCCACCAAAGCCACCGCGATGAGCAGCAATTGCAAAGTTACCAACTTCACCTGGCATGGCTGTTGATCGGTAATGCCCAACGCCAATCTCGTTTAGTACTGGTCGCCATCGAGTGCCTTCAGCAACTAGACGAGTCCAGTCTTCACCAAATCTAGGGACATACATCCGAGCAAAGATATCTGCTTCTTTGGATACATCCTCAGTTGCAACAAACCCATCTCTTTCAGTGAATTTATTAGCGAGCTCGACTTGAGTACTACCAACAACGTTGTCTTGTAAGAAAGTTTTATAGCCGACAAAAAGCATCAGGATAACACCAAGAGTTAGAAGTACCTCACCTAGTACCTGCGTAAGATTAGCGAATTGCTTTCTTCTTGAAATTGGTGCCCAGATGATTCTGGTGCCATCAGGTAGTTCTTGGATGTCACTCATTCTGCTGCCGCTAACTGGCCGCAGGCTCCATCAATCTCTTTTCCTCTAGTGTCTCTAAGAGTTGTTGGGATGCCTGACTTTTCTAAAGTGCTGATAAAGATTCTGGTCGCCTCTGGTGTTGAAGCTGTCCAGATGGAACCAGGTGTTGGGTTCAGTGGGATTGGGTTAACGTGAACCCAGCCTTTACCTCTAGCGTTTAGTTTCTGGGCCAGAAGCTCTGCTCGCCACTGGTGATCATTCATATCTTTTATAAGCGCATATTCGATAGAAACTCTTCGACCTGTTTCATCGAAGTATGCTCTTGCGGCATCTAGCGCTTCATCAACTTTCCATCTTGAGTTCACAGGAATTAGTTCATCTCTGAGTTCATCATCTGGAGCATGAAGTGAAAGTGCGAAGGTAACTGGAATATCTTCCTTAGTTAGTTTCTGGATTGCGGGAACCAGACCAACTGTTGAGACAGTGATGTTTCTAGCTGACATACCAAGACCATTTGGCTTTTCAGCAACCATGGTTCTAACTGCAGTCATTAGTCGGTTGTAATTAGCCAGTGGTTCACCCATGCCCATAAACACAATGTTTCCCACACGCTCTTCGTGTTCGGTGACTTTCTTTCCTCCCAAACCACCTGCTGCAATAACAGCGTTGGCTTGAACAATCTGATCCACAATCTCGGCTGCAGTCATGTTACGAGTAAGACCTGCTTGACCGGTTGCACAGAATGGACAGGCCATTCCACAACCTGCTTGAGATGAAACACAAAGAGTAATTCGACCTGGATATCTCATCAGCACTGACTCAACTAGGGCACCATCAAATAATCTCCATAGGAATTTGATGGTGTCACCTTTATCAGTTTGCAGACGTTTGACTTCAGTTAAAAGTTTCGGCAGGAATGCTCCGACAAGTTCTGCTCTGCCCTCTTGAGGTAGATCAGTCATGTCTTCTGGGTTCGCTGTGTAATGAGTGAAGTAGTGCTTAGCAATCTGCTTCACTCTAAAGCCAGGCACACCTAGTTCTTTAGCCTTAGCAGCCAGCTCATCTTTATCCATATCGACAAGGTGAACTGGTGGCTGAACTTTTCTAGGCTTAGCTTCGAACTCAAGGACAGGTCTGCCTTCGGCATCTTTCTTTTGCTGCCAGCCCTCGGTAGCAGGCTTTACTTGACGCACTTCAGTCATCTGCTACCTCCTTCGATTGAAATTCAAGTCTAGGTTACGGGGTAGGACGACCGGCATAGCGGAATAGATCTCCGTAACGAAGTGGAACGATCCGGACAGTTCTATTTGGGTTAGGCGCTTCCAGCATCATGCCATCACCTAGGTACATAACTACGTGATACTTATCACCGTTGAAATTATCTGTGTATGAGTACCACATCAGATCTCCACGAACAGCTTCCTTGATTGGAATTAGTCTGCGTTTAGCAGCCATGTTATAGAACTGGTTGGTTGCTGAGTGTGTGCCAATGTAAGTTCCTGCAACTTCGTAGCTCTTCTTGGTAATACCACTGCAGTCCCAAATGTTAGGACCCATGCCACCAAGAACATATCTTTCACCAAGTTGCTGTCTTGCAAAGCTAATTGCTGTTTCAACTTTGTCTGTGTTTGGTGGACCAACTTCGTAGAGGCTAGGAGCATCAATTGGGCCTGGCAAAGAGTTTTGTCTGGCTTCGTCGATTAGACCTTGAATACGTTGCTGCATCAAGCTGTCTGAGATTCTTTCAAGAGAAGCAAGTTGAGTGCGAAGGGTTGCACTTATGGCTTTTTGCTCATCAACTTTCTTTTGAAGAGAGTTAGCTGCTGCTTGAGCATCAAGAAGGGCGGCTTTCGCAACAGCGGCTTTGGCAGCTAGTTCTGCTTCAGCCTCTTTTAGCTGATCGGTCAAAGACTTCGCATATTGCTGTCTTTGAATTGCTGACTGATAAATCTGATCACTTGATTGAGCAATCTTCTCTTGAGCACCTAGTTGATAAAGAAGGTTGCCTGCGTTATCAGCATTTAGGAATAGGTTGAGTGAAGTGCCAGCAGCACCATCTCGCCACATTTGGCTAGCAATTTGAGCCAACTGTCGCTGAGCAGTTTCGGCCTCTGCTTTGGCAGCATTGACTTTGGTTTGCAATAGGTCTACTTTGGCTGCAACGGCTTCCACTTCTGCTGCGGCTTGGTTGTATTTCTCAGCCTTGATCATGGCTTTACGCTCAAGAGATGCCAGCTCAAGGGCTAGATCTACGATGATTCCCTCGATTCGGACAACCATTGCTTTCTTCTTAGCAACGGTTCTTTGGGCTTCTTTAACCTCGTCAGCCGAAGGATAATTGGGCACAGCCAGGGCGGTCTGGATGGTAAATCCGCTGAAAATGACCCCGGCTACGACAAATAGGGCCAGTAAGCGTGAACGTAAGCTTTTCATGCCCTAGACCTCCCTTTATTTGTGCAGTATTCCTAAACTAACACCGTTTAGGCCATATCTCAGGTTGCA
>JACCDX010132982.1_pt1 | contig 10376 bp, 8 predicted proteins | sample 7449681 | NCBI WGS metagenome assembly JACCDX01 (sample SAMN15323450, study PRJNA562643) | freshwater metagenome | isolation source: river surface water | place: USA:Blue River Watershed | collected 2017-08-18
ATCTTCTCTTTTATTTTCTCACTTATATTATCTGGAAGCAAGTTAAAGCTACTTGGAGGTAAAATACCAACTAAACTTTCATATATACTCAATGGTTTAATTGGTGTAAATGTAATATCGTAAAATTCAATTCCTTGTTGCTCATTTGCCATTTGTTTAGCTGTCTCATATAAATCGCTAAAAAATGGAGCATAATGATGTTTATAACACCAATCAAATGTTGGAATCCCTTTAAAATAATATCTTAAAACAAATATCATTCCTACAATATACTCTTTACATATTTCTCTAACATCTTGTTCAAATGTATTTTCGTTTAACTCAAATTTAGTAACATAGTAATCTTTTCTATATTCACTAAAATCTAATTTAATATCCTCTCCTGACTTTCTAATCATATGTTTATTTAATAACTTATCAGGAAACTTTGCATAACCTTTCTCCCATTTCTCCATTATCATCTTAACTTCAAGTTTTGTTAGCTCTTCCATTAAGCCAATAAATGATTTTTTATTTATATATATTTTGCTATTTACATCTTGTAATAAATAACCATTGTTCATATATGTTGTTGTATATGTATAATATAAAGTTTCTATACCTTGATTTGATATCTCTAAACTTGGAACATTAGGTAAAAAATCATTACCTATCATAAAAGAAAAAAATACATAATCTCTTATCGCTAAATCATCTCTAAATAAATGTTCTAAATTTTCGCAACGTATATCACGCAAAATACAATTTCTAAGTTCATTCACATCAACAAAAATATAATCAGCACTTATATATTTAAAGACATTCTCTCGAAGTATTGTAATCTTTTCTCTTTTTAAAGTCAAACCTAACATAATTAAATCTGCATCAGGACTCATAATTGTTATATTTTTAAAATGAGGATTTTCTTCTAAAAAACGTAAAATTTTATGCTCTCCTTCTCCTGGAACAAACATATTGTTATAAACAACTTTTAATCTTTTCCAGTTAAAATCAAATTGCTTCTTTTTATGTATCCAATTGTGAATATGAACACATAAACGTTCCATAAATTCTGTACCTGTTGTTATAACATTGCTACTAAATCCATATGCATTTTGAGAACTGCTTAAAGCTCCTTTAAATCTTCTCTGACGTTGCTGTGCTTGCTTTGACAATCCCGGAACTCCATCTATTGCTATATAAACACATTTTGATGGATTTGTTATTTTTACAACTTTCTCAACTTCATTGCATAACATATTAAATGCCATTAATTCTAGTTCTTCATATGTCATTTCTTTTTTTTTAGAACTCCAAAATAAAGATTTTTGCTCCTCTCCAGATCCATAATCAAATACTTTTTGCATAACAGGATGAATATTTGCGTTTAAATCAAACATAACAATATCACATTTAGGTTCATAATAATTAGAAACCTTTGTATTAATTAAAGTTTTTCTTGTTGTTTTATCCTTGTAGTAAGGATTAAAATAGTTAGCACAAATATTAGGATATTTGCGAGATAAAAAACTAAAAAGTCTTAATATACCCATTGTAAGTCTTTAAAAACTTTATAATTATGTACTTAATAATATATAATTATGATTAATCAGTTATTTAAATGTCTTTAGCATCAGATACAGTCCTCATCTAATTTTCATCTGATAAATGACTTACATAAATTGCAGAAACAGCTAAAGCAATAGCAGTTAAAGTATATTTATTAAATTTTTCTTGAAATATAAATACTCCAACTAAAAATGCAAGTATAATAGACATACAACTCCAAAGTAGATTAACATGACCCATAGCTTCAAAGTTATAAGATTCCCATAATAAATAACAAACAATTGAGTAACCTAATATACCAATAAATAAAGAATTATAGTTGTGTTCTCCATTTCCTTTTTTAATATTATATTGTGAATAACATTCAACTAGTGAAATTATAGTAACAAGACCTATAACAGCCCAGAATCTTTGATTTGGTTTTCTTCCATTTATAATTTCTGTTTGATTCATTTTATATTTACACAAATATAAAATAAAAATAATATTTTTATGTTTTAATATTATAAAAATGTTTAGTTTTATAATGACTATAATAAAACTCTCAATCGTTTTATTACTAGTAGCTATTATATATTACTATGTTTTATATCCTGAAAAAGGTGTTGGTGTTCTTAAATCATTTACTGTTGGTATAAACTCTGATTTTAAAAAACATAGTTTTGAAAAAGATGGTCAAACTTATTATTATTTAGAAGCGGGTCTTCCTTTAAATTCAGCTCCAACAATTCTTTGTATTCCTGGATTTGCAGATGATAAATATACTGTTTTGCAAGGTATTATTAATACATTATATCCAATGTTAAAAAATAAATTTAATATAATAGCATTAGACTTACCAGGATTTGGAGAATTATCTTCTCAACAATTTACTATAACTACTCAAGATTTAGCAGGATTTGTAAATAATTTTGTAATTGCATTAGACATAAAACAGGTTATAGCTTATGGTCTTTCAATGGGAGGTGGTATTGCGTTTATGTATAATTTATTGTATCCTGAAAGAGTTATAAAAACTATAATTTATAATCCTTTCTTACCAGCAGATTTTGCTCATAAAGAAACATTATTTGAACAAATATACAAATACTCAAACCATAATGCATTTTTGGTTGAAAATGATTGTGAATATAGTTTAATGACTTTATTAACAGCGAATAAATGGTCTTATCCAGATGATGACTATCCATGGCCTGTAAGACAACTTATATTTAGAAATAATTCTAAATTTAAAACAACATTAGAAAATCAACTAAAATCACTTATTGATTTTTCGTATAAAGTCAAATTAGATGATTTTAATAAAATAAAAAATCCAATTTTATTAATCTACGGAACAGATGATAAAGTTATACCTATTGAAGTCTATCTAAATATTATAAATAATCGTCAAAATACTGTAACAGTAAAACTTGAAGGAGGTTCTCATTGTTGTAATTTCTCAAAACCTCAATTTAATGATTTAATTAAAACTAATTTTATCAACTTTTTATCTTAAAAAGAACCAAAAAAACAAGAAAAAATTCCTGATTTTTTTATTTCTTTTCCCTTCTCACTTAATCTATTCCATTCATCTATTGTATAACCACTATTCATACTTTTGTTACATCTAGAACATATCGGATATAAATTCTCTATTATTGTTCTTCCTCCTTTAGATTCAGGAATATTATGACCACACTCAAAGTCAAACACAGTTATATTATTTGAACACCAACTAATATAACATTTACTTTCGTATTTTTTTCCAAATATTTTTATCCAAACTTGCTCTCTAAGAGCTTTTGGTATTTTTGCTTTTTTCATATTTAAATATTGATTAAAATACAACTTGTACTTAACTAGATGTATCATGTTTTTAACTTATTAAATAAATGTAAAATAATAATTATTTTCTTAATAATAAATAAAAATGAGTTTAATACTAAAACCATTCGGAGATATGTTTAATGAACTTGATGTCAAGTGCATTACACTTAAAAAACTATACTATGACTCTATGAAAATGAATGTGTTAGAAGTTGAAATAGAAGAAGTAATTAACTCAAATTTTATAAATGAAACAAATGATATGGAGTTAAGAATAACAAATTTTAATATGTTTGAAAGCATTTATTCTGTTGTAAGTTTTATTTATTCAATTCTACCATATATTGACGAGTCAATTATTTTAAAAGGAAATGTTCTATCTCATATAAATAAATTACAATTAACAGATAGTTCAGGTAAAAAAGTTATAAATGAGTTCTCAAAAAATAGCTTTATGATTATATCTCCTGAAGATTTTTTAGATTCTGTTTTAAAACAAACAGAAAATGACCCTATAATGAAACAATATAAATTAACAACAGTAACAGACATAACAAAATTTATACATAATTTTATAAAAGAACAAAGAGAACTATATAAATTAAATCGTATTTCTCTTGCAAAGCGCTTAAATGTTTCAATGCCTGACAATAGTTCAGAGAGAATAATTTTATTACAAAATTATTGTATGAGTATGATTGACCATATATATCAAGTTTTTTATAGTATAATAGTAAATACTTTTTCTACTTTTTCATACATATATGATTCAGAACTAGTTCATGGTCCAGGAAATCAAGTTAAAGATTATATGTTAGCAAATAAAATATCTTTTAAAAATGATAGCTTCTATAATAATATATTAGTCATAATAGATGAGACTTTAAAATCAACAAACTTTTTTAAATTTCTTGAATATATGAAAAGTAGTTTTAATAATTTTTATTCAAATCAAAGAATATTAATAACAGAATATGAATCTATCTTTAAATTATTCAAAAAAGATGAACATGAGACGGGAGCGACTTTGTCACGAGAACCCGAGGATCCTCGCTTGGAAGAGACAAATCTAAATTATATTAATGCTCAAAACATAATTTCTAAAGTTAATAGTTTATTATTGACAGAACGTACAAACATTTCAGACTCTTTAGTGATACATCGCCCAAGTTTTCAAAATAAAGAAGGTTTTACAATTGATGATATTGAAAACTCAATTGAAAAATATAATAATTCAACATTTTACTTATTCTACATTGAATCAAATTCATCTGATAAAATTATTTCTATTTGTTTAATTGAAGAACAAAACAGTCTAACTTATTCAGAATTTGAAGATATTCCAGATGAAACTCTAACTGAAGAAAAATTACAAGAAAAAAATAATTACATTCATAAAGTATTTACACATCCTTTCTTTAGAAATAAAGGGTATGGTAAAAATATATTATATGCAATCATGTATGAAAATCCAACTTTAAATTTTGTAGCTCCTATAATTATGAGTACAAATTGGAAACAGTGTTTTAAATTTTTGTTTTATTTTGATTTTATACCAAATGTCATAACATATGACGAAACATTAAAAGAATATATTGTGGAACTCAAATCATATTATAAATTTGAGAGCGAATGTAAAAATATAAGAAAAAAATCAATGTTCAAGAAAATATCTCATGTTAGAAGAAATTTTGACGAAAATATGTTTAATATAAAACACTCAGAATTTAATACTTATATATTACGTTTTATTGAATTTATGAATCAAGGAAAAGTAGAATCAGGCATGGGTGATAAATTAGATAATACATTAAGTATATTTCATTACTTAGATAATCCATATACAGAACATTTAGTTGAGTCTCTATTGCATAATTTAAATAGAATGTCTCTTATACAAGATTTTTATTGTAAATTAAATTTTAATTGCTTTTCAGAGTTTAATTCTAAAAGTAAAGATTCGACTTATACAGATGGAATACTAACAACATCGGGTTCTTATGGAGGATTAGAATTTCCTTCTATAAAAAGATTTTTTGGAAATCTTTATAAACTATTAGCAAGTGTATCCACTAATTTAATTACTAACTATATATGTTTATATAATATAGAATATAATAATCAAGGTGTTATGACTGAGAAAAATTTATTTTGTATTTTTAAACCTACTTTTTTTATATATAATACTATTGTTCATACTATAAGAGACTTTTGTATAACTAATATTGGAGAAACTCGTATTCTTAGTTTAGCAGATTCAAATAATTTAAATAACTTTAATATATATATACCTTCCTCCGGAAAAGATGAAGCTGAATTTAATATGTTAATATTAGCTATTATTGATGCATTTCAATCATTAGTATTATTTTTTGAAGTATCAAAAGAAAACAATATACCTTGTATGGATAACACAGATTATACATTTATAAAAATTTCCTACAAAAAAGAACAAAACATAAAATCTATCAATATTAATTCAAATGAAGAAGAATTTATAAATAAAGTAAAAAAAGTTAGATATGATATATTATCTGAATCTTTACAAGAATGTAATTACACAATTTTATTTAGTCCATCGGAATTACTTGAAATAAAAAATAAATATATAAACCAACAAGTAGAATATGGAGGCGTATGGAATATAAAAAAAGTTAGTGTAAAAAAGGGTAAAAAAGAAGTTAATAAATATTTTCTTACAAATAGAAAAGATTTTAAAGGAGAAAAAACAAGTATTGTTATTCCTGATAAAAAGTTTGTAGCCTATCATACTCATCCTTATACAACATATAGAGACTTTTTAACTTTTAATACTCCATCATCAACTGATTTAGTTTCTTCTATTATGAATATTAAACTTTTCAATCAAATATTAAACTTAGTCATTACAGTTGAAGGTGTATATTATATAGAATTATCAAATGATTTTAAGTATTATTTGAAACTATTATCAGATGATTGTCTTAGATTTGTCAATGAATTTATACAAAAGAAGTTTAAGAAAGAATTAGAACCATATAATTTATTAACAGAAAATTTAGATATAATAACATTTTTAAAGAAAGAAACAGTTGCTAAAATAAATATGTTAAGAAAAATTTATTTTGGAAAGCTTCCTATTAATAAAACTACACAAGATATTGCAAATGACTTTATTGAACAATTTATTGATAACATGAATAATATAACTGTTAAAGATTTCCCAACTATTTTAGACCAGCTTTATAAAGTTAGAGATTTAAATCAATTTTATAATATATGCAATATGGATAGTACTGTAAAAATATTTAATGTTAGTTTTATGAGATGGAATGATATATCTGAAGCTGAAAAAAATAATGAAATTTTAAGTTACAATGTAAATACAGTTTATGACCCTGAAAATGAAGTTTGTCCATTTTATGATATTGAAGATATTGTTAGAACATTTGTTAATGTAAGAACATCAAGTATGTATCTAAATAAAGCTTCTCAAAAAAATCCAAGAGAACAACTTGACATATTATTAACAGAAACATTAGAACAAAGAATTTTATCTGATATAGATATGAATACTTTAGACATTGGTCGTTCTTTAAGTATAGCAACACTTGAAAGTAATATTGAATCTCGAGAAGACCAACCAAGTAGTCCGTTGAGAAAAAGAAAAGCTCTTCCAACTCCGACATCAACTCCTTCAAAATTATCTAAAAAAGATGCTCAAAAACAAATTAAAAAAAGATTAGAAGATACATCTAATGTTGTTGTCGAAAATATATTAGATATGTCATCTATGTACAATATAAATCCAAACTATATAGCAGATTCTTTAAAAGATATACAAAATACAATACTATTAAAAGATGAGGAGTATGACGAAAAATCATTATTTGAATTAAGAGAAAATAATTTAAAAGCTATGAGTGAAACAATCAAACAAAATCAAAGTATATTAGAGTCAAAAGAAAAAGAAGTATCTTATATTAAAAAAGAAAATTCTCAGAAAGGATTTAGTATTAATTTAGAAGATATCGATAGTACTCAAGAATATGATATTTGAAAAATAATCGTTTTTTATATTTAAAAAATAATCGTTTTTTATATTTAAAAAATATAAAAAACTCAGAGCAAGCATAGCTTGCGATAAAAAACTTAATGTAATTAGAATTTACTTTCATAGTTAATAAATTCTTGAATAAGTTTTTTTTGTCTTTGTCTATCTTCATAATTATACAAATCAATATTACCGTCAAGTTCAAGAACAGCGCCAATAAAATCTTTATGTAAAGAAAACCAAGAGACATTTTCTTGTTTTATAGGTCTTTTTAAAATCCATTCATTATGCTTGTCATGGAGTTTTCTTAAATACTCAAGAGGAATGCCTTCTTCTGCATTTCTGTTTCTTTTTTTAATTCTTTCATAACAAGTTTCAGGACTTGTATTTAAATATATAGTTCCTTTAATTTCAAGATTAAATATTTCTTTTAATTGTTTATGCCACATATTATAAACACTCCATTCCATTGAATTAATATCACCTGATTCATATAATGTTTTTGCGAAAACATACAAATCAGTTAAATGACAACGTTCTGTAATAATAATATGATTTGGATTTTCTTTAATCACTTTCATAATATGACTTAATCTTGAAAAAAGAACATAAGATTGAAAGATATAACTATATTTCTTTTTATCTTTATAAAAAAGAGAAAGGATATCATCTCCATTTTCATCTTTTAATTCAGACCAATCTTTTACTTGTTCTAAAATAATAATATGAGGTTTATCAAATTTTAAATTTTCAAGTTCAGCAAGTAAAGTACTTTTACCAGCGCCAATGTTAGCTTCAACAACAAATAAAGACATTTTAATTTGTAAATAAAAAAATGTATATTATGTTTGTAATAAACTAACCGTTTAAATCAGTTAATATAAAACAATGTTAAAACAATAATATAAACTATTCAATTTAATTTATTTATGTAAATAAATTAAATTTAAATATATTTTCTTTTATTTTATATAAAATGTCAAACATAGAAAGAACATTAGAGATTGACTCAACCTATAGAAATAGAAAAATAAATCCATTAGCATCTGATTTTGATATACCTTTCTATTTTGGTGCTTATCCTCCTTCTATTCTAACTTCTCAAGATCCTATATCTCTCAGTTTTCCATCTGAACAAAATCTTTCATTTGGTGCTTATCCTGGTGTTCCTACAACAACTGTTACTCTTGCTACTAGCGCTATTCCTTATGATGATAACTATAATAATTACTATATTGAAAATGATTGTAATACAATTGGTGGTGCTCATGGTTATTCTTTAATTTTATCTTATGATGGTGCTACTAGAGTTGCTACTTTACAAACTGCTATTACTCCTACAAATAACTATAATATTAGAAGAGAAATTCCTGAATTTAGAAGTTCATTTGGTGCTGGTTCCACAACCACTCAACTAAACTTAGGTGGTAGTGCATCTACTGTTGATAATTTTTATGTTAATTGTTATGTCCGTATTTTTCGTGGTGGTGCTGCATTTCAATACGGAATTATTACTTCTTATGTAGGCTCTACAAATATTGCTACTATTCGTTTTCCACTTACTGCAGCTCCTGCTGCTGGAGATGATTTTGAAATTTGTAGATTTACAAAAGATAATTTTAGTCCTTTAATTTATCAAAATACAATGGTAAATCAACCAGTATCTTATGAAATTAGACTTGTAAGTTTAGTTGTTCCTCATGTTGAATTTAAAAATGGATATCGTGGTTTTATTGAAAATTATCCTTATTTATACGTTAAACTATTTAACAAAAACTATAATCCTGGTCAAACAATTTTAATTACTAATAATCCTAACGCAAAAGAAGCTATATTTCGTTGTCCTGCTACTGATATATCATCTACCTCTCAGTCATTTTATACTCTTTATTATAATGACACTATTCAAACGATAACATTTAAACCAGATGACAGTCTTCATTTTTCTGTTTGTTTTCCAAACGGAGAACCTGTTGAAACCTTATTTTCAGATTATGAATCTCCATCTTTGCCAAATGGTTTTCTCCAATTTAGTGCGACTTTTGCTATCAAACGTCTTTCTTAAGATGGAGAGTATTTAAACTTATTTAAATATTCTTTTATATCATTCTCCGGTTTAAATACATTTACATACCACTCTTCGTTTGTTTCTAATTCATTATTCTCTAATAATTTTGTAATATGATGAGGCAATCCATTTTTCATAATCATACTATTTATTCTTTTTATATTTTCATCACTTAGTTTTGACACTTTATCAATAAACTCAATCCCTTTCTCTAACGATATATTAAAAAACTCTTTATTCTTCTTTATTCTATATTCTTTCATTAAAAAGAATAAAACTCGTTCAGCCTCACTGCTATCCAAAAACTGTCTAGATGTGTATAAGTATTTACTATCATGTATAAAACTAGTATTATAGGTAAAAATTCTGTTTCTAAGATTCTGGGTTCTTCCGAACTTGTAAGTAGAATCTCCATAATGTTTGTATGATTCATTAAATAATATATATAAGTATCCTTGTATTCCTTCACAGGTTCGGGTATTCATATTTTAAATATACTATATATATTTAAAATATTTATTTAAATTCTTTTATAGTTGTATATATAAATGTCCTCACAACTTAACATTTTTGGAAAACCTGTTACTCCTTGTAGTTATAGTCCTCTTACTGGATGGAACCGTGGTGGTTATTGTTATACTGATTCTTCTGATATTGGAACTCATGTTGTTTGTGCAAAAGTTACTAACGAGTTTCTAACTTTTACTAAATCTAGAGGAAATGATTTATCAACTCCATCTAAATATTTTAATTTTCCCGGTCTTAAAGATGGTGACTTTTGGTGTCTTTGCGCTTTACGTTGGAAAGAAGCATATGATTACGACCCTTCTATTGCACCTAAAATTAATCTTAATGCAACTCATGTTAAAGCTCTTCAATATATTCCATACGATATTTTAGTTAAATATGGGTTATAAT
>JACCDX010273315.1_pt1 | contig 10374 bp, 9 predicted proteins | sample 7449681 | NCBI WGS metagenome assembly JACCDX01 (sample SAMN15323450, study PRJNA562643) | freshwater metagenome | isolation source: river surface water | place: USA:Blue River Watershed | collected 2017-08-18
CTGATAGACCGCGCAGGTCCTGCAGCTTTCTACTGGATGGGGGAGATCGCAGCCCAACTCGCACTGCTATCTGCCGCCCAAATCAACGGAATCCCCACCAACGTCAACGCCGAACTTCGAGATAGTGCCACCCCTGAAGCCATAATCGACATTGTTGTTAAAAGTTAACTACAGTTCACCCAATACCTAATAAGGAGAACAACAATGGGCGCTTGCACATGCGGATACTCAACTGATCCAGAGAAGAACTGCAACGGCACTCACAATGTTGTTAAGGCTGTTAAGGCCGACCTGATCGCAAAGCTAGAGGCAGAAGGCTTCCCAGAGGCTGCAGATCACCTCAAAAACAATAAGTAACCAGTACTGTCCTAATCTCTGACCAGTTCGCTATGTAATTTGGAATAGCGGATTGGTACCTTTTTGCCATGAAACGTTCGCGCCTCTTCTTAGCCTTTGTCGTCGCAATCTCTTTAATCGCAGCACCATCCTTTGCAGCGGTTAAAGCAGGAGCCAAGTGCACAAAGGCAGGCGCAACATCAACAACTGGTGGCAAGAAGTACACCTGCGTTAAATCAGGCAGCAAACTTGTTTGGAATAAAGGTGTTGCCGTTAAAGCTGCAGCAAAGCCAAATCTAAATCCAGTGTTTAAGCCGGCAGAACCAACTCCTACGCCGAAGCCAACTCCAACTCAGACCCCTTCTATTTCAATCCCAACCAACAATTCAATTTGTACAAAATTAAATGAAGAAGTCACAACTTCAGAAGGAATGTTTAAATGCCAATTGAGAAGCGATGGCCAACTATTTTGGAGTAAAAACAATCCACCACCAGCTGCGAACCAAAGCTGTTCAAGACTTGCTGAAGAAATTTTGACGTCTAGTGGATTACTCAAGTGCCAAATGGGAAGCGATGGAAAGTTATCGTGGACTTTAGGGACACAGGCTCCGACTCCAACTTCTCCTTCACCTGCGCCAAGTTCACGGTCGGGATTTCCTGCGGAAGGATCAATCTGCTTGAAAATCGGTGAAAAAATCCAAACTTCATTCGGATACATGAGATGCAACTGGCCAGGGGGCGCCATCTCAACTGGAACATGGCGATCTTTTTATGTAAAGAAATTATCAACTTCAGCTTCTAATAATTATAAAACCACTCCAGTAGCAATGGAGTCATGTGAAAACTCAGGTGACACCTTCGATGTATCTGGCGGATATCTGGAGTGTCGTTTTGTTGCAGGCAAGAAATTACAGTGGATTAAAATTAATAATGTTAAACAAGGTTTTGTTAATTCGGTAAGCCCACAGGGGGTTGATGTCTGCAAATTGAAGAATGCCGATGCTATTGCCGGCACGGGAAGAGACGATAAACGAGCAGGTTTTCCTCGAGATGTCACTAAGTTTAATGGCATGAACCCAAAAGGCGTCAACGAGGTTTTGATTGTGGGCATAGATTTTCCTGAACTACGAGGAGGAAGCGGACTCTCAGCGAAGTTGGCGGAAGACATCAAATGGCTCAAGGATTGGTACCGCTACTTCAGCAATGATCAAGCCAAGTTCAATGTTTCAACTGTTGATTATTGGATCAATTCCCCTAGGAGTGCTCTCTCCTATGTTAAAACGGGCAATGATGGAAATTCAGCAAGCTCTAATAGGTTTTTGGCTGACGCATCACAACCTTTTATAGATTTAATCACAAAAGAAGTAGATCTTCGTAAGTATTCAACGGTATACATGATGTTCCCTGAAGGTGAAACGACTTTCGATATGGATTTGATCGTGAGAAATGAGAGATTTAATGTCAAGGAAGGGCAAGTTAATTTGAACTTCTTTGGCTGGGGCCACGACATGGAATTGCAAGAGGCCTTGCATTGGGCCTTCTATGTTCATGAAACTCTGCATGATTTTGACATCATTGGTCATGCACCTGGGAATGGTTGGCCGTTTGGTGTTTTTGCAAATCAAGCTGGCATCAGTATGGCTATGAACCCTTATGAACAATTTCTCGTTGATTGGCTTCCGGAAAATCAAATTTATTGTCAAGATGTCGCGACTTTAACCAAGTCAACGATCTCTCTTACGCCGCTAGAGCGTGAGGACAAACAGACAAAGATGGCAGTAATTAAGCTTTCGCCGACTAAGGCTATAGTTATTGAATCTCACGGAATAGATAAGTGGAGTTCATTCAACACTGGCGACCGCTCCTTTCCAGCTGGATTCTATTCAGTGATGGCATACGTCGTTGATCTCAATAAAGCTGTAGCACCGCCGGTTACCGCGGATCAGAGATCTCTATCAAATCAAGACTATGCATGGGCAGTTTGGGCAAGAGTTGAAGGAGGAAAATCGACAGATTTTCCATACTTCCCAGCAGCTTTCGGTGAAGATATCTACAGTGCGGTTGCTGTTCTTGGTGATTCTTTCGTCATCGAAGGTGTTCGCATCAAGTTCGTTGGCACAGGGGATTACGAGACCATCGAAATCTCGAAGGCTTAATTGGTGAGCTTGTTGGTTTCAAGATCTCGAAACTGGCATTTAGTTTCAATCGCCTGCATCTTTTTCCTGGTAACGACCTCAATCTCGGCAAATGGTGCAGTTAAGCCTGGCACCACTTGTAAGAAAGCCGGTCAAACAAGCACCACCAATGGAATCAAATACACCTGCGTTAAGTCAGGGAAAAAGCTTGTGTGGAATAAGGGTGTTGCTTTAAAGGCTCTCCCAAAACCATCTGTGGCTCCTACGCCGACTCCATCCGTAGCAACAGCCCCTGCAAAATTTGAACCTTGGGGCACAAACATTGATTCCAAGATGCTCAGTGATGAGGCGCAGAAGAATTTCTTGGCATGGGTGAAAACCAGGATCGGTGCGCCAAAAAACCATACTCAGTTGATTCAAGAGAATCCCTATGCGAGCCGTATCTCAATCTTGAAAAAGGCCGACGATCTTGGCGCGCAGCTCTTTAGTTCATTTATCACCAAAGGTTCCTTGACGGTTATCGGAGCCGATGAAAGTTGGACACTTGAGCAATTAGCAAAAAGTGGTTGGCCAAGAACAAATTGCAACGACCCGTATTTATCGGGGGTTGTGCTTTGTATAGATGGGGATAGACGGCAAGGGTATGTAGTCACACGTGACTATTCTTATGATGAATTCAATCCAGGTCGAGATGGTGCGGCATTGTTGGCGCACGAATACTTTCATTTAGTTCAATCAAATCTCGCAGGCCCTGAAAATGGATTGCGAATTAAGAACACAGATGCAGATAGTGTGGATGCATTCCCAGCTTGGTTTATTGAGGGGTCTGCAGGTTTCGTAGGTTTCTCTGTCGGGGCACTCTCGCATGATGCCAGCTACTGGAATGGACGTCCTGCTATGTTCACCTATTCACCCCCGGACCCTTCAACAGATAGAAATCCCATCTCTGATTATGAAATCCGGACCTGCTGTGGAAACAACACCCCGACCTACCCATACGTCATTGGCCAAGTGGCAACGGAGTACATAGTTGCTTCAATTGGGTTTCAGAAATTTCTGGATATCTTCGTTGACTATAAAAGCACCAAGAACTTTGAAAAGAGTTTTGCATCTGTAACCGGTATTTCAAAGGAAGTTTTCTACGAAAAGTTTGACCTCATTAGGACGAAGGTGGGCTTGCCTGCAATTTCATGGAAGCTAGATGGACTTATCAATAAGAAAATTGGTGGTTAATGCGAAAGAAGAAGTGGGCAACGCTGACCGTCACAGTATTTTTGATCATGACCCTTGCAGCGCCTGTTCAGGCAGCCACTCCTAAGGCAGGTGCCAAGTGCACAAAAGTGGGAGCAACAGCTACAGCTAGTGGAAAGAAGTTCACCTGCGCTAAATCAGGAACAAAGCTTGTCTGGAATAAAGGTGTTGTAATCAAGAAGCCAACACCGATAGCAACACCTACACCGACCCCTTCTCCAACCCCAACGCCAGAACCAACGCCTATGCCGACTCCTACAGTCACCCCTACACCGACGCCTACACCGACCCCAACCCCAACCCCAAAAGATCTCACATTCTCCAATATCGCCGATAACGTTGATGAAATCGCTCTCAATGTTTATAGCAAGTACGAGAAGCTAATGGCTGCCACTTTTCAAAGCACCACTAAAGTCACTTTGATAAATGGACCAAACACAATTCCAATTACTCATAATCCAACGGCAGCCTTCCAGATAGCTTCAAAAATATTTCAGAATTTCAAGCAACCTGAAGAACTCTTTGCTATTTATTATTCCTACAAGGATAGGGAATGGGCCAAACAACAGTTGGCTGCAAGGGCTGGCAAGATTATTGCCGACTTTCAATTTAGCTATTCATGCCTTAATGTCGCCTGTACTGGTGCAAGTGCAAATATCACTCTTGATTGGAATGCAATTAGTCACTACGGAAGACCTGAGTTTTCCAACCTCCTTAGAAGCAGGCAATTAGATGGAGAACTTGAAATTCACGAACACATCCATTCAATTAGCGCTTTTCAGCTGAAGCCACGCAACGCGAATTACTACAATTTGGTTCCAGATTGGTTTGCGGAGGGCTATCCAACTGTGGCCGGAAAACTTGGAGCAACAACAACTTTTGCTCAATACTCTTTAAAAAGGTATGAAGCTATCTCCAGCATGTCTCCGCAAGCGGACATTAAGGACTATCGACCTGAGAATATTTTGCGGTTATATGAGTCCTTCAGCAGATTTCCTGAAGTTTCAACATTTCAACGCGATTATCTGTATACCCTGGGTTGGTCAACCATTGAAGCGCTTGCCGCAATTGGGGGAATAGATTCACCGATGCACCTATTTGTTGAAACAACGAAGGGCCTCACCTTTAAGCAAGCATTTAAGAAAATTTATGGGCTTGAGTGGGAAGCAGCCGCCCCCATATTGGCAGAGGTCGTTTCTAAGCAGTACCGAGTTTATTACCCGTAATTTGAGGCCCGCAGAAAACCCCAAACCACCCAAAGTAAAGAGATAATCAACCCATGGGATTTATCGCCAACTTCAAAGCCAAGCGAGCAGCAAAGCGCGCTCAATCCGTTTACGAATCAGCACTCCTTGACTGGGAGAGAGGGAACAAAGTTCTCGCCCAAGCTCTAGAGATCTTCACCGCAGCATCTGCTGGCAACCAACCCGATGATCAATCCTTGGTGCAGAAAAAGGGCGAGTTAGTTTTATGGACGGGCACAGCTATCTATCACGTCGCAGGTCGCACACCCTCTCGTTATAGCGGCAGCTCCACAGGCTTTTCCATCCCAATCGCAGCCGGTATTCGCTTCCGCGTCGGCTCAATGCAAGGACGGATGATTCCAGGTGAAGAGATGCAGATGGATAAGGATCAAGGAATGGTGAAGTTAACCAACCAACGTCTTATCTTCGCCGGCCCCATCGCAACTACCGAGTGGACATTTGCAAAACTACTCTCAACCTTCTCAAATCCAGATCGAACAGATTTCATCTTTGGAGTTTCCAACCGACAGAAATCATCCGGCCTTAGATTTACACCCGAGGATGGTTACACCTTCGCCCACCTATTTGCCATGGGCCTTCACTCCTATGAAAACGGAATCCCCGCCACTATCCAAGCTATTCAGAATGAGTTAAAAGAGGGCGCTACGGATAAGCCAATGCTGGAGCTTCCACCGACTAATTCATCCACATAAACTTATCCACGACCTTAATTGTCGAATTCAGATCGTCACATAGCTCTTCTGCGAACTCTGTTCCCGAGATTTCATTTATCGCATCCTCAATATCAACATCGGGAGCAATCCCAAACTTCTCCTTCATCTTTAGATATTCACTCTCGGGCATCACGAATTGCACCTCCATGTCCATGGAGAAAGCAGTTCCTGGCACACCGCTCGACTCAAATTCAAAGTGGATACCTTTGTCAATTACATCCCAGTAGTACAGAACCTCACCATCTTCATTCAGCAACTCATTTTGTTTCATAGGCATAAGCGTCTCCTCAAACAAACCATCTAGTTGATTTCTAAACCCTTCCCACATGCACTCCATGCATCTGACATCGGGGTCATCGCCATTCATAACGCAGCCACCAGATGCAAAGCGCCTGAAATCAAAATCCTCACCAGGCATTCCCCAAAGAATCCGCCTGATCACACCGCGCTTATGGCACTCAGGGCAGACCAACTCGCTTAATGCTTGTCGCTCTCGTGAAGTCATACATTGAACATATACATACCGACTGACATTTATCTCAAGCAGACTTAGCAATCAATCCGTGAAAGCGCGATGAAATGTTCGCTGTGGCTAAAGAGGATTTTCTCCACGGCTAAGTGGGTATTTGACCTCTTCCCCTTTCTTTGCTGTCACCACCTCCGAAAGGAGCGACGTGGCTTGGGTTGTACAAGGGTTACTTCTGCTTGTTCGCCTTTACTACCTTCATTTCCACGCCTGAATGGTCGGTACCGCGCACCAGAATCTGTGTGTTCACGGGCTGATGCCCATCAGGTAGTCGAGCTGGAGGCAGATTGCTTTGTGGTGTTTGCTGGTTGTTGTCTTTTTCTTTCGCCATTTTACTTGCCACCAATCATTAGAAGTACCGGCACCTGAGCCAGCACAAAGACAATCATTCCTCCGCGATTCCAATTGCTTCGGATTTTAGCCTCCGCTTGCAACTGCGGAAGAAGCGCATCGTTTGACTTTTCGAATCCGATTATTTGAACGATTGCGGTTAAGTCAGCACGACGTTGTTGTGCGTATACCTCTCGAAGATCTGATGTTTCCGGAAAGCGTCGATTACGCGGCCACATAGCCGCAACCATGAGAATTGCACTCACTCCTAGAAGAATAGAACTTGTGATGCGTAACCACCCAGTTGTTCCAACGACAGGGAGGATGCTCATCTCGACACCGACTGCACCGAGCAATATTCCCGACCGGTTCAAGATGCCTTGGACTGCACTCTCGGATTGCTGCACAAGCCACTGAGCATGCGCAAGGAGTATTGGTGCATCCAGTTCGATTTTCGCCTTCTTCACTTCTTGGCAGCTTTCTTCATTGTCTTAGTCTCTGCGACACTTGATTGTTCAAGGAACATATTGAAGAGTCGCTCAAGAACCTCGACGTCACTCGCATTTGATTTCAGACTATAAGCGGCAAGTACATCCACATCCAGTTTTGAATGTGCCTTACTCAACTCAGATGGCATGCTGGTTGATTCATATAAGTCAGCCAACGAGCTATTTGGGTAAAGCAATCTCGCATCGAGAACTGCTTGAGCTGATTCACCCAACTTCTCATGCACTTCATCATCGAGATCCGGGAATGCAAAGTTGTTATAAGTGATGGTGTTACTAATTCTTGTGTCACTTTTCATGCGCCCAGATATGGCTTTATTCCAAATATTAAATGGTCGAGATTGCAAAAAGCCAAAAAGCCAAAGTGGGGCGTTGGCAATTAGTGACACCGAATCATTCGTGACGACTTCCGGCCCAAAATAAGCCATCGGTACGTACTTTCTATTCTCTGAACTCACCCGTGGGACGGCAATATATTCCGACTTTGGTTGATTATTGAATTCAAAAAGTTGCGGAGTTTTAGCCAGCTCCCTGGTAGCTCCCTTTTTACTAGCAAGTCTCATAGCTTTAACTTGTTCAAGTCGCGTCGTAATTACCATAGATGCACGTGCGTCGCTCGGATCAACTTCGGCCAGCCATAGACACCATCGTTCAATACCCTGGATTAATTCGCGGGCCCCAATTATGCGTCGTAGATATTTTGCAGCGATTAGATCAGCAGAGCGAATTTCAGCGGCCACTTCAGGGCTGATATCTGTCATAAAGCCGCCGTCAGTTGGTTTACTTCCGTAACCCATTTGAGGTGTGCTTAATCGCAGAGGTTTTGAGCGTGTCTCAATGAGTATTTCTGGTGCGTCTAACAAGTAAGCATTTATACATGGAACTCTTCGAAGTGTTGGCTTGCCTTTAATATCGTTATAAACCCAAAGTGAGCGCAAACCTTTTTTACGATCCCTATTAGAGAATCCAATGATTACAACATGGACAGCAGCCATTCCGCTTGCTTCATTTTGCCACTTAAAAGTTTGATGTGCAAAATCGATTTCAACATCATATTTATTCAGTTCACGCCACAAAGTAGCAGGCTGTACCCCTTGCGTGATGCTGTTCGTGCTTACGAGAGCTGCACGCGTACCAGTGTCAGCGATATGTCGAGCAGCAAGGACAAACCAGTTAGCTACAAAATCCAGGCGACCACCTACATCCGCACCTTGCCAAACTTCATCCGTATCAGCCTTTTGTTCTTCTGTCATGAGGAAAGTTCCGAAGAAAGGCGGATTGCCCATGATGAACGTTTTTTCAGACATCGGACAAATCGTCGACCAATCCGTCCTCAATGCGTTAGCGTTCACTATTACCGCCGACTCAGTGAGTGGGAAACGATTCGGTGCTGACCCAGTGATCTGCTCCAATGCAAGGTTCGCTTGGTGATCAGCGAGAAACATTGCAACGCGCGCTATCGAGGCGCTCCACTCATCAATCTCGATTCCATGGAATTGTCCGAGATGCACTTGAAGGCCTAAAGAGCCATCCAGCTGGAGTTGCGTTTTCTTATTGTCTAGCTCTTGAAGTCTCGCAATTATTCTAAGTTCGATATCTCGCATGCGCTTGTAAGCGACAACTAGAAAATTTCCTGATCCGCATGCTGGGTCTAGGTAGTTATATTGGCCAAGCTCCATCCGCAATCTCTTGAGCGCCTGCGGGGAATCCCAAGAATCATGCATCTGTTTATAGAAATCATTTAGGAAAAGGTCGTTGATACAACGAAGAATGTTCGTTTCCGATGTGTAGTGCTCACCCATTTCTCGACGAGTTTCAGTATCACGGACGCTCTGAAATAGAGAGCCGAAAATCGCTGGACTTATTGTCGACCAGTCGTATTGTGTTGCGGCAACGAGTGCGGTTCTCATCGACTTGTTGAAGTTGAAGTTGGGGAGTTGCTCAGCAAAAATCCCGCCGTTGATGTAAGGAAATCCAGACATAGATTCGGCAAGAGTTGTGGGACGTTCATCGCGCGAGGTGTTTAGAGTTACAAATAACTCTTGGAGAATTGCGCCTAGGCCTGTCCCGTCCTCGGACGAGTTATTCACCACGTCGCTGAAAAGCCCCTTGTCGGTTCGACGCCACATGGCGGTGTCATCGCCGAATAGTAAGAAGAGAATGCGAACCAAGAAAACAGAAACTTCGTGGCCTGTATAGCCAGCCTTCTCAAACTGAACAAAGAGTTCAGACATCAGGTTCGCTGCCTTGGCATCTGCTTCTACTTCAATACGAGAAGCACCAATGCCAGCATCCCCAATGATGGCTTCGAAGCGCCCAATATTTTGTGGAAGATCGCCGAGTGCGAACTCCACACTCTTTCCCGCGAGAACTTCAACAATTCGGAACTTTGAGAAGTCAGAAAGGATGATGACTGGAGGACGCTTTGCCGCTTCGAGCGAAATCAGATAGTCGCGGGCTTGCTGCTCTGCCTTGTCGAGACTTTGTCCGGCCGACTTGTGTTCAACTAATACAACGCCGGGCCAAAGAACGTCAATAAACTTGATGGTTCCCGATTCGTGGGAACGCACTGGATATTCGAATTCGATACCTGTCGCCAACAGGTCATCTACTCCACAAAGTTGCTGGAACACATCGCGCCAAAAGGTCTGTGCGAACGATTTCTCGCTGGTGATCTTGGCGTATTTCTTTGCCAAGAGTTCCGCTTCGTGAATCGAGTATCGCTCAGTTGCCATTCGTCGAGATTACCAGTGGGCTCCGACAATCAGGCTGAAAATCAAACAATCCCGACTGGTCTTACCCAATAAACACTCTCCACATCTCTCTCCAATATCCCGTACTCGATCATGTATCTGCGTAATGCAGCGGTGTCGGGGTGGTATTTGGCGATGATCTCGTTGAGTTGCTTCTCGGGGTACTTGGTATCGGGGGAGAGCTCGGAGGCGATGTGGCGCAGGACTGCGAGCTTCTTGTGGAGCTTTACGGGAATGCTGATGAGGGTGCCATCGGAGCGGAAGAACTGGTCGATCTGTTCGGTCATGTGGAAAGTCTCGTACTTCGCGGTTACTGGATCAACTTTGTAGGAGTAATACTGGTTCTGCGGAGGAATCTGTAATTCAGGAGATCTCTGCGTAGCTGATACCTGCTAGCCTTTACTTATGGCTACTAAGGTAAAGGCTAAGACTCCCAAGGCAATTCGGCGTGGAAGAACATCCACAAGCCGGCTTAGCACCAAGAATCAATTGACACTGCCTGTCGATATTGTGCGTGAAGCGGATTTAAAGACAGGAGATTTAGTGAGCTTTGAAATTA
>JACCDX010308825.1_pt1 | contig 10373 bp, 11 predicted proteins | sample 7449681 | NCBI WGS metagenome assembly JACCDX01 (sample SAMN15323450, study PRJNA562643) | freshwater metagenome | isolation source: river surface water | place: USA:Blue River Watershed | collected 2017-08-18
AAAATATACGATTTGTGAAAATTCTAGATATATAAAAAAAAAACATATAGCGTGATAAGTGAAGAACGAAATAACGACTTTCTATTTTTCTATTTTTAAATAATTATATTTCAATATATACATTAAATTATATTACATTATATTTACAATATATAACAAAAAAGAAGGCTGTGATATAAAAACAAATGTTAAAGCAAACTATTTTCTTTTTGAATATAGAAAAGAGTTCACTCTAACAATATAGAATCACATATTTTTTTAAAGAAATAAACGAAAATAAAGATGAATCCAAATATGATTCAATCCGCCTTTCTTCACAAGAAGATTGTCAAAGAGATATACTCTACCATTCAACCCGGAGATTCAATCTACGACATTGCCAAAAGAATTGAAGGGTACATTCGTTCCGAATGTGTACGTTCCGAATGTAAAAAAGAAATAAATGATGGAATCGCCTTTCCCGTCGGATTATGCATAAATCATTGTGTTGCACATTATACTCCTCTTCCCAATGATCCAAATCTCATTTTACAAGATGGAGATTTACTAAAGATCGACTTTGGAATCCATATCCATGGTGAAATTACTGACTCTGCATTTACCTTACCTATTGGACCTTCCGCGCAAAAATTCAACGATCTTATTGATATTTCCAAAAAGGCAACAATGATTGGTGTAAAGATGAGTAGTGTGGATCAATTACTCTCCGAAATTGGCGAAGCCATCCAAGAGTATGTTGAGAGTAAAGAGATCGAAGTGGATGGAAAGACATATTCGCTAAAAACATTTCCTGAATTATGCGGTCACTCCATTGCACCCTTTATGATTCACTCTGGAAAAGCTGTTCCTAATTGCAAAATAAACTTTCCATATACACTTCGAATGAAAGATGGCGAAAAGTACGCTATTGAACCCTTCGTTACTACCGGAAGTGGAGTATGTCGCTATCAAGGTCCGTGCAATCATTATATGCTCTCTCGAAATCATCAACAAATCTTTGAAATGAAGAAGAATAAACTTCCGGATGCTCTCCAACTTTATTATAAGAATATATATCGGTATTATAAGAGTTTGCCCTTTTCAAACCGATGGTGTCTTGAAAATGATGAATTAAAGGCAAGTAGTACGCTTGAAAGGTTAGTGAAAGAAGAGATTTTAGATGAATTCTTGCCAATTTATGATATTGAAGGCTCCTATGTGGCACATCACGAGCATAATGTATTTATTTCGGAAAAAGGAAATATTCATTTAACCAAAAATCCATATTATTAAGAGATCATTTTTATATTTTATAATAGTTACAAGATGATATTGACAATTATTTATTCAATAAAAAATCGATTTATTGAATTATTTATTCAATAAAAAATCGAATAGGATAAGGTATATACTTCTCATTTAATTCTTCAATAGAAATGTTAAAGAATACATGATGATGAATAATCTTATCTTTCCAATTATCCATAAATTGTATAATACAATAATCTTGATAAATTTGGCGTACAATATTATTTTGATATTTTATATTGTCTGAAAAAAAAAAGTTTGTTATCTTTTCAATCCATTCATTACAATAGTGATATTGACAATTATCGTTTGAATTTAATTTTGAATGTGAACTATTTTGATGTTCAATTTTTGAAAAGATCGAAAGAGACTTTTGAATACTCTTTCGGTATGTATCTTTATACTTTTCAATATATTCAATAATATATTTTCGATAATAATCAAATATTTTGATTAAATTATTTAATTCAATACATTTATCAAAAGATTTATTTGGATGATACTTTTTCATTCGATGAATATAAATAGTAATTGCCATTAGTGTAAAAATATTTGTTTTCGCATGTGGTCCATCAAAAGATTTTAAATCACTTTGTTGAGCATTAATCACTCTTTTTTTCATAATACCAGCTAATAGAATCGTATATGAATATGGAATAATTTTTTTCGATGTTAATAAATAATATCGCAAATAATCTTCAATTTTATGAAAATTACTATTTTGAATAAAAAGGTGATTAAGCACCTGATAAGCAGAAGTAGGATCATTCATATTTACGCACTCCATTTTTATATATTATTCTTATTTTTATTTATATTCTTATTTTTATTTATATTCTTATATTCTTTTCTTTTTTATATACTTTTGAAAAGATTACTTTATAAAAAATAAATAAATTTTTATTTTTATCTCTTCTTCTCTTTTACGTATAGAATAAATCTTATCTTAGATTAGAAGAGTATTTAAAATAAAAAGTATAAAAATGGCACCGAAACTAAATATATATTTAATTTGTGAAGGAACATCCTGCGAATTTCTAGAAAAGTATGCAAAAGTAAGTGGTAGCAAAAAGTCCTCCATTTCTGATTACGGATTAATCGAATCTTACTACTTTAACCGCAATAGTGATAATACTGAATATTTTAACGATGAAAATTCAATCTATCTAACAAGTACCAAAGGAAGTACTATTGACTCCTCCTTAATTATTTATGGTGGAGGTGAAGGGCGACGTGTCTTTCCCATACCTTACACAACAAATGGAAAGTATATTCATTCAATAAGTGATTTACGTTCATTGATGGATGAGTTTGGATTGAATAAGAGTGTCAATAAGTATATGAAACAAGAGAAGTTTGACACCTTCTCTTCTTATTTACCCTCATACAATGTTGAATTAAATTGGACCTTCCAATCGAAGAATTTAAGTGATTATACCCAAATGAATATCAATAAATTTCTTACATTTGTTCATAAATTAAGCCAAAAGAGTGAAAATCTTGAAAATATATTTCTTGTATGTGATGCACCCTTTATTATTGCAATGATGAATATAACGCATCAAAATCGTTATAGTTATAATGATCGGATTGAACATACCTCTTTTTGGAAGTTTGAATTTGAAGTAAAAAAAGAGGGACTTTGGGCAACCAATGTACCTAAAATAATATCACGTCATAAACTTTACCCTCTTGGACGAAATCACGGATTATTGCAAGAATATGATGACCTCTTCTTTTATATATATAAAGATTTACGTGTACCGTTATTTTATTACAATAAATCTGACAATAAACCAATTCCCAAAATTTATTTACAAAGTAAATATTTGACTTTATGTAAGGGTATTCGTGCTCTTCCAAAGGTGAAGAGTGAAGAGGATAAAGGTAAAAAAGTGGAACGTAGATCAAATAATACCTTTAAAAAGACGTTACAAAAGATTCGATTAAATCAATTTATGAAATAAAATAGAACGTAAAGAATGATTTACACAAAAAATAGATAAAATAAAAAAAATGATTTTTTTTTTATAAAAAAGTACAAAAGAATGAATAGCTTAGTATAATTAAAATATACATATATCATTTAAATACATATATCATTTAAATACGTTTAAATATAAAATGGGCAAGTTTTCAAAGATTACCAATCAGAACTTTAACGATTATATTAACTATCTCATTGAGAAGTACGATTATGTAGATGCTATTTACTATATTTCTGAAATTGAGTACCCGGATCAATATGTAAAATCGGGTGAAAAGAAGATGAAGATCGGTAAAGATGCCGGTTTATATTATGAGACATACAAGAAGTATATGAAGAATATTAAGATTGACAAAGATTTTAATAAGAACTCATATACTCAAAATAAGGAGCTTTTTAATAAAGTTCATTAATCTTCATATGTATTTACTTATTTACTTTATTTATTCTATTATTACGATACTCTTTTTATTATAAAAACACACTTAACGTAACTTATTTATTACTATATTTTACCATAACGTAACGTATTATTATAAAATATAAAAAATATAAAAAAATTGATTTTTAAAAGGAGTACTTATCAAAAGAGAGTGAAATGAGTATAAAGAAATTTATATTTTTTAGACCCCGTTTTATTCAAACGATTCAATAAAAATGATGACTACTATGACTAAAAAGTCTGATCGCGCAAAGAAGATCGAGGAACTTGCTTCCTCATCCATTCCGTTACTTTCAGAAGTTGAAGAGAATATGAAACAAAACTCCAAGAAAACTCTTGGAGGAAAAGGCAAGGTAAACAATGAAAATCGCTGTAAATGCGCGAAAGCATTCCAACAAAAGGGAACTGCTTACGAAGCATTTCTCAAAGATGATCCCGTTTATCTAATGGAACATTCCCTCGAGAATGGAAAGAAGAAGATCGTGGCTTACAGTCACTGCTCCTTTTCCCATCTCGAAGGATCCACCTTTTGCAGCCGCCATACCAAGCAAGATGCAAATAATCGCACTCTTTTTGAGTCAATTGTTTCTCGTGTAGGTGATGGTAGCGTCCGTCAAATTACATCGGTCCAAGATCGATTTTTTGAAGGTATGGGTACTCGAGGTGCCAAAAAGAAGACCAATGAGGGATCTTACTTCGATTTCGAATGTATTGATCACCCCATTCTTCGCGCACTTCGACATCCCAACAAGCAGATGAACATTTGGCTCGTCCAATGTGCAATGGAGCTACTGAAAAGTGGTCGTCCTATTGTTACTGCCGATGCATCCGCATCAACATCCACATACGTGATCTCACATGGTACTGCTCCTGCTGCCGCTAAGGCGGAACCCTCTTTGAGTGATCTAATGAACGATTCGGATGATGAAGATGAGAAGGAGGTAGCGAAAGCGTCTCCTCCTCCTCCTCTCAAGAAGAGCGTCCCAAAGGCAAAGGAAGTTATTGTCGCCGCTCCTCCCATTCCACCCGTTGTGGAGGAAGAGTCCGAGTCTGAAGCCGATTCTGAATCAGAATCTGATTTTGATTCATCTGACGATTCCGATGATGATTCCTCCGAAGCCTCTGATGAGGATAACGAGGAGGAGACCGAAGTGGTAGAGATTACTACTTCAAAGGGCGTATCGTACGCACTGAATTCTGAAAATATGGATGTATATACCATTGAATCTCTTCAAGATGATGACGGCCCTACTCTTGTAGGAAACCTCACAAAAGTGAATGAGATGTGTTCAAATATTGAACACGAAGATGAGCATTATACCATTTGCAAGAAGATAAGTGATAACGATAAGCCACTCTATTTATGTGTTCTCTCCGATCGTGTATTCGATATGGAGATGAATCACGTAGGCGATCTCACGATCAACAAGAGTGGTGAGAAGAGTATTAAGTATCATTCTTCAAAGTCCAAGAAGGAGTCCAAGAAGGAGTCCAAGAAGGAATCCAAGAAGGAGTCCAAGAAGGAGTCCAAGAAGGAGTAAGAACGAAAAAGATATGAAAAAAAAGATAAAAATATGTATATTTGTATATATCAAAATAAAACTTTTACTTTTACTTCTCAAAAAATTTTATAAAGAATCCAATTAAGTCTAAATCAATTATAAAGAATCTACATAGATAAAGTAGGAATAAGGTTTCGCTTTCAACAAATGCCTAATTTATATACTATTTATAAAAAACATGAAAAACGTCTGAAGTACGCATCTTATATACCTGTTGAAAAGTATAACGAAATATTTGATTTTTTAAAGAGTTGTGAAGATTCACATAATTATATTATCTCCCTTGTGGCTAAAAATAAGTACTTTTTAAAACAAGGATATTATTCTCAATATGATTCCGGAATTATTGTTTTTAAACATATCAAAACAAATCAAACAATCTACGAGTATATCAAAAATCATTACTTATTTGTCGAAAATATGATGAAGATGAATAAAGAGAATCAACTCGAAAAGTATGCACCTATTGTCATCGATATCGATCTTGAAGATGAGAGGAAAGAGAAACGGGAAAAACGAGAAAAAGATAAAAAGAAAAAGAAGAAGAGAAAAGAGGGAAGTGGAATTCGACACACATTGGAAGCAATTTTAGAAGAGGTCGAAGAAGCAGAAGAAGAAGAAGAGTAAACAATAAATGATTCTATTTTGTATCATTTTTGTATCATCATAATATAGTATTCTGAATCTAATTTTATTTACAAGATGATCCCTATTTTATTACTTCTACTCTTGATTGCAATCGCACTCTTCTTCTTGAAAAAAGATGATTTCCATAAAGAAGATTTCGATAATCACCAAGATATTATTATGAACGATTCGAGTAAAAATAATGGAATATTTAGTGAACGTGATCGTAATTTAGCAGATTTAGTACCCACATATGCCATCTATCAACCGGGAAATTCCGGACGACATCTTAACTTCTTTTCACACGCACCCAAAAATATCCCTTATTACCCACAAAATATTTGGCACTCTACTATTCAAGATCCATACTTTCAACCAGCTTACCAAAATTACTTCTATCAAGATGGTTACTTTTATCCACTCTTTTAATTTATTTTTATAATATTTTTTATTTTTTTTATTTTTCTACTCTCTATTTTACTCTTTTGAAAAGGAGAAAGGAGTATTTCCTTGTAAGAAGATTGAATCTTCATTTTCAAAAAAATGATCTTCAAGAAACGGAAATGTTTTTTGAAAAACCTTTTGATTCAAAATGATCCCATGGAGAGTACCTAACTTTGAAATAATCGACAAAATCTGACTCTTCATAAAAGGCTTATCTTCAGCAATCGATTTACGACGCAAAAAATCAACACACATATAAAAGTAATACTTTGTTTCATCTGAAATGGGTGAATAAAAGTGCGGAATGATCTTCATTACACACGCAAATTGCCGAAGCAAAAAGGATGTATAAAGAAAGAGATTCACAGATTCATAAAATGATTGATATTTATCTATCATCATCTTCTTCAAAAGAAGTTCTTTAAAATCTTCACATGATGGTATTTCCTTCTTTAAAAAAGTACGGAAGTACTTGTTTAAATATACATATTGATCTTTACCATCTTCATAGATAAATGGAATATGCACATTTTTGTGTATATACTTTGCATATAATCGCGGAATCGTATAAATATCTTTATTATGTAAAAGATTTGTATTATCCATAATTAAGATCGGAATATCAAACTGAGTATCTCGAAATGTCCAAGATTCATACATTTTGTAACAAAATGATAAGTTACGTTCATCTTTTGTATCCTTCTTACGTTCATATGAGGCAGACTTGCGCTGAATGTAAATAGTTGAACGATCGTAGCCCATTTTGACAGTAATAAAATAATGTACGTATAAGTTAAGTATTTTTTTTAAAGATTCTATCTTTACAAGAAAATGAAAAATAAGATTTCATTTTTTTTGATAAATAAATTTTATCAAAAAGAATCTTTTTTTGATAAATCTCGGTATCTTTTAGATAAAAAAGATCACTCTAAAGAGTAGAAGAAAGAAGAAAAGAAAAAAAGAATAAGTAAAAAATGGATGGTGAAGTAAAAACAATTACCTTTTCAGGAGGTTCCGATGCCAAAACATCCGCATACTTTAAAAAACGTTTAGCACAAAATGGGCATCAAAAATTCTTTTATGGAGGGAAAAAAGGAACTCATTCCAACACTATACGTCTCAATGATGATAATTATAAAAAGCCCGAAAAGACCATTACTGATTTAATGCAAACCCGTGAAGCAATCTTGGAAAAACTACGTGATTATGAAGAGGTCGATAATAAAGATCTTGAACTCGTTCCCAAAAATACCATTTTATCCTACATTACATTTGACCCCGTGAAACAAATGGAACTTTATCGAACCGGTGGTTATTTACGAAAAGTGGCCAAAGAGTACATTGTATTAGCCGGAAAAGGTGGCAAAACATTTTCCGTACAACGCTTTATTTATGGTGATCAAGAGAAGAAACAACTCCTTTATGTAACCCGCTTTTTCGGCAAAAAGAAGGGCGAAAAGAAGAGTCAACGTACAAGTGTAATTATGAGTGGTGGTGGTGGCGGGGATGAAGAGTCCATACGATCCGAAATTCGTTCCGAATATGAAGAGTCATTAAAGAAGAGCTCTTCATTTATGAAGAAACAACAAGAAATTCTGGAAGCAAAATCACGCGAAATTGCGGAGTTACGAGAAAAGCTTGCAAAGTTGGCAAAAGATGAAAAGAAAGAGTACACCTTTCGTCAAGAACCCAAAGAACAAATTTCTTTAAATTCTATTATGGATAGTGATATCGAAGATAATAAATCTGTGAAATCTGTAAAATCCGTGAAATCCACATCTTCACATAAGTCAACCTCTTCACATAAGTCATCCATATCATCATCTTCTCATAAGTCAACATCTTCACAAAAAGTAAATAAAAAGTAAGAACGTATATAAGTAAAAATATTATATAAATATTCTATCTATTTTATTTTTCTTTTTGCACTGATTATGTTTTGTCAAATACGTTTTAGAATAAAAAAAATAAAAGTAGAAAAAGTAGAATATATCACAAAAAAAAACAAAAATATATTATAAAAATGAAGTGCACTCAATGTGATCAAAAGGTGACTGTCCGAAATATTGTACGCGAAGAAAATGGGAGTATTTCCTGTAAATCGTGTATCGAAAAGGCGTGTTGTAAAGTGGAAGGAAGAGAAGATCAAGCCTTTATAGATGCCAAAAACGAATGTTTCGCCAAAGCATGTATTTATACATATTCTCAATTATATAAACATAAGATTATTTTATAAAAAAATAAAATTTTTACATAAAAATAAAAAAATGATTTATTTTTAATATACTTTTATAAATACCAAACAAATACAAAATAATATATATAATATATTTAAAATGAATGTACGTTGTACATTATTAGATAATTCCCATGTAGAATTTTCTTCTTGGGAAGAATTATTTAAATATAAAGATAATATTAAGATGCTTGATTGTTCTCATAATAGATTACGTACTTTGCCAGAAAGTATTCGAAATATTACGAATTTAGAAAAATTGGAATGTTTTTGTAATCAATTAACTACTTTACCTGAATGGATTGGAAATCTTACAAATTTGGAACTATTGAATTGTGCCAATAATCAATTACATACTTTACCAGAAAGTATTGGAAATCTTACAAATTTAGAAGTATTGTATTGTGTAAATAATAATTTACGTAATTTACCTGAAATTATTGGAAATCTTACAAATTTAAAAGAATTATCTTGTGATAATAATCAATTAAGTACTTTACCAGAAAGTATTAGAAATCTTACAAATTTGGAAAGATTTTCTTGTGGTGATAATCAATTACGTACTTTACCCAAAAGTATTGGAAATCTTACGAATTTGAAAGAATTGGCTTGTAGTCATAATCAATTAAGTACTTTACCAATAAATATTGGAAATCTTACAAATTTGAAAATATTAAATTGTAGTTATAATAAATTACGTACTTTACCAGAAAGTATTGGAAATCTTACAAATTTGAAAATATTGTCTTGTTATGATAATCAATTAAACACTTTACCAGAAAGTATTGGAAATCTTACGAATTTAAAAGTATTAAATTATACTCATAACCAATTACGTACTTTACCAGAAAGTATTGGAAATCTTACGAATTTGGATTCATTTTTCTGTAATAATAATAAATTAACAACTTTACCAATCCAATTCATTCAATGTAATCAACTTAGAGTTGTGGATTATAGTAATAATCCTATTGAATATATTCCTACTCCACTATTACGAAGATTAGAACGTTTAAGAAATGATGCACATCGACGTAATCTATATAACGATACTCAAAACGTACATGATACATCGATTCAAGAATCGATCAAAAAGTCTATCTTTTCATTATTGAATGACAAGAGTGATCTACATGATATTGATTTGAGTAATTTAATTGTAAAGAGTGAATATATCAAGTGTAAAGATGCTTTATTTGAATATATGGAATCAAATGAAATTCATTCTCAATTAGAAATTACTTTCAAAGATTTACTCAAGAAGGTGATTTTAAGAATTGAATCTCATACTGAGAAAGTAGAGTTATATAATCGACTGAATGAAGAGATGAGTGATGCAGAATGTAAATGTTTTACAGGTCGCTTATCTCGATTAGTCAATACTTTAGTTGGATATTATGAAGATATTGAAATTAAGATTGCTGATTCAACTCAAATTGCTGTAGTTATTCATTTAATCAAGAGTAAACACGGGTTAGGTGATGAAGATGAATTGAATGAAGAAGTAAAAAACGAAATACGTAAAGAATTAAGTGAACGCGGTTTTAGTGAAGAAGTCATTGAAATGTGGTTACAGGTTTAATTATACTATTATAAAAAAAATGATTTATTTTTTTATATACTTTTTATAAATACCAAATAAATACAAAATAAATACCAAATAAATACAAAATAAATACAAAATAATATATATAATATATTTAAAATGGATTTACGTTGTACGTTATTAGATAATTCCAAAGTAGAATTTTCTTCTTGGGAAGAGTTATTTGAATATAAAGATAATAT
>JACCDX010719583.1_pt1 | contig 10373 bp, 7 predicted proteins | sample 7449681 | NCBI WGS metagenome assembly JACCDX01 (sample SAMN15323450, study PRJNA562643) | freshwater metagenome | isolation source: river surface water | place: USA:Blue River Watershed | collected 2017-08-18
CCGTCAGTTGCTCCGCAATCATGTGTTCTGATAATACCATCTTGAGCAACGTCAACAAGTCGTCTTGTTAAATACCCAGAGTTTGCAGTTTTTAATGCAGTATCAGCGAGACCTTTTCGGGCTCCGTGAGTTGAAATAAAATACTCAAGTACGGATAGACCCTCTCTGAAATTTGATGTGATTGGTGTTTCAATAATCTCACCAGAAGGCTTAGCCATCAAACCTCTCATCCCACCTAATTGTCGAATTTGTTGAGTGTTACCTCGGGCTCCAGAGTCTGCCATCATGAATAATGAGTTGAATGAAGGTGCCTTTATAGTAGCATGATCCTTAGAATCTTCACTTGTAAATGATTGAGTGGAAATTCGCTCTAAAACTACCTTCGTAAGTTTTTCATTGGTCTGTGCCCAAACATCGATGATTTTGTTGTAACGTTCACCATCAGTGATTGACCCTTCGCTATACTCTTCTGTTATTTTTGAAACTTCTTTATATGCTTCACCTAAGATAGAAGATTTTTCCTGAGGAATCACCATGTCATTGACGTTAATTGAAATCCCAGCTTTTGTTGCATACTCATAACCCAATCTCATGATTGCATCAGCGAGCATAACAGTATCTTTTTCAGTACCGACTCGATAAGCTAAATCGATAAGTTTCCCAAGAGACTTCTTATTCAAAATTGTATTGACGTCAGAATATTTTAAGCATTTAGGAACAGCATCGTACACGAAAGTTCGACCAACGGTCGTCTCAATCATTTGGCCTTCGATTCTAACTTTAATTGGAGCTTGAAGGTGCAACTTTCCGGTGTGGAATGCAAACTGTGCTTCTTCGCTTGAGGAAAATACTTTTCCATAACCACGGGCATAAGGTCTAATACGAGTCATGTAATAGAGACCCAATACAATATCTTGGGACGGAACAACAATTGGTGTTCCATCTTTTGGAGAAAGAATATTATTTGTAGACATAGCCAAAATTCGGCATTCAATTTGTGCTTCAATTGACAATGGAACGTGGACTGCCATCTGGTCACCATCGAAGTCAGCATTAAATGCTGTACACACAAGAGGATGAAGCTGAATAGCTTTTCCTTCAATCAGAATAGGTTCAAATGCTTGAATCCCAAGTCTGTGAAGTGTGGGGGCTCTGTTTAAAAGTACCGGATGCTCTTGTACAACTTCTTCAAGTATGTCCCATACTTCTTGCTTCTGCTGATCAACCATTCTTTTGGCAACTTTAATTGTTGTGCAGTGACCTTTTTCGATAAGTTTGTTGTAAATGAATGGCTTGAATAATTCCAATGCCATTAATTTTGGTAAACCACATTGATGCAGGCGGAGACTTGGACCAACAACGATTACAGATCGACCAGAGTAATCGACTCGTTTTCCGAGGAGATTTTGTCTGAAGCGACCTTGCTTTCCTTTAAGCATATCGGATAATGATCTCAACGGACGCTTATTTGCTCCAGTGAAGACTTTTCCTCGACGGCCGTTATCAAATAACGCATCCACAGCTTCTTGAAGCATTCTTTTTTCATTGCGAATAATAATTTCTGGTGCGTTGAGTTCCTTTAAACGTTTTAAACGATTATTTCTGTTAATGACTCGTCGGTAGAGGTCATTCAAATCAGATGTAGCAAATCGTCCAGCTTCAAGTGGAACGAGAGGCCTTAAATCTGGTGGTAAAACAGGAATGACATCCATCATGAACCATTCAGCTTTATTTTCAGATTTTAAAATTGATTCAACAACTTTTAAACGCTTAACGATTTTAGCACGCGCCATTTCTGTAGAGGCTTGCTTTAAACCTCTTCGCAATTCTTTATTGGCAATATCAAGATCTATTTTTCTCAACAAATCTTTAATTGTAGATCCACCCATTCCAGCTTCAAATTCAATGCCTTGCTCTTTGAGTTCGTGAAATTGTTGCTCTGTGATAACTCTTCCAACTTCTAATCCACCGTCTACATCGTTTGTTGCGGAAGACGTCACAATAAAGGCTTCGTAATATAGAACTCTTTCAAGTTCTTTGAGAGTTAAGTCTAGTAAAGACCCTAATCGAGATGGAAGTGATCGTAAGAACCAAATATGGGCTACCGGTGCTGCTAATTCAATATGTCCCGAACGTTCTCTTCTTACTTTAGCGAGAGTAACTTCAACTCCACACTTTTCACAGACGACACCACGGTGCTTCATTCTTTTGTATTTTCCACAAATACATTCATAATCCTTAATTGGCCCAAATATTTTGGCACAAAATAAACCATCTCTCTCGGGTTTAAATGTTCTATAATTGATCGTTTCTGGTTTCTTAACTTCGCCAAACGACCACTCTCGAATGGTATCAGGAGATGCCATTTTTATTGAAACAGCTTCAACACTAATAGGATCTTTTGGTTTATCGAAAAAATTTAACAAGTCTTTCATTGCGAGTTTTCCTTGTAAAAAAAATTAATTAAATGCTTCTTCTTCTTTATTCTCTTCAAGCTTTACGTCTAAACACAACGCTTGTAACTCTCGAATGAGAACATTGAATGATTCTGGCAATCCAGGCTCGAGAACTTGCTCACCTTTAACAATGGATTCATACATGCGAGTTCGTCCTATTACATCATCGGACTTCACAGTTAAAAACTCTTGAAGAGTATAAGCTGCTCCGTATGCTTCAAGTGCCCAAACTTCCATCTCTCCAAGTCTCTGCCCCCCAAATTGTGCTTTACCACCCAATGGCTGCTGAGTTACTAAAGAGTAAGGTCCAGTGGAACGTGCATGAATTTTTTCATCGACGAGATGGTGAAGTTTAAGCATATACATTGCACCAACAGTTACGTCTTCTGAAAAAACGTCTCCAGTTTTTCCATCGAATAATGTTGTCTTCCCTGAAGGATCCAAATCCCCCAAAGTGAGCATTTCTCGAATATCATCTTCTGTTGCACCGTCAAATACATTTGTGGAGAATCGAACACCTGTTGCAAGTTGCTCTGAAACTGCCATGACCTGTTCATCACTAGCGCCTTTTAACCAATTTTTTACCTCATCAGTTTTATAAATTTTGTAAATGAAGTCTTTTAATTCGTGGATCTTAGCTTTCTCTTCAATAAGAGCTTTAAACTTTTCTCCTAAGCCACGTCCTGCCCATCCAAGATGGAGTTCTAAGAGCTGGCCAATATTCATACGTGACGGAACCCCGAGTGGATTTAAAACAATATCCACAGGAGTACCATCAGCGAGATATGGCATATCTTCACCAGGCACAACGTTAGAAATGACCCCTTTGTTTCCATGGCGCCCAGCCATTTTATCTCCAGGTTGCAATTTCCGTTTAATCGCAATGTAAACGATTACTTTTTTAATAACGCCAGTAGGAAGTTCATCTCCTTTATGGAGTTTAGCAATTTCTTCATTTGCTTTTTGTCGAACGCGACTCACTCTGTTTCGTACATCAGCAAAATAGTCACTAATTTTTTCTTCAAGCGATGCTTCTAAAGGTAAGTAACCAATAAGTTCAAAAGGAATTGAACTTAAAACATCAAAATTGAGAGAAGTTCCCTTTGGCAATAACTCCATTGAACCATCTTCAGAAATTAATTTATCTGTAGTCTTGGCTCCCTTTAACATGTCTGCAATTTTTGCAATTGCCGATGTCTGAATTGCCTTAACTTCAATTCTCTCATCTCTTCGAATAAGAGTTGTTTCCGTTTCAATGATTTCTTTAGAACGAGGATCAAGTTCAACACCTTCTCGGGTGTAAACTTTTGCATCTATGACTGTCCCTCGAACGGATGATGGAACTCTTAGAGAAGTATCTTTGACATCGCCAGCTTTATCTCCAAAAATTGCTTTTAACAATTTTTCTTCTGGAGAAAGTTGTGATTCGCCTTTTGGTGTAATCTTACCTACAAGAATATCACCTGGCTTAATGATTGCACCCACACGAATAACGCCTGCTTCATCGAGGTCTTTCAAAGCTTCTTCTGAAACGTTAGGAATATCGCGTGTGATTTCTTCTTTACCAAGTTTTGTATCTCTGGCTTCAACTTCATAACTTTCAATATGGATTGATGTGAAAACATCTCTCGCCAATATTGATTCATTAATTAAGATCGAGTCTTCATAGTTGTAACCACCCCAAGGCATAAATGCGACGAGTACGTTTTGGCCAAGAGCAAGATCACCTAAGTGAGTTGCTGGACCATCAGCAATGACCATTCCTTTTAAAACGGTATCACCCTCGCGCACAAGAGCTTTTTGGTTGTTGCAAGTATTTTGGTTCGTTCGTTGGTATTTTGTAAGCTTGTAAACATCAACGCCAGACTCACCTTCGTTAACGACATTTCGTTGGATAACAATTCGGTTTGAGTCTACAAAGATAACTTTACCAGATTCTTTCGCGTAAACGATCGCCCCAGAGTCTTTTGCAATAATTTGCTCAACCCCAGTTCCAACTATAGGCGCATCCGTTCTCACTACAGGAACTGCTTGCCTCATCATGTTAGAACCCATCAATGCTCGGTTCGCATCGTCGTGCTCCAAGAATGGAATTAATGATGTTGCAATCGAAATCATTTGGGTTGGTGATACGTCCATCAAATGAACGTCACTTGAAGTCACGAGTGTAAATTCCCCAGAAGATCGTGCTGCAATTTGATCTCCAGTAATTTTGCCATTTGAAATATGCTTTAAGTCAACTTGAGCAATAACTTTCCCTTCCTCTTCAAAGGCTGAAAAGTACCTTGGAGCTGATATAGACTTATCGTCATTAATAACCTGATATGGAGTTTCAATAAACCCATACTCTGAAACGCGAGCATAAGTAGCCAAAGACGTAATCAAACCAATATTTGGTCCTTCTGGAGTCTCGACTGGACACATACGACCATAATGAGTCGCATGAACGTCTCGAACTTCGAAGCCTGCTCGTTCACGAGTCAATCCACCAGGGCCAAGTGCTGAAAGACGTCTTTTGTGAGTTACTTCAGAAAGTGGGTTTGTTTGATCCATGAACTGAGAAAGCTGAGAAGAACCAAAAAATTCCTTCACTGCTGCAGCGACTGGTTTTTGATTCACCAGATCGTAAGGCATCATCGTTTCAATTTCTTGAATAGCCATTCTTTCTTTTACTGCGCGCTCCATTCTCACCAAGCCAACTCGAAATTGGTTTTCGAGAAGTTCACCAACAGCCCGAACCCTACGATTTCCTAAGTGATCGATATCGTCGACTTTCCCTTTTCCGTTATTGAGCTCCACGAGATATTTTACAGTGATGAGAATATCATCACGAGTTAAAACAGTTTCCTCAACAGGAATGTTCATTCCAAATTTATAATTAATTTTCATTCGACCAACACGGGATAAGTCGTACTTATCTTTATTGAAAAATAAATTTTCAAATAAATATTCAGCAGACTCCAGTGTCGGAGGCTCTCCAGGTCTTAAACGTTCAAAAATTTTAATAAGTGCATCTTCTCTCGTTTCAGTTTTATCGAGTAAAAGTGTATTGCGAATTTGGTCACCAAAATTAATCATATCAATGTAAAGAACTTTAACTTCTTTCACACCTGTTTTGATGAGGTCATGAATTTTAGATTCCGAAAGTGCTTCATTGGCTAAACAAATCACCTCTCCAGTTTTTTCATCAAAAATATCTTCTGCGACAATTTTTCCAACAATCTCTTCAAGTTCAGCTGGAAGTTCAGTGAGTCCAGCTTCTTCCATTTTTTTTGTGGAAGCTTTAGAATATTTTTTTCCTTTTTTAACAATGATTTTCCCCGTCTTTGGCTCGAGAATATCGCTGTTCGCTCGTGTTCCAATGAGTAAATCAAAGTTTAGTTTTCGCGCATAATTTCCGTCTTTTAAAAACTTAACAACTTCCATCTCATAGAATTTTGCCAAGAGTTCAGAGGTTGAAAATCCCATTGCCTTTAAAACTACCGTTGCGTGCAATTTACGCTTTCGATCGATTCTCGCAAATAAAATATTTTTATGATCGAATTCAAAATCCAACCAAGAACCTCGGTGCGGAATGATTCGTGCAGAATATAATAATTTTCCAGAGGAATGTTTTTTACCACCATCGTGCTCAAAAATAATACCGGGAGATCGATGCAACTGAGAAACAATAACTCTTTCTGTTCCGTTATAAACAAATGAGCCTGTTTCAGCCATTAATGGAATATTTCCAAGATAAACTTCTTGCTCTTTAACGGACGATACAGTTCGTTGTTCAACTCCATCTTTGTCTACGGCGATGTTGTAGAACACCAAACGAACAACAACCTTAAGCGGTGCTTCGTAAGACAAGCCTCGTTGCCGGCATTCTTTGACAGTATATTTAGACTCTTCGAGTGTATAGGATACAAACTCAAGTGAGACAGTTTTATTAAAATCATAGATTGGGAAAACAGATTTAAAAACAGCCTGCAATCCTAAGTCTTGACGACTAGATGGAGGTATGTCTTTTTGGAGAAATTCTTCATAGGAGTTTACCTGAAGCCTCATAAGAGGAGGGGTATCTAATACAGTTGGGGTTAATGCAAAATTTTTTCGAAACCATTCATTAGGTGAAAAAACCTGAGTCATGGTGATCTCCTAGGATTTAAGATTTTTATTTTTAAAACGCAAAAAAGGTGTAGGAAACAATGTTCCCTACACCAGAAAAATATGAGTCATCAAATTGATTGATTACTTAAGCTCAACCTTTGCTCCAGCCCCCTCAAGAGTTTTCTTGATAGCTTCAGCATCAGCTTTAGAAATTCCTTCTTTAACAACTTTTGGTGCACCTTCTACGAGGTCTTTTGCTTCTTTTAATCCAAGACCAGTGATTGTTCTGATTTCTTTAATGACGTTGATTTTCTTATCTCCGCCATCAGCAAGAATTACAGTAAATTCTGTTTGCTCTTCAACCGCAGCAGCAGGTCCTGCAGCTCCAGCTACCGCAACAGGTGCAGCGGATACACCAAATTTTTCTTCGAGTTCTTTCACTAAATTTGCAATATCCAAAACAGACATTTTAGAGATGTGTTCAATTAATTGATCATTTGTAATAGCCATTTGTATTCTCCCTTCTAAGTAAATTTAAAATAAATTAAAATAATTTTTTGTTAAAAAACAATTACGCGATCGCTCCACTTTCTTTCTTTTCTTTAATTGCATGCATTACTCTTGCAAAAGCAGAGACTGGTGCAATGAAAGTAGCAAGTAATGTTCCAAGCATTTGATCTCGGCCTGGTAAACTTGCCAATTGCTTAACTTGTGCTTGATTTAAAAGTTGCCCTTCAAGAAGACCAGCTTTTAATGTAACCAATTCAAGTGTTTCTCCTGCAGTCTTAATACTTTTAGCGACAGCAGCCACATCATCAAAGGCAAAAGCCAATGCATGTGGACCTTTTAAGTTTGCAACCAGAGGTTCAACTGGTGTACCCGCTGCAGCTTTCACGAAAAGCGTGTTACGCGTTACAACAATTTTTCCTTTGTTGTCGCGAACAGACTTACGAATACTCACAGCATCGTTAGCACTAATCCCTATGAGATTAGTTAGAAAGATAGCTTTCGCATTACCAATATCCTTTTTAAGGTCATTGATGATGGCTTCTTTCTCAGTTCTGTTAAGCATAGAATTCCTCCTTAATATAACGGAGGGGGATTTGGGCTGGATTTATAAGCATCAAGCAATAGGCTTAAAATGCTCACCGGCTTTCTTCAACCCCTACTAAACCAAATTTGCTTCATTTGTATCAATTTTTACACCAGGGCCCATTGTGGAACTAATCGTTAAAGAGCGAATATAAGTTCCCTTTGAAGTTGAAGGCTTTGCCTTAACAATGGCAGAAAGAACTGCATCAAAATTTCTTTTTAAGTCTTCTGCTTTAAAAGAACTTTTTCCGATAGGCATGTGAACAATTCCAGTTTTATCTGTTCTGTATTCAACTTTACCAGCTTTTTGTTCCTTAACAGCATTGAGTATGTCTGTAGTCACAGTTCCAAGTTTTGGGTTCGGCATCAATCCTCTTGGACCTAAAATTCTAGCAACTTTCCCAAGCTTGGACATCATATCAGGGGAAGCAATCACTCGATCAAAGTCAAGCCATCCGCCAGCGATTTGATTGATGATGTCATCTCCTCCAACAAAGTCTGCTCCAGCTTGCTCAGCTTCAGCTAATTTTGCACCTTGTGTGATCACGACAACTTTTACAGCTTTTCCAGTTCCCGCAGGAAGAGCAAGAGCTCCACGAATCATTTGATCAGCATGACGAGGGTCAACTCCCAAACGAAATGCAAGATCGACAGTTTCATCAAATTTAGCAAATTTAATTGCTTTTACTAAATTGATTGCATCATTGGAAGCATAGAGTTTTGTTTTGTCTACTTTTGCTGAAGCTTCCAAAAATTTTTTTGATGGCTTTTTCATTTATCCTCCGGCGGTCTTCGGCTCACTTTTACTAGTGTGCCTCCCGCAAATTTTTAAAAGATTTCTCTTTTATTAATAATCTAACTTTAAACCCATAGATCGAACTGACCCTTCAATGGTTTTCATTCCAGCTTCTTTTGAGCCAGCAGTTAAATCAGCTTTTTTTGTTTCTACGATTTCTTCAATAATTTTCTTAGGTACTTTTTTAGCCATAACTTCAGAACCTGGCTTCTGGGCACCGCGCTCTAATTTTAATTTATCTTTTAAAAGATAAGAGGCAGGAGGAGTTTTTGTCACAAATGTGAAAGAACGATCAGAGTAAACAGTAATGATCGTTGGCAAAATTACACCTGGCTGTGCTTGAGTTTTTGCATTGAATGCTTTGCAAAATTCCATAATGTTGACACCTTTTTGACCAAGAGCTGGACCAATTGGTGGTGATGGATTCGCTTTTCCACCGGGAATTTGTAATTTAATAAATCCTGTAACTTTTTTTGCCATATGCTTGTCTCCTAAAAAACTTAATAATCTAAGATATTTTTTCTACTTGTGAGAAGTCTAACTCCACGGGGGTTGGACGACCAAAAATTGAAACATTGACTTTAATTTTTCCTTTTTCATTAATTGCTTCAACAGTTCCGACAAAGTTGGCAAAAGGCCCCTCAATAACTCGGACATTTTCCCCTTCAGAAAAATTCACTGAAGCTCTTGGTTTTTTGAATCCTTCTTCCATTTGATGGGTCATTGCCAACGCTTCTTCGTTGGAAATTGGTTGAGGTTTCGTTGGAGTTCCACCAATAAATCCACTAATTTTATCTGTACTTTTAACTAAGTGCCAGGTTTTATCATTCATCACCATTTTTATCAAGACATAACCTGGAAAAAATTTCTTCTTAATTGTTTTCTTTTTTCCATTTGCGGTAGTAACGATACTTTCCTCAGGGACAAGTATTTTTGCAAAAAACTCTGTCATCTTATGATTAACAATTCTTTCCTTTAAAGACTTACAAACTTTATTTTCTTGGCCAGTTTGAGTCTTGGCAATATACCACTTAAAATCTTGCCCCTCACCAGTTGAGAGCTCATTGTCCATAGATGTCGATTCTGCTGTTTCAGTCATAAAGTATTTCTCTTTTTTCTGGGTAATAGTGTTCGTAGTGTTTCTTAGTAAACGAACTCTAAGATTTTTTTAAATATTAAATCAATGGTTAAAAAGATTGAGGACACAATCACAAGTGCGATTAAAAGTCCTACCGTAATTTTTACTGTTTGGTCTTTATTGGGCCATACAACCTTGAGAAGTTCACTGTAGACTTCTTCGAGGTAAGATGATGACTTTTTGTGGTTAATCAAAATAAAGAATACAATAATACCAACAATAGCACCAAGTGCTTGGACTATGTTTGTATAGCTTGGAATTTTAGCTTCTAAGTCAAACCAAACTGAAAGCTGAATTGAAAATTTAAATATTATATAGCCTGTAATGGCAGAAAAAATTGCGACGAGTGCATTGATCCATTTTTTTGAATCTTCACTTTTGATGATTGACATACTTGAATCCTAAAAAATAAAAATAATACAGACTAATCTATATCCTTCAAAAAATGCAAAAAGTCTATGGAATATTTTAAAAAACTATTGACAACAAAGAACTAAGATTACGGTTTTAGTCAAGATCTACAGAATGAATTGTGGAATGATGGCGGGTGCAGTAGGATTCGAACCTACAACCAAGTGATTTGGAATCACCTACTCTACCATTGGAGCTATACACCCAAAATAAAAAAAAAGAGGGCGCCAAAGCACCCTCTCCATAAATACTCAAAAAAATATTAGTCTAAAATGTCAGCAACTGTTCCTGCGCCGATTGTTCGACCACCTTCACGGATCGCAAATCTCAACCCTTTTTCCATCGCTACTTTTGAAATTAATTCTACGTTAAACGATGTATTGTCTCC
>JACCDX011476804.1_pt1 | contig 10373 bp, 10 predicted proteins | sample 7449681 | NCBI WGS metagenome assembly JACCDX01 (sample SAMN15323450, study PRJNA562643) | freshwater metagenome | isolation source: river surface water | place: USA:Blue River Watershed | collected 2017-08-18
AGGAATAGTCCAAAACGCTACATATGCAACCAATGTCATAGGTGGAGATGCAGGATCCATTCCTTACCAGACATCTGCCTCCACAACTACCACCTTAGCCGCTGGAACTAATAATCAGGTTCTCCGCTACACAACAGTCTCCTCCGCACCTAGCTGGGGATCAATACTGAGTGGTGGCGATCTCTCAATGACAAGTAATACTAATGTGCAATTACGCCCACAAAATGGTGCAACATTTTACACTAGTACAATTGCAGTTACGACAACTCCAATTACAATTCCAGCTGGTCAGACCTCATTCCTAGTATATCCAACAGTTGGATCATCCGCATTAACTATACCCAACTATTCTAACATTCAAGGACCTATGATATATAACATCTTCTGCCAATCTACCCTGAGTGCCATTGAGACTGACCCAATTACGCTCCTTAGTTCATTTGCAGTTTATGGTGTTGGAAACTCAGCCATTTCAGTAACTGTTCCAGTGCCAACCACTTATTCCAATGTATATTTGAATTTACGAATGACTAATTATCTCTCAAATACCACTGGAAGAAATACATCTACATTCACTGTTGCTAGATGGATATACTCAAGTGCTGGTTTTACAAGCTAAATAATTTATTTTAATAATTTATCAACATGTTTGAAATTCTGAATTCCAAACATGAAAGTAGAAATGTTTGCCGTGAAGTTGAAGCCTCTTGAGACCCAAATATTTACCCCTTACTCTTTTCCCTGGTATGAAGCCGCTATAGATCCGTTTGGATATTCCATCCAAGAAGGAGATATCCTCGGATTTTTCAGAAATCCACGCGGAATCTTGTTTGAAACTCAGTTCTTCTTGGCTTACTATTTGAACGCTGAAGGTGATTATGTCCAAACACCTATCTTCCGCGAAGTCCTTCGTATCAAACAGAATCCCTTTACAAAGAAGGCGTTTACCGATTCGCAAAAGGATATTTTACTTCGGCGGGCTACGTACTCCCCGCCCCGTAACTACGAATTTAACAATAGTAATAACAATATAAATATCAAAAATGATACAAAAAGTTTCAATTCCACACATAGCATTCATACTGCAACTATGGGAAATAACGAGGAACTCATATTTCCTATGAATGGATCTGGGATAAGGCTAACCAAAAGGCAAAACCCCAGGCGGCGGCAAACAAGCTCCAAGAAGACCCGTATGTTGCACCATTGGTTTTTTACTCATTCAAAGAGGTCAACCAAAAGGCGCCAAACAAGATAATATGTGATCTGCAAAGGGACCAAATCCAACATCAACCGATTTTGCACCCGAGGGCTTTGTATAGAATGACGGAAATCCAATGCCGAATCCCCAGAGACCTGGGGCAATTATGCCTGTTGCAGCATCATAGCCCGACATATTGATCTCCCGTCCATCAAGCCCAAAAACGGGCGGAGCACGGCAACGAAATCCGATTGCATAGACCATGTGGATCGCTTCACAGGTCCGATTAAATAACCGATCGCACTCTGACAGTTGGACTAACGCAGGTGTTGCTGAGCCCCAGACGCCGCTCACTATGGCATCCGCAACCGCAGCGGAATCCTGTTTGAGACCGTCCGGATCCCCATCGCGAGCCCATACAAAAGGAGCCTTCCCGCCATAAACAGCCGTTAGCTTAGTACATCCGGCATCCCGTAAATTCCGAAGTGCTAAAGTTCCACTGTGAGAGGTTCCGAAAACAACCACGGCATCCGCAGGATCCACGAACTTTTTTAGGCGATCCGGTGATAATGCGACTTCTAGAGGAATTACAGATTTTGGGAAATTCAGCTGTTTGGGACTTGCGCCTGTACAAAGAACTACCCGGTAAAATTCCTCGGGTTCAGCACCCTCGCTGTCAGAAAAAACATTCCAGCCTCCCGTTGTTTGTTGGATTTTTTGCACACAGCACATTCGCAGTGTAATCTTTTTTAGAATGGGCTGAATTAACTGACGCATTTGTTTGCAAATCTCAGAAAGCGGCGGACATTCTTCATCCCGATATTTTTCCAGAAATGAAAATTTTTGATCACGCCATGCGGGTACTTTTTGCATAGCCGATCGCATTTCAGCGCATGTAAGGTTCGCAACAACATCTCCGTATAGCCGCGATAGATCGCCGCCCACACAGGCGGCCTCATATGCAAATATTTCGGGTGATAATTTTTCGGGCGGCAAACATGCCAAAAAAATACAGCCCGCGGGTCCAAGACCGACAACGGCGAGTTCAGGCATTCTTGTTTGGATTGCGGTTTCTTTCCCGGTATTCTTTCCGTGTGCTCAACAAGAAATGCGCCTGATTGATGCGTACAACCTACTGGTAGAAGACGGAATTTCTGATAATCAGCGATATTTTTCAGAAATTTATAAACATTTTCGGTTTAGTGATGAACAGCTGTTGAAGGAATATTTGGATTTTATTGATGCTGAGCCGGTGGAATGGATGCGGGGGTTTCCGGCAAAGCTGAATTCCAAACAGACATTTCCCAAGCCCAAAACGGCTGTAGTGAAACTGCTGAAGAAGGATGCCATAAAACAGGCACTCGGTGTTCAATATGTGGAACGAGTGTATGACAAAATTTGGCAAACCTACAAAAAAGAGGGTGAAAAAATTATGGGCGAACGATCACAGCGCTCGGCCCAGTCCGCGCAACCCACAATCTCCTCTTTTTTATCACAGGATGATAATGAAGATGCCGAGAGTTACCAATCGCTGCCTCTACCAGTTATTCGTTCAACAACAAGTCATAGACCAATAGCGATGAATATTCTTCATTCGGATGACGCGGATGGTATTGATCATGAAACAGTGCCTATTGTGGCGCAGGGTGCCGATCGTGTGGAACTTCTGAAACAGGTTATCGGGTGCCTGATTGGATCACTGGATCCCCATGTGGCGGAGGCTTTCCGACTGCTTTTGGCCGAGATTTAGTTACTCACGTGACATTCGCCTTGTTACCCTTTTTCCTTTTTTCAAACTAGTTTGCCGTCGTGTCACCTGTATTTGCCCTTTGTCTGAGCATTTTGGAATATAGGCCTCACACAATTTTGGACATAAAACCTTTTTCGGCCATTTGTAGCGCCGCTGGAGACCCGATGTATGTAACATAAGTCGTGCCTCCTCCTCCTGCTCTTCCAGTGTCATATTATCAAGATCCAGTTTTTCGGAAATATAGATGTGGCGAAGCAGCGAAACACCGGTTGAACGCCCAAATAGCTCCTTGAATATTCGCATGACAAACTGAGAATACGTATTGTTGGACATAGGCTCGCCGTCCTCTTTCACAAATAGGTACTCGCGTGGCCACCGTTGCAGTGATGCACGTAAATCCTTCACAAAGACAGGTGGTAAATCTTCCTCAATGCGCGAATGGTGTTTGCTAGTTTTATAAATATTCATTGCTAAAAACGATGCACCCTTTTTGCGCAAAACAATATAGTTTTTATCATCTGCGGCCGGATCTACATCATAGTAAATCTGTATGGAACCCAGGTCGGCTCGTTTGGGCCGCATATGTACAAGAAGTGACAGAAGTACATATTGCATACTTTTTTGACGCGTTGTATGAACATTGCCGCCTTTTAAATCCCCGTATTTTGACTCTATTTCCTCAAAACTCGTGTATTTAGCAACCTGTTTATCCTCTGGCTCACTGCGCTTAATACGGACTTCTTGATGCCGTGTCAGAGCATCATGATAAACCTTCCATTTGTCGCGATGAACTCGCGAAAGCTCATTATCTTCGCGAAAAAGAACAAGAATGGCAGTTATTACATTGCGGCGAGTTGTCAGACTTTCATAAGCCTCTTGCATTTTAGGATAATAGGTTTCGGGGGATCCAAGAATATCAGTTAGAGAGCTTAACCCCATTCGTTTTACAAGTGAGCGTAGACGACTCGCATAGTTCTCTCGCGTTTTCTCGTTAGGAAATACCCGTTCTAGAATCTTATCGTATTTTTCCTCCATTCCCTACATATTCCTGTCCCAAAAATTTGATACTTTAGCGCGCCACATGTACCGGTATCAACACATATAGATATGTATGAACTATCCAGAATTTCTTATAACACAATACACTAATTTTCTGCAATCTCAGCTTAGAACGGGGCCAAAAAAACCTCGTACATGGTTTGCTACACGGATGCACGATTCCAAACAAGTAGTCATTAAGGGTCCCGTAAGTGCAGCAGATGCCGCCGCGGCCCTTGAAAGCCAGCGACTGAAGGATTTGTTGGGAATTCCGAGCTCTCAGGTGCGCCAAGAGGGCGAATTTCTCATTCAAGACTGTCTCTTTGATTACACGGCGCTTCCAACAGAGATTCAGTCGTCTCGCTGGGATAAAGCCGTCCGCGTTCCGCGTGATCATCATCTTTCAGGCTGGTCTCATGTTTGGATGCTTGAGGACAGTAGTACCGCTAACGTACAAAAAAATAAGGAACTTCGTCTGAGCCTGTTTGAGTCCCTATTATTCCGAAAAGTCGTGGGAACAAATGATACTTGTACTCACAATTTAGTTATTCGCAGGAATCAGGTGTATTCAATTGATGATGCAGCGGTCCAAAAACGTACTCGGTTTATGTGGAAATCGGCACTTGATCCGGTGATCGCCGAATCATATCTCCTGCATTTGAAGGAGCTCTGGCCGGATCTTCAGCGGACTGCGGCACGTTGGAGGACTCTCCTTGACAGTCAACCATATCGGATTCGGATATTGGATACTCTAATGCGCTCACCTGATTCATGGCGGTTTTAGTAGCTACTTCAGACGCTACACCTTTTTTGATCTCATAGATTACAAAATCTGTTCCATCGTACCCTTTTGGGTCCTTATATTCCATAACTGTATTCTGTACATGTTCATCACCACGATCACTGTACTGTTTCCATAATTCATATGCCATTTTTCCTATCATACAGCTGGAGCCAACTACAGCAGCTGTAGTTGCACACATCATTGCTGATCCCACTGCCGTTGCGCGTTTTCCCCAATGCTCTACAACTGTTGCAGCCGCCGCGGAGGATCGGACAACCTGTTTGGACATCTGGGCATCCCCCATCTGCTCTGCACCAAAGGCTAGCACAAGACCCAAAATGGAAATTCCTTGTGAGGCTGCGGCAGTTGTTGTTTCGCCCGCATACTTCGTCAGAGCATATGAAAAAGCACCGGCTGCCATACTTGCTGCGGTGGCTGATTCGTGAATTTGTATCCAGGTTTGTGGTGGTCTTTGAGCTGATGTATGAAGTGTCAACATTCCTGTTTGAAACTCAGGCAATCGGGGTCGCCTTTAGACTCAGCTGGATGGCCTCCGTCACTCCATTATCCCATTCATCCGCCTTAATTACAATGGATGGAAATACGGGCATCTGAACATCCAGATAGTCGGATTGCTTATCCATCTTAAGAAGGTGAATAAGTAGTTTCAGGTACGTTTTTACATCGTCCTCAGTTTTCAAACATAGTTGATGATCAACCTTATTTGTATCCTTTTGTTTAATTGAAAGATTTGATCCCAAACTCACGGTGAAACCCGTACTGGTTGCACACAGAAAGATTTGATCATAAATATAATTCTTGCGATCGTAGTAAATAATGCGGACAAAGGACATAGCGGTAGTTTTTGGGAAATATACCGACGCATGTTGGTTGCTCAATTTTCTTCGTCGCTATTTGTAGTATTCTGCTGTACAATTTTCCAGTTATTGAGCTTCACCGGATTTTCAAACATGAATGAATATCCGCGCTTGCAATACACAGTAATTGGTATTTTACTGAAAAGTCCATAGCGTGCATCTATTAAATATGCGAGCACAGCCCAAATGGAGTCCACCAAATGCATTTCCTTAGCGCCCTCCATAATACCAATATAGTCAAAAAACGTGGCCGTGGTTTCATGCAAATTAATAAAATGCAGATTAGGGGAAGATGTTTGTAGCTCTGATATTTCCTCAGTTATCAAATCAGAATAATTGTGATATAAAATATAGTCATTTACGCCAATACTCTCTAGGGCACGTTTTTCTGCCTCTATATCTCGCTGAATTTCAAACATATTTGTTCGCGTTATGTAAGGAATTTCATAAGCTTCATAAAAACTACGTACAAAATCACCTTGCATAGCCCACGCCTGCATATACTTGTCATTACGCAGTGAATCCCACATTCCAATGTAACAACGATTAATTTGATCTTCTTGTGATCCTGTAGCTTGCACAATATAATTCAGAACTGTATCAGGGTGTGTATCCACTTCAGTATAAAATATTTGAACATTTTCTAAATTCCTTACATAGAAATTAATTAGTTCATTTGCATCTTCGCGCATTAGAACAATGAGAAGGGAATACTGTTTGGAATACCAGTTAATCAGGGATAGGCAATTCATAATATCTGTCCATCCCTGATGCATCATTAAAAGCCCAATATGGGTTGACGGCATTTTTGTGTTAGTTATTTAAATCATCTTTAATACCACCGATATTTCTCATAAATGAATCGTGTTGTTGACGACGAGAATATTCTTGGGCGAACTCTGCGGCTTTTTCGGGACTAATAAATGTAATATCGTTTCCTGAATCATATTTTACATAATCCAGCTTTTCAAACATTGAACCATTTCCGAACATAGGTGTTACTGAAAACTCCAATTTGTTGTGTTTGGTAGTCTTCTGATCCAATAATATCCCATTCGTTTTTTTTTCTGATTCAGGTGATGAGGGCGGAGAAATCATCCTAGACTCTATTTGTGATTTGTGTGCATGAAGTTCGATGATCTTTTTATTATAGTCAAATTGTTTATTTTCCTGTATTTTCATAACCGGTGAACCATCTTTCGCCTCATCTTTCGTCCCATTTTTCACCTCATCTTTCACCTCATCTTTCGTCCCATTTTTCACCTCATCTTTCGCATCGTCTTTCGTCTCATCTTTCGCCTCATTATCTACTACCAGAGTTCCCAACAGCTTATCAGTTGTCGCCTGGCGCTCGCGCACACGGCGAAGCATATGTTCAAGTGCTCGCTCAGATGACTTAAAATTCGTACAGAGGCTCTCCAATACCTCAGCGGGCGAAAGCACTCCCTCTAGTTCAGCCGGAATTTCTGACACATCCGTCTCGCGCCCATAAAAATTCTCCAGCATCTCGCTAATCATAGCACGATCCGCCCAAGAAAACTGGATACGTACATCAATGCGCCCAGGGCGCACTAGAGCGTGATCTAGACGATCAGGATAATTAGAGGTAATTACGAGAATACGCCCAGGGGTTTCCAATACTCCATCCAGCAAATTCAGGAGAAATCCCAGATTCACTGCGTCACTGGAACCATTCAGTGCTGCCGTAGCCTTCATATCACGTTCCGCGCGATTAAAGACCACATCTGTTAGACAGTCAATATCCTCAATGACATAAATTCGCTGATTTAATGGAATATTGAAAGTTTGGGGCTGAGCACCTGGTCCGCCCACCTGAACTACCTCATTGAAAAACAGATTCATCAGCTGACGCTGTGTTGTATAGGATCGCAAGGAGAGATTGAAGATATGACGTCCCGTATCGCGAGCAATAGCTTTAATGGTGGAAGTCTTACCCGCCCCAGGAATTCCATGTAGGAGTATGCCGAGACTGTGTGGAATTCCGCGCTCCTGATACCACTCAGGGTGATTCTGAAATAGATTCAAACGTTCCTTCAGCTCCCCTACATGCTCCCCAAAAACATTCTTGAAACTCTTTGCAGTCTTAAATTCATTCATTGTAAAGGTAAGAGCCGATGGTGCTGTAGCCCAGTTATATTCAAAACTGACCTGTTTGTCGTCGTTACGCACCATTTGGCGCTGCGGCTCTGTTGCAACCTCATTGAAAAAGAACTTTTTATTACCGAGTTTATTATTTTTCTCATAACAATAATTGCGATGTACCTCATCTACCCAGTCACGCAGTTCATGAATAGAGAGTGTGTAGGAAAATAGCCGAATATGAATATTCTCTAAGTCGCCTTGCTCATTATATCTAATATCTAGGACTTTTGCGGTAATATTAGAATTAATTTCAATAAAATCGGTTGTATTCAGCGTATAACGTTGATCCAGTTGGATATGTTTGGAAGCATTGGTATTGCAGAGGTACTCAATAATCCCATCTACCTTTTCAATGCACTTATTATTTGCATCGCTCTTACTGTATTTGCGAATTAGGGTAATACTCGCAGTTTCCTCTTTCTTCTCTGGCCCACCTAACATTGGAACTGCGAACTTAGCCTGTTGCGTTTTGCGCATAAAGTAGGACCAGATCCACTGTTGGGCGCGGGCAAATACACCTGGTGCGTTACGAAATACTGCTTCTATCACATTCATCAGAAGCATAGTGTAAATGATTGAATGAATACTGTTGCTACCACTATGATCCCTATTATTATTAATCATGAACATCGTCATAACCTGTGTTTTGAGCTGCGTTAGGTCCATTTTGTTGCGCTTGGATTCTACTTGACTAAAAACTTTAGATCATATTAATAGAGATGTCGGCAGTTGTGCATAGCTTTAATGCCATTAAAGTGCGCGAAAAGTTTGTAGAGGATCTACTGACTATTCCATCTTTCAGTACACTTCGTAGCCTAATCAATGATTATGAATTTCGGAAAGTAGCATTTGATTCTATATTTCTACGGGATCAATTTTACGAAGATGATAACGGCTTCTTTGTCTACCGCATTCCAGAACCCGTATATTTTAACCTCTATCAACACTATTTGTTTCTGGAAGACCGCCATTTTAATGAGTTGTGGTATATGGATTGCAATAACTACGTTAGTTATTTACCGCCTGCGCAAAAATACATATTATCGCGATATACACGCCATGGCGATGAAGTGGTAAATACGCTCTTGCGCGATCCTGATGGATTTAGTCAGAATCCGCGTATTCATGACTTATTATTTAATTTGATGCCTTCTGAAAATAATATGTTATATGCAGTTCAACTTATTGACCGGTATGATCCCGGCAATTACACATATTTTAATCAGTTTGGTGAGATTCTTTCAAGTGATCATCGTGAAATAGAGGAGTTTGAAACTCTATTTCTTGACGATGTTGCATTGGACGATAATGTTGGACGTACCGAAAAACTGAAGATTCTCGTATATGATTATATTAATGATTTGCGCAAAATTATTCGTGGCGGGCCTGTATTGCCTACACAGCTCCAGGTATTCCGTGCATGTCAAACAGATTATCTGAATGATCCATTTAAGACGCAGACTGTGAAGGGATTTCTGTCAACTACACTGGATGTCAATATGGCTGATGATTACCGGTACAATAATTACATTTATCAAATTACACTTCGCCCCGGAACTCACTGTCTTTCAATAAAGAATTCATCGGAATATTATTCTGAATTTGAGATTCTTGTGGATATGGATGCGTACGCAATGCCCTCTGAAATAATGGAGAAGCACTGTCTTCAAAACGATCCTTCTTCTTCTGTAATTTCACCGGAACACATTATGATTGCACCTATGAACCCTGTGCGCAATGTGCGTCATATTCAGTTAATCACAAAGGATACATCAAATCCTAATGCTGTTCCAAAGGGAATTAAGGGTATGCTAAGGGCGCATGGGGGACGAGCGATTGTTAGTAAGACACAGCGATCAGTTAGACGTTCTGTTAGAAACAGAAGTAAACGTCAGTCCGTTCGCTCCACCCGCTCCGGCATCCATACTATTACTCGTTCAACTAGCCGCTCTACCCGTTCTCCCCAAACAAAAGGACGTACAGTGCGTAAGTCCTCAAAACGCGTCAGTAAAAAATTGAAGACTATGCGATCAAAACAGTCCAAGAGATCCAAGCGTTTAGTCAGTCCTCGTCACAAAATGCAAAAACCCCTTACCCGTTCCATGAAGCCCCTTAAGAAAGCCTGGGCCGAGCGTGATCACGCTGCTCCCCTTGTTGTACATGAAAGAGTCCCCGATTCCATACATACTATGTTGTTGCAAAATCTTAAAAATGACCTGCCCCGCGGTATGAAAACCCCCCATTCTAAGTAAGAATGGAGTTGGCGAAACGATTGCGCCCCATAACTCGCGAGGAAGTCCTCAAATCCTATGAGGATCTGAAGGCTTATCCCTGTGAGGATCCTGGATTAAGCCGTGTTGGAACGAAAACATTAGATGCCTTTTTTTTCCAACATCGCCTGAAGGCCAAAACAAAGGCTCATATTTCGTTTTACGATGCTACACGGGATTCTAAAATTATGCGGCATCTCAGTGAACTCGTAGTACGTTACAAGAAGAAGCCACTCAGCGCTTACAAAACAAGGAACGATCTGTTAAAAGCAAAGTATGCCGCATTTCA
>JACCDX010021029.1_pt1 | contig 10370 bp, 9 predicted proteins | sample 7449681 | NCBI WGS metagenome assembly JACCDX01 (sample SAMN15323450, study PRJNA562643) | freshwater metagenome | isolation source: river surface water | place: USA:Blue River Watershed | collected 2017-08-18
AACAGCTCCCCGGATCACCGCGACAGCATCCTCGGCATGCGCCTGCTGCGGACCGCCCCTTGACTCTCGCTCCTTTCGTCCCTTGATCGCCGGTCCGCACGCCCGCGCCGAGGCGAAGCCCGGCGGCGGCGTGCTACAGTGCGCCCATGCCTCCCCGTGACCAGGCCTTCGGCCCCCTCAGCACCACGCGCACCACCGTGAACGGCGTCAGCTTTGACATGGTGCGTGTGCCGCCTGGTCGCCTCGTGGACGGCGAGGGGACGAAGAAGCGCGCGCTGCTCGTCAGCCGGCCGTTTGAGATTGGGTTGACCTTGGTCACCCAGGCGCTCTGGCGGGCGGTGACGGGTGGGAGCCCTTCGCGCTTTCGTGGTGATGATCTCCCGGTGGAGCGGGTCTCGTGGGACGACGCCCAGGCCTTCCTGGGCCAGCTCGAGGCCCTTGGGCTCCCCGGCTTCCGCCTGCCCACCGAGGCGGAGTGGGCGTGGGCGGCGTGGTGCGGGGTGGCGACGCGGTGGGCCGGGGCAGGCCGGGTCAAGTCGGTGGCGGTGATAGACCTGGCTTATACGGAGCCAGTCGGCGGCTTGCCGCCTTCTGCCGCGGGCGTCCTCGACCTCTCAGGGAACGTGTTTGAGTGGCAGCGGGACGTGTGGCTCGATCCGCCTGCTGCAGGTGTGGATGTGCAGGGACCCGCGTCAGGGCCGTCCCGCGTCTACCGGGGTGGCAGCTGGGACGACGGTTCGCGGGCCGCGCGGGTCGCCTACCGTAGCAGCAGCGCCCCAAGCCTTCGCAGCTACGACCTTGGCGTGCGCCTGCTGCGGTCCATTTCCTGATCTTCGCTGCGGGTTCACACGAGCCTGGTGAAGATCCACCCACCGCTTGGCGGCAGCGTTCCTTGATCCCAGTAGGCGGTGACGGACACAGTGTCTCCGTCGGCGATGAGCGTGTCTCCGCCGGGCAGAACGCCTCCGTACTGGTCCCACAAGATGATCTGGAGCTGGTTCCCGCCGGCCGTTTGGAGCACAATCAGGACCGTCTTGCCGTTGTACAGCGGTCCACTGGTCGCGTCGAGGAGCGGGAGGGCGATCTGCCCGGGTTGCTTTGTTGTGTCTGCGAAGATCTGGTCTGGGGTGTCCAGCAGCACGGTCTGCGGCGAGAATCGCTGGACGGGGTTCAGGTCCAGCCTTGTCCCTACATCGAACACGAACACTTCTGACGTCGCCATTCTACCTCCCAACCGCCGCATACAAGATCGCCGCCGCGGTCAGCCCTGCGGTGACGTAGTCCCCATTCTTCTCATCGTCTTGTGCTTGCACCCTCGACGCCGATCCTGCCTTCTTCTGCTCGTATCGGTCCTGCTGCTGCTTGCGCAGCCGCCGGTTGAGCGTCGGCAGCTGGCCAGACACGCCCACGGTCACGTTCGGGTTTGTGGCGAGCTCCACCCGCTGCCCGTCTGTCGTGATCGTGCCTGCAACGCCGGCAGACACGGACACGCTCTTGGTCTTCCCGACCGGACCGGAGACCTCCACCCTGTATTGGGTGGGGATGTTCGACTTGCCAGACTCAATCGTCGTGCTCGTGCCTGCGCTGACCTTCCCGCTCTCCCCAAGGGGCCTGCTGTACGACGTTTTCACCGTCGTAGAGCTGTCCCCTGTTGGGATCTTGTAGGCGTGGCTGACCTCGACCCCTGCGGTGGCCTTCTTCAGTGGAACCACGATCGCCGTGGTCCCTCCAGCTGCGACGCCGGCCTCGTAGCTCCCGCCCCCCTTGATGGTCAGGTGCTTGAGCTTGATCTCTGGGAGGCTTGCCCCCAGGCTCTTGAGCTTCCCTTCGCTGATCTCGATTTTCCCAGCGAACGGCCCCATCCCAGGTGGCACCTCAAACTGGAGCTTGCCCTTTCCGATGGTCAGGCCCGTGATCCTCTTGGTTTCGGCCGCGAGGCCTGCAAGCAAGATCACCGCCCTCCAAGCGTCAGAGAGCCTGTCCCAGAGCTGCCTGGGCCCATAGAGCACGTTGTCGATGCTTTTGCTGAGGGCCTTCTCGAGCTTCTCCTTCTGCTCTCCCTGTGCGCCAGCCAGGGCTTTCCCGAGCGTGTCCTTGACGATCGAGAGCCCCCCGCCGGCGACCTTGGTCAGCATGCAGCTCTTGTCGCCGCCCGAGGGGTCACAGGGGCGCCCTTGCCCGTCCCGGTGCTGGTAGTAGCTCTCCAGCGCGGTGGTGATCTTGGTGACTTGGTCTCCAAGGCCGGAGGCCTCCATCGTCCCCAGCAGGCTGTCCAGGAACCCCTGCGTGGCCGCGTCGGCGATCTCGGGCGCTGCTTGCACGACCCGGATGAACGGGTCCTCGATGGAGGGGTTCTTCTTGATGAAGTCTCTCCAGACGGTCGAGGCGACCCCGTCAGGGGCGCTGGCGGCGGCGTGCGTGGTCGCCTCGACTCGATCCACCAGCTCGCTGAGCCGCTCCATCAGTGGCGTGCCGGCAGCGGAGCCCACGGCGTCTTTGACGTCAACCATGGCGGGCTCGAGCTTCATGAGTTTTGCGCGGAACATCGACATGGGCTCTCCGGGCCTTCATCTTAGCAGCCTCAGGCCTTCCTGCCTATCCGCTCTGCAGCTTCGTCCTTGAGCCAGCCTCGGCTTGTCCAGCACTCGTGGTGGACATCCGGTCCATCGTGGGCCCTTCGCGCCTCAGACGCCTTCATGTGGACCGGGCGGCTCGTGGCTGAGATGTCCAAGCTCGGCGACCCGGTCCAGATCCTGGAAGCCATGGTCATCCGCGCCCCCTTGTGCAAGGGGCTCGTGGCCCACGCTTCGAGGCGCTCAGGCGTGAGCTCTCCATGGAGGTCCGAGGAGTACCCAGCGGCACCCATCCTCTTGTTGTGCCTGTACACGCCTGGCCCGTAGAGCCGAAGCTCTCCGCGCTGCTTTTCGATCCATTCGTTGTCTACCTTTGACTCCTCAACGATCTTCTTTGCTCCGTCAATGTCTGTCGTCCAGATCGCATCAACGTATATGCACAGGATTGACCCCTTCTTGAGCTTCCGGACGACGTTGAGGACCTGCCGGTGGTTGTACCCGGCGATCATCGCGGCCAGGTCTGGCCGGTACGTCGGCGGCGCCTCGGTCGACACGACGTCAATGGCACTGCTCTCCCACCAAAGCCCGTAGGATCGAACAGCTCCGTCTGCCGGGTTGTCGCCCAGCGTTCCGGTGAACCCTCCGTTTGCTGCCCATTTTCCCCAGAACCTCGTGTACAAGATCTTCCCTTGCGGGTTGACCTTGAAGTCGTCTGCGATCTCGTTGAAGATCGTGTCCGTCTCTGGCGAGAACATGAACTGGTGGATCTCGAGCACCTCGACCTCGCCCGCCTCCACCGCGTCTCGGACCAAGAAGATTGGCCAAGCGCCCCTGATGATCCCCGTTGCGTGCAGGGACCCCCCGTAGTGCTTGATGGGCAGCGGGGGCACGTCCCCTTCCCCAAACTGCAGCGGATCGACCCTCAAGGTCGCCTCGACGAAGCCGAGGTGGTCCTTGATGTCTCCCCATTTCGCGTTCTTGAACGTGTACCAGCCGCCCGTGACCTTCTGCTTCTCACCTCGCCCATACAGCGGCATCGGGTTGCGCATCGCTGACAGGTACGCGCCCTTCATGTCGATGTGGACGACATCCTTTCCGTATGCTCGGGTGATGCAGATGGGGCCGCCGTGGAAGGCGGCGTGAGACAGCGCGCGCCACCGCGGCGGAAGCTGGCTCGTCTTTGGCCTCCCTTCCTGCCCGTCGTACAGCCGCATGTACTGGCCGAGCGCGGTCCCTGCAGCGCTGATGCTTGGTCGCACCCCGCTCCCGGCGCACTCCATCAGCTTGACCTCGAGCTGATTCTTTGTGTCGATGGGGTCTTTGCTGCTCACCCCCCACACGCTGCTGCTCATCACCTTGAGCTTCTGCTCTTTTCCGTTCGCTCCAAGCCAAGAGAAGTTGACCCCCAAGGGGGCGTCGGGCGAGGGCCCAAACGCGCTGTCGTCTGGCCCCATGACCTTGATGAGGTCGTGCATCTTCACGGCAGACGTGGTGTACCACACGGTGCCGTTCATGCCCGCTCTCCGCGGGACGTCCTCCGCCTTCTTCACAGGCATGTCGTCAAACCACAAGACCTTCCCGTCATGGTGGACGATGCCTGCGATCATTCGTCGATGCCCGCGTACCAGGTGTTCTTTGCCACGGCCCCCTCAGCCCTGACCATGCCCTCGACGACGATCGTGATCCTCTCTCCGACACCCCACTGGTCGAGCATCTCCTCGAATTTGTCGAAGTCCACCATGATCTCAGCCGGGATCAGGAGCGACCCGTCTCGGCCAGGCACGATGACCTCTGCGCGCGGGAGGTAGCGGAGCTCATCGTCGGACAGCACAGGCCCCCGCGGCCGCCCCGCGTCGTCGGTCTCTCCGATGCCTGCGATGCCTCGCTCCTTGCCAATGCCGGCCCTGATCCACTCGTCCCACAAGATCTTGAAGGCCTGGAGCCTGGGACCCAGCGGGATGTGGAACCTTGACCCTTGGAGGGCCAGGGAGTCGTCACCCCTCTGCAGGGGCTCCTCGACCTCCGGGGGCTTGGCAGGGGGCGCCGGCGGCGCCGGCGGTGGCGCTGGCGGAGCTGGCGGAGGCGCGCCAGGCCCTGCCACCGGCGCCGTCGGTCGACCCTCTGCTCTCTCGCGCCTGCGCTCAATCAGCCCAAGCAGGGCGCGGGCGGCCTCTCCAGCCCCCTTGCGCTCGAGCTCTTGCGCGAGCTGGGCAGACTCCTCTTGGAGTTCGCGGAGCCTGTTGAGGGCGTCTTGGAGGGCCCGCTCTCCAGCAGCCCCCACTTCGTCTGCGCCGGGCGGCTCAACCTTGGGCGCCTTGGGCGCCTTGGGCGCCTTGGGCGCCTCTGGTGTCTTCTCCTCAGAGGCCTGTGGCTTTGCCTTCGCCCCAGGCGCGGGTCGCCTCATGGGCGCCGCCTGCGGCCGCGCCTGAGGTTCCGCTTGCCTGGGGCCCTCTGCCGTCGCCTCAGCCTTGATGGGCTCTGTGGTCTGCGGCGGGGTCTTCGGATCTTGATCGTCTCCGGCGGGCGCCCGTGGCGCCCGCGGCGCCGGCGTGGGCTTGGGCTCGGCAGGCTGAGGCGTCCGCGGGTTGGCCTCCCTGCCGGCGATCCTGTCGACGACGCCGGTGACCCTCTTTGCCAGCTCTTGCCTCGCTCGCTCCGCAGCGTCTGCGGCGAGCTTTGCCAGGATGTCTCTGCGCCTCATGTGCACCCCCGTCAAGACGATGGCGCCCCAGGCTGTCCTGGGGCGCCATGTTGTTCAAGCCACGCCTACGACGTGCGGCGGCTTAGAACGGGATGTCGTCGGTGTCCACGGGCGCCGGCTTGCGCGCCTGGGCCGGGGGCTTGTCGTTGGCCGGCTTCGCCGCCGCCGGCTTCGGCGCGCCGCGGCCGATCAGGGGCTGGGGCTCGCGCAGCACGCCGTTGCTCTGGCGCGCCTTGCGGCGGCGCTCCATGTACTCGCGGATGTTCTGGTGGATGGACTCCACCGCGATGATCTCGCGGCCCTCGCGCTCGATGCCGTCCTTGTCGGTGTAGCTGTCGGCCTTCACGATCACCTTCACCTTGGCGCCGATGAAGGCCTCGAGCAGATCGGTGCTCTTCTCCTTGGCCTGGTTGACGGTGCTCTCGGCGTCGACGCCGCAGGCGATCGCGAAGTCCTCGAGCTTCCACAGGCTCGAGTCGGTGAGGTAGCACCGGTTGCGGATCTGCTGGCCCTTGCAGGGGCCGGCGCTGCCGTTCAGCTTGAAGGTCACCATCGGGGTGCCCTTCTGGGAGCTGGTCTCGAAGTCCACGAACTGGACCTCGACCAAGCTCTCGCCGATCGGGAAGAGGGGGCGCTCGTTCTTGTTGTTCTTCTTGTCGCTCTTTTCGCCTGCCATGTGGCCTCCTGGGGGTGGTGCCGGGTCTCCGGCCCCGCTTTTCTATCGCTGCCCTGCCGAGCCGTCAAGGGCTCATGAACGATTATTGTTTCTCGTCGCAACGGTCGCGGCTGTTTCCGTTTCAATCCGTATCGCCCATCCTTGCGCACGTCCTCTTTCGTGTTATCTGGCATCACGACGGAGTCTTCATGCACGTTGTTCTTGGTCCAGATCGAGTCTGGGTTTTCAGCTATGAGCCAGTGGACGGCCTCGCGAAGATCACCGTGTCTGGGGTCGTCTTTAGATCGTGTACGCAGATCTTGTCTGAGCTTCGATCTACCCCCGGTGTGTCGAGCGGCTCGTCGTTCACCTTGTCTTTGCCTGCGGCTCGGCTCATATCGGAGCGGATGCTCTCGTCTTCTGGCTTCGAGTGCCCGATCAAGGCGCCGCCGCCTGTCTCTCGGGTCATCCCTGACACGGGCCTCGATCTCGAGTCCTTGACGACGCTGAGGGACGGCAAGCAGGTCGGTCTTCGCCCGTACCAGGTCGAGGGCTGTCGTTGGCTGTCCTCCAACGGTCTGCACGGGATCTTGGGTGACGAGATGGGCCTGGGCAAGACCGTTCAGGTCTCAGTCGCGCTCGAGATGGCCCGCAAGGTCCGCAAGAGGGCGCTTGTCGTCACGACAAAGAGCACCCTCCACAACTGGCCCGTGGAGGCGGGCTGGTGGGCGCCCTCATGGAAGGCTGTCGCCGTCACGGACACCAAGTCGTTCACAAAGGCGCTCGCGGCCGGGGCAGATCTGCTCGTGGTGTCCTGGGGCATGCTCGCTCGCCTGCGCGCGCAGCTGGTGGCCTGGGCGCCCGACACGCTCATCGCGGATGAGGCCCAGTACGCCAAGGAGGGCTACAAGACCGACCGGGGCTCTGCCATGGCGGCGCTCTCTGGGAGCGCCACGTCAGTCCTCCTCATGTCGGGGACGCCTCTGCTCAACCGGCCCGCTGAGCTCTGGTTCTTGTTCCACCTGATCTGCCCGGAGGACTTCACCACTTTCCCTCCGTATGCTGAGAGGTTTTGTGCCCCGGTCCTCTCCCAGGTGTGGGTCAAGGGCGTTCGTCGCAATTTCATGGATTACTCAGGATCGTCGAACACCGACGAGCTCGCGGTAGAGCTGTCGAAGGTTCAGCTTCGGCGCAAGAAATCTGATGTTCTCAAGGATTTGCCTGCGCTGATCGAGTCGACCTGCTTCGTTCAGCCATCGGCTGCCCTTCGTCGTTCTTGGTTGTCTGCGCTCAAGGCTTTGGGTTCGGCTGACGGCCTTGACCCGGCGGTCCTTCAGAGCTTCTTGTCTGTGTACAAGGATGTTGGGCTCGAGAAGGTCGATCCTGCTTGCGACCTGATCTCGGGCATCGTCTCTTCCGGTGACGGCCCGGTGATCGCCTTGGTCTACAACGCAGGCGTTCATGATGCCCTTCACTCCTCATTGTCCGCGATGGGCTTGCGGGTCTGCTCCATTGTTGGTTCAACCTCTGGTTCAAGTCGCAGGGACATCGTCCGAGATTTCCAGGCTGGATGCTATGATGTGCTGATCGGCAGTGAGGCGGTCAAGGAGGGCGTGACCCTTACTCGATCTCACCATGTTGTCCAGGTTCAATACTGGTGGACGGAGGCCGCGATGGACCAAGGTCGGTCTCGGGCTCATCGTTTTGGCCAGTCCTCCGACGTGGTCGCCCACTACCTTCACTGCTCCGGGACGATTGACGATCACATCGTTCGCTCGGTTCGCAGGAAGAAGGCGTTGAGGGAAGACATTGTTGAGGCGGCAGCCTCGCTGTTGGACATTATTCGTGATGGTGCCGAATGATCCACCCATCCATTGTTGACGGCGCGTCGCTTCATCGGCCAGAGATTCCTGTGGAACATCTTTGGTCTTTGCTTGTTCGTGCCCAGGTCGTCGAGTCTGTTGATTGGCTGTCCGGCTGGCTTTGGCGCTATCGCGTTGCGTCGTTCATGTCCAGCCTCTCAGGCCATTGCCTCTCGTGCGGGTCTTTGCTTGACAGCACTGTTGCCCGGAGGTCCTTCTGTTCTGACGCCTGCAGGGCTCAAGCCTTCCGTGACCGGAGGGTCATCGGTGGCTCTCGCCTTGAGCTTGCCATTCGTTCTGCCAAGGCCGATCTTGATCAGATCAGGTCTCAACTTGATGAGTACCGCGCTTGGTACGGGTCTCTGCCTTTCCACTTTCAGGTCGTGCCGCCAGACCTGCTTCGGGTGCAACACCTGCCCAGGCTGCCGGGCCGTTGTGGACGGGGGTGCGCCGGTACGGTAGGCTGCGCGCACACGGAGGGTGCTGCGTGCCTTTTTGCTGGTACAGGTGGTGACGATGGGCCCTGAGCGGGCAAGGTTGATCCTGGGCTTGCCTATGGACTCTGTCTTGTCACCAGATCAAGTCAAGGCTGCCTGGAGAGCTGCCGCCTCAAGGACCCACCCTGATCGGGGTGGCGTCGCTGAGGACTTTGTCTTGGCGTGTGAGGCTCTGCGTTGTCTTGAGGGCCCTGGTGGGCTCGTGCTTCACCGTCCTTCATCAAGGCCTTCGGTGGTCAAGCCTGTGCGCCTGCTGGGGACGGCTGCTCCTCCTCCTCGTCCTCCGCGCTTCGCCGACCCTGGTTATGCTGCAGATCAGGCCCTGCTTGAGGAGGCCTATGGTCGCCTTGGCTATTGGGGTCGAACCGGGGATGGTCTTGTCCATCTCTGGAAGTCGATGTGGGGTTGACAACTGTCGGGCCTAATGGTAAAATGCGGTCGCGATCGGTATGAATCGTTCATGCGAAAGTAGTCCCTCGTTGGAGGCTGGTCAATGCTTTTCGCATACGATCCATTCCCCTTGAGGTTGAGAGCATGAGGCTTTCCTACAAGGTTGAGATCCAGCCCACGCCCACTCAGCGCAAGTCGCTTCTGCAGCACGCAGGAAATGCTCGCTGGGCGTACAACTGGGGTCTTCGACAGCACAAGACAGCCTACGAACAGTGGGTCCAGGTGGGAAAGCCGAAGAAGTGGAAAGGATGGCAGAACGCCGTCGGTCTCCACCGGGACCTCAACGAGTTGAAAAAGGTAGATCTCGAGCAAGGCGGCGTGCCCTGGATGTACGAGGCAAGCAAGTGCGCTCCCCAGGAGGCCTTGCGAGATCTGGATTCAGCTTTCAAGAATTTCCTGTCAGGTCGAGGTAGATACCCTCGATTCAAGTCCAGAAACAAGGGTGTTGGCGGATTCAGGCTGACTGGCTCAATCAAGGCTGACAAGAAGTCCGTCCAGCTTCCGAGGATCGGTCGAGTCAGGGTCAAGCCCGGAGATCATGGCTACATCCCGTTTGATCGATACGCCCAGGCTTCAGTCACCGAAAAAGCCGGTCGATGGTTCGTTTCCGTCGTAGGTCCAGAGGTTGCCGAGGCTCTACCGAATGGTGGGCCTGCTGTCGGGCTCGATCTCGGAATCGCCCGACTCGCGACGCTTTCCGACGGAACGGTCATCGACAACCCTCGGGCGCTCAAGGGATCTCAACGGAAGATCTCAAGACTTCAGAAGGAGGTTTCAAGGAGGAAGAAGGGATCTTGCAATAGGTCGAAGTCCAGGAAGAAACTGGCCAAGGCCCACTACCGCGTCAGAAGCATCAGGGCAGACGCCCTGCATAAATCCACGACCACCATCGCCAAGAGCCACGGCATGGTGGTCATAGAAGATCTGCGTGTGAAGAACATGACCAAGGGAGGCGGATCTCGGAAACGAGGTCTGAACCGCGTTCTTTTGGACGCATCCTTCGGTGAATTTCGCAGGTTGCTGGAATACAAAGGCAGGAGATATGGCTGCTCTGTCGTCGCTGTTCCCGCCAAGCACACCAGCCAGCGATGCTCCCGATGTGGTTGCGTAGACCCAAAGAGCAGGTCTACTCAGTCATCGTTCACCTGTACGGGGTGCGGCTTTGAGATCAATGCAGATCTCAACGCCGCGATCAACATTTTGGTCGCCGGGAGTTGCCCGGAGACTCAAAACGCCTGTGGAGAGCGTGTAAGACCGGTCAGCCTTCGGGTTGGCAGGCAGGGCTCGATGAAGCAGGAATCGGCGGCTGCATGATTGCTACCGTTTCGAGCAACGGCAGGAGGTAGGCTTGAAGGACTACTACGCCATTCTTGGCATCTCAGAGCACTCCACACAAGATCAAGTCAAGGCCGCTTGGAAGGAGGCAGCCCGCAGGCATCACCCTGACCGCGGTGGAGACCCGTCGATTTTTTCTGAGCTCTCCGAGGCCCACGACTGCCTCTCCGATCTGAAGAAGAGGGCGGCCTACGACATTGCTTTTCGTGCTGTCTCGTCTCTTCGGTGTCCCTGTGGGAAGGCGAAGCTCCCCGGGTCGGACCTGTGCACCTGGTGCGCTCTGGGCAGGGCACAAGC
>JACCDX010625654.1_pt1 | contig 10369 bp, 5 predicted proteins | sample 7449681 | NCBI WGS metagenome assembly JACCDX01 (sample SAMN15323450, study PRJNA562643) | freshwater metagenome | isolation source: river surface water | place: USA:Blue River Watershed | collected 2017-08-18
CAGGGCCGACAGCTTGATCGAGATGCTGGGGCGCAGGTGCACGCCCGGCGGCAGCTCTTGCGCTTGCAGGCCGATGGCCTCGATGGCCTGCTCGTAGGCCAGGGTGTAGCGCTGGGCATCGAGCTCGGTCAGCGCGCCTTCGCCCAGCATGTCGTAGCTGTGCAGGAAGCCTTGGGCCTCGCGCTCCTTGGCCTTGCGCAGGGCCGCGCCGATCGTCTCGCCCATCACGAAGGTGTCGCCCAGCAGGCGCATGGCCACGTCCACGGCCTTGCGGATCAGCGGCTCACCGCCCTTGACGGCCACGCGGCGCAGGGCGGCGCTGAGGCCTTTTTCGGCGTGCAGGCTCACCAGCCGGCCGGTCAGCACCAGGCCCCAGGTGGCGGCGTTGACGAACATCGAGGGGCTGTGGCCCAGGTGGGCCACCCAGTTGCCCTCGGCCACCTTGTCGCGGATCAGCGCGTCACGGGTGGCCTCGTCGGGGATGCGCAGCAGCGCCTCGGCCAGGCACATCAGCGCCACCCCCTCTTGCGAGGACATGGCGAACTCCTGCATCAGCGACTGCACCAGGCCTTCGCGGCCATGGGATTGCGGGCGCTCGCGCAGGCGCTGGCACAGGCTCAGGGCCCGCTCGCGGGTGGCGGCCTGGGCGCTGTCAGACCAGGTGGCATCGGGCAACAGGGCCGTGATGCAGGTGGATTCGGGGGCGCGGGTCAGGGCCCCGATGGCCTGCCGGGTGGCGACCAGGCGGGGAAATTCGGAAGTCATGGTGAAACCTTAAGGGAACCCCGTTGGCGCATCAAGTGAAAAGGCTCAGCCCCGCTGTGGCATGTGGACTTCCACATGGCGAGCTGTCGCACAGTTGTCATCCATCGGGCGGGCTCACCCTGGTGTTTTCGGCCTGCGGACGCGGGGGCTGAGGGCAGGCTGGGGGCATTCCTTGCCTATGATCGCGCGATGTCTGCGCCCGAGCCCCGTTTGCCTGCTGTCGACGCCGCTGAGTCGTCCCTTGCGTCCACCTTGTCCCCTGACACCGGGGGCGATGCCCGGGCCATGCCGCCGCGCTGGCGCCGCTGGGCGCCGTGGCTGGTGGGCGCTGGCGTGCTGGGCGGAGCCTGGCACTGGACGCTGGCCCATGGCCTGCCGCAGTGGCTGCCGGGCCAGGTGCAGCCTCTGTTGGCCCAGCAGCTGGGCACGCCCGTCACCTGGCAGGCACTCGACATCCAGCCCTGGACGCTGCGCGTCACCCTGCGTGGCCTGCGGGTGGGCGAGCCGGCCGCGCCGCTGGTGCAGGTGCGTGCCATCACCGTGCAGCCCTCCTGGGAGATGGTGTGGCGCCTGGCGCCGGTGCTGCGCCGGGTCACCGTGGAGGGGCTGCAGCTGGACGTGGCCCGCACGGCCCCGGGCGAGTTCAATTTCTCGCCGCTGCTGGCGCACTGGCAGCGTGCGCACCCGCCCCAGCCCGACACCGGCGAGCCACCGGCCAAGTTCGCGGTGTTCAACATCGCCGTGCAAGACAGCCGCATCCGCTTCGATGACCGGGTGCTGCAGCAACGTCATGTGGTCGACCAGATCGAGCTGGGCGTGCCCTTCGTGGCCAACCTGCCCAGCTTCGTCGATGCCGAGGTGGCGCCACAGCTGTCGGCCCGTGTCGACGGCAGCCAGCTCAAGCTGGCGGGCGAGACCTTGCCCTTCCAACAGAGCAAGCGCAGCGAGGTGCAGCTGCACTGGCAAGGCGTCCAGCTGCCCCAGGTGATGGAGGCGGTGCAGCCCTTTTTGCCTGCTGCCTTGCGCCCGCTGGCCCAGGGCGGTGAGATCGCAGCCGACCTCAAGCTGACTTTCGAAGCCCGACCCTCGCCCGAGGTGCCCAAGCTGGGCGTGAGCGGCCAGGTGGCCGTGACCGGGCTGGACCTGGGCTGGGCGGCGCTGCCCTTGCCGCTTCCCGCCCCGGCAGGGCAGCCTGCGGCCCGTGCGCCCCGCGCTGCGGCCATCAACCTGGTGTGGGAGCGGCTGGCTTTTGAGGGCATCGATGCCCAGCCCCTGGTGCGTCAGGCCCACGTGGGCCGGGTGGTGCTGGGCGGCGTGCAGGCGCGTTGGCGGCCAGCTGCTGTGGTGGATGACGCACAGGCCAAGGCGCCCGGGGCAACGGCCTCGCTCGCGTCAGCACCCGCTGCCGGCGCTGCATCGGCCCCTGCGGCAGCCAACGCCACCCAGCCGGTCGCTTCGGCGTCCAAGCCGGCCCAGCCCGCACCCGCATCCCCCTGGGCCTGGTCGGTGGGCGAGGTGCAGGTGCACCTGGCCCAGCTCGACGCGCAGCCTTGGGGCGAGGTGCCAGGCGTGCTGCCCATCCCCCGCTTGATGGACGTGCGCGCCCAGCTCAAGGGCCTGAGCAGCGACACCCGCGCCAAGCCCGCCACCTGGCAGCTGGGTTGGCACGATGCCGCAGGTGGCGGCGTGCAAGCGCAAGGCCAGGTGCACCTGGCGCGCCAGCAGGCCACGGCGCAGCTCACATGGACCGACTGGTCGCTCGCCGACTGGAGCCAGCTGGGCACCTGGCTGGCTGCGGCCCCGGTGCAGCTTGAGGCCGGCCGGTGGTCGGGCAGCGTGCAGGTCGACTGGGCCCCCACGGGCCTGAGCTGGCAAGCCGGGCAGCTGCAGCTGGCCGAGGTGCGCGTGGCGCCGCGTGGGGCTGGCGGGCAGACAGTGGCCCAGCCCTTGCGCCGGGCGCAAACCCAGGCTCAAACCGAGGTTCAGAGCAAGGTTCAGAGCGACGCACCAACCAAGCCCAGCACCGCCACCAGGGCCTCCGGGGCCACCAACCGCGTGCAATGGGCCCTGCTCGAAGCGCAAGGCCTGCAAGGCCGCTGGCCCACCACCGATGCGGCCCAGCGCCTGATCCAGGTCGACCGCGTGCGTTGGCAGGGGTTGGATGCCGCCGTGCTGCGCGAGCCGGGCAACCGCTGGTTCGGCATCACCTTGCCGGCTGCTGGCGAGCCCACCTCACCCGGCTCACCCACCGCGCGCACCCGCCCGCCTCAGCCGACTGAGGCCACCATGGCCCCCCGCGTGCAGCTGGGCAGCTTCAGCTGCGAGGCCTGCCTGCTGCGCCTGGACGACCGCAGCCTCAGCCCGGCCGCACGCCTCACCTTGGGGCCGCTGCAGGCCGAGGTGAGCGGCGTGGACACCCACCGCCCTGGCGAGCCCGTGCGCTTCAAGCTCGACACCCGCGCGCTCGATTCGGGCCGCATCGAGCTTGAAGGCCAGGCGCGCGCCGAGCCCCTGTCGGTGGACAGCCGCGTGCGCACCAGCCGCGTCGAGCTCAAGGCCTTGCAGCCTTACCTCGACCCCTATGTGAACGTGGTGCTGACCGGCGCCCAGCCCGAGGTCGATGGCCGCGTGGTCTGGCGCGCAGCCACCGCGCGCCAGGCGCAGCAGTTGCGCTTCCAAGGCCGCCTGGGCGTGCGCGAGCTGCACCTGCAAGACCGCGTCAACGCCGCAGACTTTCTGAGCTGGCGCCAGCTGGGGCTCGATGGCATGCAGGTGGCCATCGATGGCGATGCGGTCGATGCCCAGCTCGGCCAGATCCGCTTGCAAGACTTCTACGGCCGCATCATCGTCAACCCCGACGGCAAGCTCAACCTCAGCCAGGTGCTGCGCAGCGAGCGCGACGGGGCCACCACCTCGATCACCACGCCGCAGGCGGCGGCCGCACCGGCAGCATCGGCATCGGCACCCGCATCAGCTTCCGCAGGCACGGCGGGCTCCCCCCCGGTCACCTCCCAGGCCAACAAGCGGCCCTCTCCCCAGCTCGCCTGGCGCGGCGTCAAGCTGCAAGGCGGCCGTGTCGACTTCACCGACCACTTCATCCAGCCCAACTACTCGGCGCGGCTGACGCAGGTGCAAGGCGAGGTCTCGGCGGTGTCGTCGCGCCAAAGCGCCCCGGCCGACCTCAGCATCTCGGGCGCGGTGGACGACGCCGCACCCCTGCGCATCAGCGGCAAGGTGCAGCCCCTGGGCCCGCAGCTCTACACCGACATCGAAGGATCGGCCAAGGGCATCGAGCTGTCGCGCCTGTCGCCGTATGCCGCGCGCTACGCCGGCTACGGCATCGACAAGGGCACGCTGTCGGTCACGGTGCACTACAAGATCGACCAGGGCCAGCTCGAAGCCAGCAACCGCGTCTTCCTCGACCAGTTCACCTTCGGCGAGGCCAGCAACAGCCCTGACGCGATCAAGCTGCCCATCCGCTTCGCCGTGTCGCTGCTGACCAATGCGCGCGGCGAGATCGACCTCAACCTGCCCATCTCCGGCTCGATCAATGACCCGAAGTTTTCGGTGGGTGGCATCGTCTGGCAGGTGTTCGTCAACCTGGTGACCAAGGCCGTGACCGCGCCCTTTGCCCTGCTGGGCGGCGGCGATGGCGAAGAGCTGGGCAACGTGCCCTTCGCGGCGGGCAGTGCCGAGCTCAGCGAGACGGCGCGCAAGCGGCTCGACACCCTGGCCAAGAGCCTGACCGAGCGCCCAGCGCTCAAGCTCGAAGCCACGGGCCATGCCGATGTGGCCAGCGACACCCTGGCACTGCGCCAGCGCTTCGTGCAAGAGCGCATGCGTGTGGCCAAGGCGCGCGCCACCAACCAGGCGCTGGAAGGCACCCAGGTGGCACCCGCTGAAGAAGACGCCTGGCTGGCCGCCGCCTACAAGGCCGCCGACCTGCCCAACAAGCCGCGCAATGCGCTGGGCCTGCCCAAGTCGCTGCCTGCCGCCGAGATGCGCTCGCTGCTGATGGCTGCGGCGCCGGCGGGCGATGCGCAGCTGCGCGAACTGGCCGACGACCGCGCCGAGCAGGTCAAGGCCTACCTGGCCGCCCGGATCGCGCCTGAGCGCGTGCGGCTCACTGCTTCGCAGGTTGACCCGGTGAAGGCGGCCGAAGCGACAGGCGGCGCCACGGCTGCGGCCTCGGCCGGGCGGGTGCAGATGTCGCTGCACTGAGGCGGGCGCCTGGGTTGTTCGGCACCCCAAAAAGGAAAGACCCCCAACCGTCAGGCTGGGGGTCTTCACAGGGAGATACTCGCCCGCAGGCGAGGTGACGACAGCGAATTTGTTCTTGTGGCGGGTGAATTTCACCGCGCAAAACTGCACAGATGGCTGTTTCGCGTTGCCGCTGCGTTAATTAGAATTGACATGATTGTGGGGGTCTGCCGGCGCGACGTGCTGAAACAGGTCTGAATTTCTCCTGAATTCAGGCTGACGCGGGAACCTGCTTGCACCGGATGACTGCCTTGCCGTACAGCACCTTCCGCTTTGATGTCTTCGAGCTGCGTCCCCACGAGCGCGTGCTCTACCGCGAGCAGCAGCCGACCTCGCTGGGCGCGCGCGCCGTTGACGTGCTCAGCGTGCTGGTGGCCGCCCAAGGCCGCTTGGTCAGCAAGGCCGAACTGCTGGAGCGTGTCTGGCCCGGCCTGGTGGTCGAAGAAAACAACCTGCAGGTGCAGATTTCTGCCCTGCGCAAGCAGCTGGGCGCCCAGACCATCGCCACCGTGCCAGGTCGGGGCTACCGCTTTTGCCTGACGGTCCAGGTCGACCTCGACAGCCCCGATGACCTGGCCCCCGCGCCCGCACCGCTGCGGGCCGAGCCGGCGGGCCGCCCGGGTACCGCCATGCCCGCCGCCACGCCTGAGGCCGCACCCTGGCGCACCCCGGGGCGCCCCGGGCAGTTGCCAGTGTCGGGTGGCACCTTGTGGGGGCGCGATGCCGAACTCGACCTCCTCACCGCCGACGCGCCACCACCGTTGCTCACCCTGGTGGGTCCGGCCGGCATCGGCAAGACCACCTTCAGCCTGGCCCTGGCCCAGCGCTGGCAAGCCCGCATGGGCGAGCCCGCCGTCTGGGTCGACCTCAGCAGCGTGGCCGATGCCCAACTGGTGCCGCAGCTGATCTTGCAGGCTTTGGGGCTGTCGGCCGTGGCGGGCGATCCGCAGCAAACGCTGGTGCAATCGCTGGCCGCGCACCACCTGCTGCTCGTCATCGACAACGCCGAGCACCTGCTGGAGGCCACGGCCCGCGCTGCGCAAGCCATCGTGCGCGGTGCGCCCCATGTGCGCCTGTTGGTCACCAGCCAGTTGCCGCTCAAGGTCGACGCAGAGCGCGTCTACCGCCTGGGTCCCCTGTCGCTGCCACCGCCCCATGCGCCCGATGCCGTGGCCGTGCAGCACGGCGCCGTGGCCATGTTCATCGACGAGGTGAGGGCGTTGCACCGTCCCTTCCAGCTCGATGCCGATGCGCTGGCGCGCGTGGTGCGCCTGTGTCAGCGCCTGGATGGCATGCCGCTGGCGATCCGCCTGGCGGCTGCGCGCGTGCCGGTGCTTGGCCTGCAGGGCGTGGAAGAGCGCCTCAACGAGCGCTTCAAGCTGCTCCAAGGCCGCGCCGGCCAGGCCCCTTCGCGCCAACAAACCTTGCTGGCCGCCCTCGACTGGAGCCACGACCTGATGTCCGATGCCGAGCGCGCGGTGTTTCGCCGCCTGGCGGCTGCGTCTGGCAGCTTCAGCATCGAGCTGGCCCGCGCCCTGGCGGGCGACATCGGCCTCGACGAATGGGGCGTGATCGACATCCTGGCCGACCTGGTAGACCGATCTCTGGTGATGGCCGAAGGCGGCGACTGGCCGCGCTACCGCCTGCTCGACAGCATGCGCGACTACGCCGGCCTCAAGCTGGCCGATGCCGATGAGCTGCACGACACCAGCTTGCGCCATGCCCGGGCCATTGCCGAGTGCGCCGAGCGGGCCTACGACGCCTACTGGCGTGAGCCTGACATGCAGTGGGTGGCGCAGTACGGCCCCGATCTGGACAACGTGCGCAAGGCCCTGGAGTGGGCCACCCACCATGAGCCCCGCCTGGCTGTGCGCCTGTCGGGCGCCAGCGCGCCGCTGTTCATGCTCACCGGCTTCATGTCGGAAGGGCGACGCCGCGCCAACCCCTTGCGCGAGCTGGCCCTCATGCAGGGCGACAACCCCGACACGGCCCGCTACTGGCTGGAGCTGGCGCGCAGCCACTGGGGCATCGACATGCCCAGCATGCTGGCCCTGGGCGAGCAGGCTCTGGCCATCTACCGCCACGGCCGTGACGCTCGCGGCATCTACATGGCCCTGCGCTGCGTGGCCGGCAGCACCCTGTTGCCACCCGACAAGGTGGCTGCCTTGCTGCGCGAGATGGCCCAGCTCGAACAGCCTGGCTGGCCCACGCGCCTGGCCACCCAGCGGCACCTGGCCGAGATCAGCGTGCTGATGGCCGACGACCGCATGGCCGATGCCCGCCGCATCTGCCAGACGCTGATGGTGCGGGCTCAGTCTGCCGGGCTCGATGGCCTGGCCCGGTCGGCCCTGCGCGATGCAGCCAACGCCAGCCTGGCCATGGGCGACCTCGATGCCGCGCTCGACAGCGCGCGGGCGCTGCTGGCCGGGGCCCGCTCGCGGAGAGACCCCTTTGTCATCCATGCCCAGGCCATGGTGGGCTGCATTGCCATCGTGCGCCGTGACCTGGAAGCCGCGCGGCGTGCGCTGGGCGAACTGATCGCTGCCTCGGCCGTGCGCGGCTGGGACTGGCTCGACCGCTATGTGCCGCTGCTGGCCTTGTTGGCCGCACTCGAAGGCCGCACCGAGGCGGCGGGCCGTTTGCTGGGCCGCGCCCGCAGCGTCAGCCAAGTGGGGCGCCCGGATGTGCTGGGCGTCTACGCCCTGAGCCGAGCCCACGCCCTGGTGCACGACGCCCTGAGCAGCACCGACATCGCGCAACTGGCTGCCGAGGGTGCCGACATGCCCGGCGAGACCGTGGCTGCCTGGGCCCTGGGGCAGCCTTTGTCACCCACGGCCTGGGGCCCTGGCGCCATCCTGTGATCCAGGTGTGACAAGGTTCACGCAGGCGGCCCTCAAGTCTGCGCCGATGCGGTCGATCTCGGCATGAAGGAGCGAAAGCCATGTCAGCCATTTCATCCATTGGTGTATCGGGTGCTCAAGCGGCGAGCCAGCGCATGGAGGTCGCCGCCAACAACATCGCCAACGCGCAGACCGAGGGCTACCAGCGCCAGAAGGTGGTGGCCAGTCAAGAGCAGCGGGGCGTGGTCACCTCGGTGGGCAAGGAGCAGGAGGTGGGGCCTGACCTGGCCGCCGACCTGGTCCAGCAGAAGATGGCCAGCTACCAGTACAAGGCCAACTTGAAGACGGTGCAGACCGAGTCGCAGATGTTGGGCAGCCTGCTCGACGTCAAAGCCTGATCGGCAGATCGTCACGTCACCCAACTTCGGGCGGACGCTGCGCCGCCGGTGGACAATCGACCCTGAGCCAGCCCGCTGGCCCCGTCGTTGCCTGTGCCACCCGCCGTGTCTGCGCCTGACCCATTCCACACCGACGCCCCCCGTCGCCTGATCGCCCACCTCGACATGGACGCTTTCTACGCGTCCGTCGAGTTGCTGCGCTATCCCGACTTGCAAGGGCAGCCCGTGGTCATCGGCGGTGGGCGGCGCCACCAGCCCGAGCTGTCGGCCGATGGCTCCCGGCGCTACGCCCGCTTGCGCGACTACGCCGGCCGGGGCGTCATCACCACCGCCACCTACCCGGCGCGCGCCCTGGGCGTGCACTCCGGCATGGGCCTGATGAAGGCGGCCGTGCTGGCGCCCGATGCCGTCTTGCTGCCGGTCGACTTCGACCAGTACCGCCACCACTCGCGCCTGTTCAAGGCGGCCGTGCGGGCCATCGCGCCGCAGCTCGAAGACCGGGGCATCGACGAGATCTACCTCGACCTCACCGACGTGCCTGGCGCCCAGGATCAGCGCGAGGGCGACCGCTGGTGGGGCGCACGCCAGCTGGCCCAGCGGCTCAAGGATGCGGTGCGCGAGGCCACCGGCCTGAGCTGCTCGATCGGCGTCACGCCCAACAAGCTGCTGGCCAAGCTGTGCTCCGACCTCGACAAGCCCGATGGCCTGACCCTGCTCGACCACACCGACCTGGCCACGCGCATCTGGCCGCTGCCTGCGGGCCGCATCAACGGCATCGGCCCCAAGGCCCAGGCGCGCCTGCAGGCCCTGGGCATTGGCACCATCGGCGAGCTGGCCGCCACGCCCATCGACACGCTGATCGATGCCTTCGGCCAGCAGTCCGGCATGTGGATGCACCACGCCGCCCATGGCCGCGACGACCGCCCACTCGTCACCTGGCGCGAGCCCAAGTCCATCAGCCGCGAGACCACCTTCGAGCGCGACCTGCACCCGCGTGACGACCGCGAGCTGCTGGGCCCCTTGTTCACCCGCCTGTGCGAGCAGCTTGCCGCCGACCTGCTGCGCAAGGGCTACAGCGGCCGCACCGTGGGCGTGAAGCTGCGCTACACCGACTTCCGCATCGTCACGCGCAGCATCACCTTGCCGCACGCCACGCGCGACGCGGCCACCATCCGCCGCTGGGCGGGCCGCTGCATCAAGACCGCACCGCTCGACCGCCGGCTGCGCCTGCTCGGCGTCAAGATGGAAGCGCTGCAGCCGGGCGATGGTGAGCCGCCGCCGGTGCTGCAGGCCAGCGAATCGCTGCCCCTGTTCGATGACCTGGGTTGAGCACCACCATGCCTGATGCCGCCCCCATCCTGACGCTCTTGCCCAGCGGCCTGCAATGCCCCGTGGCGCCGGGCCAAAGCCTGCTCGAAGCCGCGCTCGTGGCGGGCATCCAGATGAACCGCTCGTGCCGCAACGGCACCTGCCGCGTCTGCCTGTGCCGCATCGACCAAGGCCAGGTGCGCTACCGCATCGCGTGGCCGGGCTTGAGCCCCGACGAGAAGGACGAGGGCTACACCTTGCCCTGCGTGGCCCTGGCCGATGCCAACGTCACCTTGCTGGCCCCCTCCGCGCGGCGCGAAGACACGCCCACTGTCCCTCGCTGAAAGGACCTGCACATGACCCGCAACCCCCTCGCTTGCTCCTGACATCGACCCTCGCAGCCGCTTTGATGGCCGCGCTGTCCTTTGGTGCGCAGGCCCAGGGCGGGCCCGCTACGCCGGTGGTGGTCGCCCCCGCGCCGGCCGTTCGCATTCGGGGCGGCCGCCCGTTGCCACGGTGTTGAGATAATCCCGGCCCATGAGCCTGATCGTCGACCCCGCACGCAGCGCGCTGCCCCGCCTGAGCTGCGCCATCCCCTGCTACAACGAAGCGCCCAACCTGCGCCTGTTGTTGCCCATCCTGGGCGAGCAGCTGGCCCGATGCAGCCGGCAGTGGGAAGTGATCCTCGTCAACGACGGCAGCCGTGACGACACCTCGGCCGTGTTCGACGAGTGGACCCAACGCCCGGGCTTTCGCGCCATCGAGTTCTCGCGCAACTTTGGCAAAGAGGCGGCGCTC
>JACCDX010170510.1_pt1 | contig 10368 bp, 3 predicted proteins | sample 7449681 | NCBI WGS metagenome assembly JACCDX01 (sample SAMN15323450, study PRJNA562643) | freshwater metagenome | isolation source: river surface water | place: USA:Blue River Watershed | collected 2017-08-18
AAGATCGGCCGTTTTCTTTTGGGGCAGGCACAAAAAAATCCCCGGCGCATGGCCGGGGATGTAAGTAGTATATTTCGGTCTATCTGAAGTTGTAGTTATTCAGGTCTTCGAAACGAGGACAGTAGATCGGATCGCGCGGATTCTTGCGGTGAGCGTAGTTACCACGCACATACAATGTAAGCTCAGTAGCACTTGCGCCGGATACGGCAGAAGCGAGCTTTGAGTTGGTAACGTCGTGAGAGAAGCCTACTGCAACATCTTTGTAATCGATGCGCACCATCGGGATGAAAGCATCCTGATAACGATAGAATGCACCGAAGTTAAGCGCGAAGATACTTGGCAGGCCCACCGGCACACTGCGCCATGTGAAGAAACCACCGAGGATCACGTTGGTGCTTGGCTGCTGGTAGCTATAGTTACCATGAACTGTGATACCGAACTGCTCACTGAACGAAGAGTGGAAACCGGCATTGAACTGCCATTTCATCTGACGGCTCACCGGATCGCCGGTACCGTAGAACTCTTCAGTAGGTGTATTGATGTGGTATGCACTTACACCCAAGTAGTAGTTAAAGATACCGTTCTGGTCAAGAGAGCTATTTAGGCTGACACCAGCACCGATATCATAGTGGTTCAGATTCTTGAACGTCGCATTCTCACCAGTAGCACTTGACGGATCGTACACACCATTCACGTACTGATTGCTGGTACGGAAACGGCTCTGATCGACGGCCATTGAGTTGATGCCCCCGCTCAGACCTACCGAGAGGTAAGTGTGGTAGATATCATCCATAGCCTTATTGTAGGCAATAGACGGGTATACCTGCGTCTTAGACATTCTGATCTCGCCGGCCTTATCGAAGTTGGTAGCAAGACCAAAACTCAGATAATCGTTGATCTCCCTATTCACGAGGATGCGTGTTTCTCCGGAGATCATCACCGTGCTGTAAGGATTGGCTGACACCGCAGACCATTGACTGCGATAGTCCATGCCGACCTTATAATCGCCGGTGAAGATGCCCGTCAGCGCAGGGTTGCGCTGCATCGCATTTTCGTAAAACTGCGAATAGTGAATGTCCTGAGCACTACTATGCAGGCTAACACCTACCAGCACACCCGCCAACACCTTACTAATGATCCGCTTCATTTGTTCCTTATTTATGAAATTAACTCAATTATCTTACTATCGAAATATCACCCTTGTACTTAAACACTTCGCCCAGGTTACAGTTAGCCTCTACCACGTACATGAATACATCAGGCGGTAACACCACACCCTTGTACTGACCATCCCATCCTTCTGCAGGATCGTTGGCAGGAATGTTGTAGCGCTCGTACACCAGCTCGCCCCAACGGTTGTAGATGAGGAACTTAGTGATCTTAGAGATACCCTTGCCGCTGATGTAGAAGCGATCGTTCATACCATCTCCGTTTGGAGTGAATACGTTCGGAATGAACACCTGAGAGTTATCACACGCAATGTTTACTGTCACCTCGCGGGTTGTAGAACAGCCGTAGATAGACGTAGCCGTGAATGTATACGTAGTGCTCACCGTAGGCGTTGCTATTGTTGTGTAGCAAGTGTCACAAGAAATAGTGCCATTCTGCGTCCATGCATAGTTCGAGATGATCATCTCGTTGTTGATGGTAGCGGTGAGTGATACACTGGTACCTGATGCCACATTCGCTGAAGGAGGAGTGATCGACACATCAGGGAATGGCGCTACTACGACAGTTGTGTACAGCGTATCCGGCCAGCACACATTCGGTGTGATGATCACCTGGTAGGTTGTAGTCACTGTAGGCTTCACTGTAGGATTATGAACCATGTTATTACTCATTGCAACAGGGTTCGTCCACAAGAAGTCAGACCTTGCACCATCAGGATTGATACTTACAGCATTCAACTGTGCCGTTCCACCAATACAGATAACTGTATCGCGGTTAATGCTGTTGAATGCACTATCGAGTACAGTCACCGGTACTTTCAGTGAGTCAAAACATCCGAACGGAGTGATACCCGTAACGCGGTACACCAGATTGAATGTGTTGGACACAACCGGATTAGCACATGTATCGCAAGAGATGAACGCATTAGGGAACCATGCAAACTTCGTCTGATAACCGGCAGTGGCCAATGTATCTTTTACATTGAGCTGTGTGCTGCTACCATTACATACAATTGCAGGGTTTGGCAAAACGCGCATTACCGGCAGTGGCATCACTGTTACAGTGAAGAACAATGAATCACGGCAACCCAGTGAGTCAACTGCAACCATGTTGTAAGTAGTCGTGTTGAGCGGACATGCGGTTACTGTATCGCATATTGTACATGAGAGGCCAGGAGCAGGCTTCCAACTGAAGAAGGTACCCTCACGGCCGGTAGCCATCAGCACAGTGCAGTCGCCGCGACAGATGCTGTCGTTGCCGGTAACTTTGATGTCGTTCAACAGAGAGTCGATCCAAACTTTAACCTGTGCAGTATCCTGACAACCATATATGGTGGTACCGGTAACAACATAAGTAGAAGTAATGGTTGGACTTGCGACTACAACCGGACCAACAGTAGTGTTCAAACCTGTAGCAGGACTCCAGCCATAAGTGTCTGCACCTGCGGCAGTCAATGTAACGCTTGCGTACTTACAAATGATGGTAGGAGCGTTCACAGTAACAACCGGCAATGGCCTTACATTGATGAGACGCGTTTGGAAACATCCTGTAATGAGCTTGTACGTGATTGTGACAGTACCTGCGCTTACACCTGTGATAACACCGGTAGCAGGGTCAATGGTAGCTCTTGTAACATCGCTGATGCTCCACGTACCACCCGGAGTAGCATTGGTTGCTGTGATGGTATATGTTTCACACACATTGATCGGACCACCGATAGCTGCAGGAAGCGGATGAACAGTAACTGAACGTATTTCCTTACAACCGTAGTCAAGTGTGTAAGTCACATTCACCACACCGGCAGAGATACCTGTGAGGACACCAGTGAGTGTGTCGATATCAGCAACAGCTGGGTTGCTTACCGACCATTTACCGGTCGCCACAAATGGTGTACTGTTAAGTGTGATCGTTGAGCCGACACAAACTGTATCGGGTCCGGATATTGGTGCCGGAACCGGGTGTACATGTAATTCTACAGACCTGAAGCAACCCGTAGGAAGCGTATAGGTAATATTTGTAGTACCCACAGCAAGACCAACTACACGCGCTGAGTCGAATGTAGCGCTGATGGCTGTGACGCTGGCAACAAATCCGCCACCGCTCCATGCACCACCACCCGGTGAAGAAGAAAGGATGGTATCGCCACCTATACAGATGTCAGTTACACCAACTATTGTACCCGGAAGCGGATTCACAGTAACGAATGCCACTGTTTCACAACCGGTTGAGGTAAGCTTGTAAGTAACCAACGTAACACCTGCGCTGATGCCGGTGAACACACCTGTTGTAGCATCGATAGTACCTATTGATGGTACGCCGCTGCTCCAGGTTCCACCAGGAGTTGCGCTGCTCAATGCAGTTGTGTTGCCTTCGCACAATGACAGTGCGCCGGTAATAGCTGCCGGAAGCGGATTCACTGTTACCTGTATGAATGTATCACAACCGGTAGGCAGTGTGTACGTGATGTTGGTGACACCCGCAGTATTACCGGTATAAACACCCGACAACGGATTGATAGACGCTATGGCCGGGAACTGGCTAGACCAGGTACCACCGGGGAATACCGAATTAATGAGGAAGGCGCTGGTTCCGACACACACCTCCCGCTGACCTACAATGGTTGTTGCTGTAGGTAATGGATTAACGGTGACATTGGTGATCGCAAAACAGCCGGTTGGCAATATGTACGATATTGTCGCGGTACCCACTGCCAGACCTATCATCTGTCCGGTTGGCATGAATATGAACGCCACTGAAGGATCGCTGCTGCTCCAAGTGCCACCCGGAGTACTGCTGGTAAGAATAGTTGTATCACCATTACATATACTCAGAGCACCGGAGATCGGTGCCGGATTCGGATTAACAGTGAACTGAACCACACGTGGACAGCTAGAAGGAAGCGTATACGTAATGAACGCCACACCCGGAGCAATACCGGTAACCACGCCTGTAGCCGAACCTATGAATGCGACAGCTGTGTTGCTGCTGCTCCAAGAGCCCCCCGTAGTTACGTTGCTGAGTGTTTGCGAATAACCCTGACAAACAGACAATATACCTGTAATAGGCTGAGGAGTTGGATTCACTGTCATCACCTTGGTTGTATAACAACCGGTTGGCAATGTATAAGTTATCATCACTGTACCCGCAGACACGCTTGCTACGAGACCGGTAGTTGGCGGTGTAACAATTGTAGCTATAAGGATATTATCGCTTGTCCATACACCGCCCGGTGTAGCACTGCTGAGTGTAACTGTATCGTTGACACAGATATTCAGCAAACCGGTGATGGTATCAGGCAGCGGGTTAACCGTTACGATAGCTGTAGTAAGGCAACCTGTTGCAGGAAGTGTATAAGTAACTGTTGCCGTGCCACCCGTAGGAGAAACTGCGCTCACCAGACCGGTAGCACTAATAGTTGCCACAGTAACAGGACTGATGCTCCACACGCCACCCGGCGTTGAACTGCTGAGCAGTGTAGTATAAGTATGACACACCGCGAAAGCACCCGTGATAGATGCCGGCAGCGGATCTACTGTAACAGTGAAGTTGGCAAGACAGCCGGTTGGTAATGTATAAGTGATCTGTTCAACACCCGCTGCAATACCTGTAACCACACCTGTAGCCGAGCCGATTGACGCGAATGCGCCGCTGCTGCTCCATGTACCTCCCGCGCTGGCACTGCTTAATGTTATCGTTGAACCGACGCAGACATTAGTGAGACCTGCTATTGGTGCCGGTAACGGATTGACTGTTACGGTAGCAGTTGTGATACAACCTGTGACAGTTGACGTAAATGTTATTGTAGTGACACCTGCGCTGATACCCGAGAGCACTCCTGTAGTAGCGTTGATGCTACCCACTGCAGGTGCACTGCTGCTCCAGGTACCACCACCGGTGGTAAAGTTGAGCAATGTTATCGTTCCACCCACACATACTTGTGTAGGGCCGGTGATGGCCGCAGGGAGTGGCTGCACTGTTACTACCGCAGTGCTGCGGCAAGTTGTTGCTAATGTGTAAGTAACAGTTGCTGTACCGGTAGCAATACCTGTAACCGAACCAGAGAGAGAACCTATAGTTGCAATAACTGAAGGGGAGCTCGCCCACAGACCACCGGCGGGTGAGCCGGTGAGGGTAGATGCAACTCCCGGACAAACAAGTACAGAACCGAGGATCGCAGGCAGCGGGTAAACGGTAACTGTAGAAGTTACCCCACAACCTGAAGGAAGTGTATAGCTGATAACAGCAGTACCTGCAGCAATGCCGGTAACAAGACCAGATGTACCCACCGTTGCTATTGAAGGAGCTCCACTGGACCATGCACCACCCGGGAACAGGTTAGAGAGCGTAGTAGTGTTTCCTTCACACATATATAACGTGCCGGTTGATGCAGGCGGTACCGGATTTACCGTGATGGTGGTGAAAGCGGTACATCCTGATGACGTTGTGTAGGTAATGTTGGCGGTACCTGCAACGTGTGCGGTAACAAGACCTGTACCGAGGAACACAGTTGCAACAATTGTGTCGCTGCTGGTCCAGGTACCACCCGGAATTGTGTGAGACATTGTTGTTGTTGCCCCTACACACAAGCTGAGTGTTCCTGTTGGTGGCGCAGGTATCGGATCAACGGTCGCGATCACATTCCTCGCACAGCCGGTAGGCAGCGTATAAGAAATAATAGCTGTACCCGGGTTAACACCACAAAGCGAACCACCCGCGCTAATTGTAGCAACTGATGGGTCGAGGCTTGACCACGCTCCACCAGGAGTACCGCTTGTGAGCGGTGTACAGAAGCCGATACATGTGCGTGGGAATCCAGAGATAGAAGCCGGCAGCGGATTTACCGTAACAACAATAGTTGTACGGCAACCAGTAGGCAATGTAAATGTTATAAGAGCAGTTCCCGCAGAAACACCGGTAACAACGCCGGTAACAGCGTCTATTGCAGCAACAGCAGGGTTAGCACTGCTCCATGTTCCCGGACCACCCGGAGATGAATTGCTGAGTGTAGTTGTTGAACCCACACATACAACAGGCGTACCGTCGATAGGAAGTGGGTTTGGATTTACCGTGAAAGTCGCCGCAACCGTGCAACCTGTTGGCAGTGTATAATTGATAGTAACAAAACCCGGGATGTATGCGGTTACAACACCGGTTGTTGGATTAATGTCGGCAATAGGTGGAACGCTACTTACCCAGGTACCACCTGCGGAAGTATTGCTGAGTGTTGATGTGAAACCAACACACGCCTGAAGCGTACCGGTGATCGGTGCCGGATTCGGATTGATGGTTGCAACCGCTGTAGTGCGGCATCCTGATGCGAATGAATAACTTACTATGGTGCTTCCGGCGCTCACTGCAGTGAGCAGCCCTCCGGCATCGATATTGGCGAGTGCTGTGTCACTGGTGCTCCATGTACCACCTGTAGACGTTGTGCTCATCAGTGATGTTTGACCGACGCACAATGAGAGTGTACCGGAAATAGGAGCCGGAACTGCTTCAACTGATACAACCTTTGTTGCTACACAACCACCCGGTGTAGTATAACTGATGGTGGCTGTAGTTCCTACGGTAACTCCGGTAACAACTCCTGTACTGGAGATCACCGATGCATTGGCCGGATTGCTACTACTCCAGGTTCCGCCGGCAGTTCCGTTTGATAATGTTATTGTCTGTCCCAAACACACAATACCGGATCCGGTGATAGCGGTTGGTGACGATAACACAGTCACTGTTGTAACCGCGAAGCAACCGCCCGATAGTGTGTATGAAACGATCGCTGTTCCCGGACTGGTTCCGCAGAAGTTGCCCAACGTACTAACGGTTGCAACTGATGGAGGAACAACACTCCATGTACCACCCGCCGGCAGGCTTGACAGTAAAGCACAATTTCCGTCACAAACAGATGAAGCACCTGTGATAGCTGATGGAACGGTGTTCACTGTTACAACGGCAGTGATCTGGCAACCACCGGGAAGTGTATAAGATATAGTGGCGGTACCGGCACCAACACCGTTGATGATACCGGAAGCGATACCTGCTGTAGCTACACCGGGATTGCCACTTACCCAAACGCCTCCACCCGGAGTAGCAGATAGTGTAGTTGATGTGCCGACACACAAAGACATCGTGCCCGTGATGGGTGCCGGAGTTGCATTCACTGTAACAACACGGAATGTAGTACAGCCGGTTGCCGTTTCAGTGAAGATAACTGTATCGATACCAATTGAAAGACCGGTGAACACACCCGATGTGCCATCGATGGTACCCACTGTCACGTTGCTTGTACTCCAGGTACCTGTAGCCGCGTTTGTATAAGTAGTTGTGAAACCCGCACATACCGTGCCCGCGCCTGAGATGGATGGCGGAGCCGGTGTAACAGTAATAACCGCACTGCCGGTCATTGTTTGGAAACACGCTCCGCGTGTGCCTATAACTGTGTAGGTACCTGCTGCTGTCTGAAGACCGAAACTAAGCGGAGCGCCTGTACCCGCTACAGACCCACCAACAGGAGCACCTGTATTGTACAACTGATAGTTGGTACCGGTCTCAGAGTTATTGAGGCCAATGTTGACACCTGTGCCACCCGCGCAATAGCTGCTGGCACCCGGAGGTGTTACGCTGAAAAGTGCAGGCTGCGCGTTAACTGTAACTGTGAGAGAAGAAGTACAACCGGATGAATTAGTATTTGTGATGACGGTAGTACCCGCCGCAATTGTGGTGAGTATGCCGGTTACTGCATCTATAGTACCAGTTGCAGGAGTGCTGCTGGTCCATGTGCCGCCGAACGGTGGCGCTGAAAGACTGTAACTTGAAGTAGTGCCCGCACAGATGCTGGTAGCACCTGTTACCGGTGCCGGCAGTGCAGACACAGTAACCACATGAGAAGATGCACAACCACCTGAGAATGTGTATGATATTGTTGCAGTACCCGCACCGAGACCTGTAACTATACCTGTAGTACCAATGCTTGCTACTGTAACCGGTGCACTGCTGCTCCATGTTCCGCCGGTAGATGTTGTTGCGAGTGTGATCGTAGAACCTACACAAACCTGAGTTGGACCGGTGATGGGATTGGGCTGAGGACAAACACTCAAAACCGCTGTGGGCGTGGTTATTGCAGTACCGGGACCACAGTTATTAGTGATGCCGGTAAGCCTGAAACGATAAGTAAGGTTGTAGCATGAAGTAGAGGTAAGTACCGGAGTAGTATAAACGAGAACAGGCGAGGCCGCATTGATAGAGCCTGAAGAAACACCTGACGGGGTGAACCATGTTGCACCACCATCGGAAGACGAATCAAGCTGATAGTTCGCGCTCCAATCGGGGTTACCGTTGGTACAGGTTGTGATGTTCAGCGTTATTGTTCCGGTATTACCACTACATACCAGACCCGGAGCCGAGAACGAAGGAGTGGGAACAGCGCTGGATATACCGAGACCCGCATAAGAACCAACAGGAGATAATACCGCCATCAATGCCACCAAACCACACAACAATCCTACACCTGGCTTCACTTTATGCTTGATAGAGTTGATCGTCAAATGCCTGAATTGCGCTCGTAAGAAATTATTCATACTACCGTTTTTAAAAAAATAATTTTTTCCTTTCTGTCTGCTTTCGCAAACGTTACAATAAATCCTTTCAATGCTTCTTTCAATAGAAACAAGCATCTCTTACCATCTGAAATCACGTACAAAACCACACACTCTACCCTTTCTGAATCCTCATTTTTGTTAAAAAAGGACTCGGGAAACAGTGAGTAAACATACTAAAAATAATATGCAGACCGAAAAGTACGTTATTTTTTTCGAAAATTCATAACGAAAACATAAAATCTATAATATAACCAATTAATTTTATTGGTGCTGATATTTCAGTCAATTTCATGTGTAAATTTTGCCCGGTCCACATGCTATCATTTTCACATACAACTACTGTTTCCTGCAAAATAAATTGTCATGATCGGTTGAAATTTTTCATTCCGCAGGCTGTTACAAAAAACGCAATACTGACAACAGTTTTGGCTCCTTGCTCGTTAACAACAGTCACCAAAATAGGCGTACCTGACACGATTATTGTTAGAAAACGTACGGGCTTTTATACCTATCGGTCCAAAGCAAATCGAAAAATCATCCCTTCTCAAAATGGCGGTTGCGAAGAGACAACCTCACATAACAACAAAAATTATGCGATATTGATACGTCGGATATCTGCCCCAAGGGCATTCAAACGTTCATCTATCCTTTCGTATCCCCGGTCTATCTGGTGGATATTCTGAATAGTGCTTTTGCCGTTGGCCGACAATGCGGCAATAAGCAAGGCTACCCCAGCCCTGATGTCGGGCGACACCATGTTGATACCCCTCAAAGCCACCTGTTTGTCCAGACCGATGACAACTGCGCGGTGCGGATCGCACAGAACGATCTGAGCCCCCATTTCTATCAGCTTATCAACGAAGAACAACCTGCTTTCGAACATTTTCTGATGTACCAGAACCGTTCCTTTTGCCTGAGCAGCCGTAACCAAAACGATGCTCAGGAGATCGGGCGTGAATCCGGGCCACGGATGGTCATACACGGTAAGGATCGATCCGTCTATGAACTTCTGTATGCGGTAATGCTCTTGTGCGGGCACATAAATATCATCGCCCTGCAGATGCAACTCTATGCCCAGCCTGCGAAAAACATCAGGTATCATGCCCAATTGGTGTGCATCAACATTTTTAATAGTGATCTCGCTCTGCGTCATAGCAGCGAGACCAATGAACGAACCTACCTCGATCATATCGGCCAAAACCCTGTGTGTACAGCCTTTCAGTACCGAAACACCTTCTATGGTAAGCAAGTTGGAACTGATGCCGGATATGCGTGCACCCATGCTGTTGAGCATGTGGCACAACTGCTGCACATACGGCTCGCAGGCCGCATTGTATATGGTAGTTGTCCCTTCGGCAAGCACAGCCGCCATCACCATGTTGGCAGTGCCGGTAACAGACGGCTCTTCGAGCAGCATGTGTGTGCCGGTCAGCTTGTCCGCCTGCATAGAGAAAAGCTGATTTTCGCTATCATAGGTACAGGCTACGCCTAGCTTTTCGAAGCCGAGTATATGTGTATCCAGTCTGCGGCGGCCGATCTTATCGCCACCGGGTTGCGGAATATACGCCTTCCTGAAACGCGCCAGCATGGGGCCCGCCAGCAT
>JACCDX010411235.1_pt1 | contig 10368 bp, 9 predicted proteins | sample 7449681 | NCBI WGS metagenome assembly JACCDX01 (sample SAMN15323450, study PRJNA562643) | freshwater metagenome | isolation source: river surface water | place: USA:Blue River Watershed | collected 2017-08-18
GAATGTGCCAGCCACCACCATGCAGTCCAGGATCGGGATATAAATTTATCCCAAGGTGGTTTGCCAATAACTCAATAAAAGCATCTGAAATTAGAGAAGCAAATACGTTATAAGTTAATTTGGGGAACTGGTTCCAGTCATTACTCGTTTTTTTATTCTCAATGGCATTTTTATAGAAAAACCACATATCGCTGTTGTACGAAGGAAACTCTTTATCTAATTGACGGGCAATATTAATATCAAAAAAATTATCAATAACGCAATGATTAAATGGTTTGCTATTTTCAAAACTATTCATTCCAACACTAATTTTCTTTAAATCCAAATAATCCATAATAACGCTCACTGCCTTTAATAAAATTTACGACTACTTAGTTATAGGGTGCATTAACATGAGGAAATTATACTATGCGCCATCTTTGAAAAAATTTCCTTTTCAAAGACGTCAACAAAAAAGACGCCCAATGATATTAATACCTTTGAAACTCAAGTCATAAAGCCCCTTGTTACCCATTTTCTTTTATCTTTTTGCTCATAACTATATTCACATGGATGCTTATCTTAACTTCAAACTGTTAGAGCGCCAATAAAGTTACAGCGTCCTCAGTTGGGCTATAGGCAAGCTACTGGCGCGAATTACAGAATTTTATTTAATAATTTCTGGAACCTATGGCTACTTATAAAATTATCCGCAATCCATCCACCGCAGTAGCGTGACTTAGTTGAGTAGACATCTCATAATATTCTCCATCAGCCGCCTTTTTTAACAACATATTAATCCACCATTAAATCAGATGGAGCGCCAATATATCCAAGTCTTGGATGAGGTATATCTTTTTGATCATCTGGGTCTGGGTCAGGATTAAATACATGAGAAAAATACTTCCAATCAACAACGTTTGGAAAGTCATGCGTATTTTTACTTAATGCACTGCACTTTTCATATAGTTTTTTACTGGCGGCAAAGACTACGTTTATGATCGAATTGCATTTTACCCAACCATAACTCTTCGGTAAAAGTAATATGCCTTTGTAGCTAGATCAAATCGCTCTAACCTTTCTGTTTCGGGACTTTTTAAAATTTTTGTGATGAGCTCATCGCAAAATAATTTCTCCCCTTTGAATAATTCGATCTGCTCCCAATCAGAATGGGCAGAGTAGTTCTCAACTGCAAACTCTGGGTGATCTTTCAAATAGTGAGTAAGCGCTCTCTCGAACATAAATACAGACATTGGCAAATTTAACACTCCATCCTTTGCGAGCGAATATTGGGTTAAATCTGGTTTCAACCAATTTTGTGAAAACTCTAATACAAATTTAGAGTACTCACCCCAAAAAGATTTATTGGCTACAAAATAATTACAATGGCAGCACAAGTTAAAATCATTCCGGGAATCTACTATTGGTAAATTTTGACTAAAAATTTCCCTCCATACATTATTTAACTCACCCTTAATTCCAGGGTGCTCCAATTCAGCCAGCTGCATAAAATCACTGCTTACTGCTAATTCATATTTAAACGGGTGAAATAGATATATGTCAGCGCCTGGCTTAGAATAAATACAGTCTCTAATATGGTCTGAGGTCAGGCCAGTTTTTTCAGTAAATCTAGGGGAGAATAAACCCGAATACTCCGAACCACTCCAGGAAGAGGCTAAACAAAACTTCCTAAAAATTGGCACCTCCCTGTAAAAGTGCTCATTAATTTCACGCGAATCATATAATTCAAAACCAGGATCAAGCGATTTTTTTTGACAATCACTGTAATATGCTTCAAATAAAGTAATTTTCACTTCAAAGCTCATAACGGGATTTACTATGGCTCAATCTACCATGCAATGTTGCGCAGAGCTCAACACCTCTGTAGCAAATAATTCCTGGAAGCGCATTTAATAGCCTGCGGTGTATAAAAGCCATCTTTAAATCATGTGCAAAATGTCTAATGGTAGCCTGAAAAAATCCAATCATGCCAATAGATGCATGAGTGCCTAATAATCTATTTATTTCAGAATCAACCCTAACCCTTTTATATAAAGCATTATTATCATATAAATGATAATGAACAATCGAAGCACTTTTTTGGAACTTGATTTTTCTGCCTTGGTTTTGATGATGTCTTGCAAACACAACATCTTCTTGGGCCTTTATTTCCTCATCAAATGAGTGTTCAATCCAAATTTTTTTCAAAAAAGCTGAATTGGCATTATTGAAATAATCGCTTAGTCGTTTATCGACAGATATATTCTCATAAATTAATCTAAAGCAATTTCTTTCAGAAATTCTAGCATCATTACTTGCACGCTGATACCCAAAAGTCATGTGACAATCTCCGCTAAATAACGGATCTGTAAGGATAGATAGCCATCCATCATGCTCCGGAACACAATGACCACTTAGAACAACAACGACATCAGAAAGACAATTTTTTATACCGAGGTTGAGTGCCCGACCATAAGTAAATTTTTGAGGGTTAATGTAAAGTATTTTGCAGTTAAATTCTTCTGCGATTTCAACGGTAGTATCAGTGGAGCAGGAATCGACCAATACAACCTCAATTACTCCATCAAAATTCTGATTTTTTATAGCCGTCAGGCATTGATGAAGATACCGACTTTCATTGAGGGTTCGAATTATTATTGAAATACTTTTTTTCATAACTAAATTTATTGAGGGGCACTTTCACAAAAAACATCTTAATTTTTAACTATACAAAGCATGTTGTTTAATCTCTCAACCCAAGTGTGAACACCAATGGCATCTTTTGAGCTTATGCGACTTAATTTCTCAATGAAAATTGAATCTTTAATGCATTCATTGAATGATTTATTTGAGACTGCTTTTTTAATCCCCACATTATTCATGCTTAAAGATTTAATTTTGGTAGCAACCACAGGTAAACCAGCCGCAATATACTCAAAATACTTCATCGGAAACATAGAGTCCGTGTACTGATTAATTAACGTTGGTAGCAGCCCAACATCTAAACCACGCATGTATTTAGGCAATTCCTCGTATTTCTTATAACCCAGAAAGTGAACATTCTGCATTTCCTTCAATATTTGAACGGTAGCGTTATGTTGCCCTTCGCGCTCTTCTCCAATTAAAACTATATGCCAATCAGGTCTCTCAGTTGCAATATTCAGAAGCAGCTCAAAATCCACCTTGAAATCAGAGAGAACGCCAATATATCCAAGTCTTGGATGAGGTATATCTTTTAGATCATCTGGGTCTGGGCCAGGATTAAATGCTTGAGAAAAATGCTCCCAATCAACAACGTTTGGAAAGTCATGCGTATTTCTATTGATTGCACTGCACTTTTCATATAGTTTTTTACTGGTGGTAAAGACTACGTTTGCAGATTTAAGCAGATCTTCTTCTTTTTTGATAAATGCTTCTGAATCAATTCCCGGTATTGCAGATAAATCATCAACACAGTGGTAAACCAAAGAACCATATTGCTTGCAATTCAAGTAGTCTAAAACATATGGGTGATAAGTCCATATGATGGTTGCTTGATCCTGAAAATTCTGCTTTTTACAAAATCTGGTGATTGCGCTATTTAACATCCAGCGATTAATTGAGCTAATTAGTTGCCATTGATGTTTGAATGGAATAACCAACGGGGAAACCACCCAAATGTTTTTCTCGACCTGATGTACTCCACGCATCCCTCGAATAAGTCTACGCCAAATCCTGGCCAAATCTATACCGCTACTGAAATTAGGAGTCCTCAGGCCCACACTCTCAACATACAGTACTTCGATGTCACGTTGAGCCAAATGTTTTGTTGTATGTTGCTTATTTGTCCAATAGGGTGCATCCCAATCGGCAGTGGAAAATAGAATGCAATTCCTAATCTCCTTCATCCTAAAAACTCCTCGGTGGGCTTTGATTTCAGGATGCTAAGGATGCGTTGCGTTGCATGACCATCACCATAGGGGTTAGATTTACTACTTAACTGACTCCGGATATTCTGATTATTTAAAAAGTCTTTTGACAGCTTCTCAATATCACTTTGGCTGGTGCCTGCAAGCTTGGCAAAGCCTGCATCAACACCCTCAGACCTTTCGGTATGTTCACGAGTAACTACCACAGGCGTGCAAAATGAAGGGGCCTCCTCCTGAATACCTCCAGAGTCAGTAATAATTAACTTAGCACTGCTTTCTAAATACAACAATGTTTGGAAATCGACGGGCTCAATTAAAGTAACTTGGGGATGATCAACAAATTCATCCATTACCGTCTTTCGTACATTTGGATTTAGATGCACTGGAAAGACAAACTGCAAAGCAGGGAAATCTGCTGAAATGCTTTTGATTGCTCTACAAATTGAACTAATTCCACTGCCATGGTTCTCGCGTCGATGGGCTGTAACTAATACAAAATCTTCTTGCGGACTAATACTTGATTTACTCTTTAAACCGTCTATAGCGTCTTTACTTCCAGCCAAAATTTGAATCGCATCCACCACGGTATTACCAGTCACATAAATTTCAGAGGGAGCAATGCCTTCGGAAACCAAATTTTCCTTTGCCTTACTGGTGGGTGCAAAATGCCACTTTGCAATTCTGCCGACCATAGAGCGGTTAAGCTCTTCTGGGAATGGGCTGGATAAATCTCCCGTTCTAAGCCCAGCCTCCACATGTGCAACAGGAATTTGTTGGTAAAAAGCGGCAAGAGCTCCTATGTATGCACTGGTGGTATCGCCCTGCACCACTACCACATCCGGCTTCACCTCCTCAATTGCCCGCGTTAACTCGAGTATTAGCTTTGAGGTTAGGCCTGCTAGCGACTGATTAGACGTCATTACATCAAGCTCAATATCTGGATCGATATTAAAAACTTTCATTACTTGGTCAAGCATTTGTCGATGCTGACCTGTAGAACAAGTGATGAGATTGATCTCCGAATCCTTATGCGCCATTTCGATCATAGGCGCTAGCTTAATAAGTTCTGGGCGAGTACCAAAAATGAGCATTAATTTCATAAGATAACTCCACCTGCGGATAACGGATATTGATTAGCACCATATTGAATGCAAATTTTCAATTCATTATTTTCAATTTCCGAAGAGTTGACATGCAATTGTCTATTCAACTCGCGAATTCTGATGGTAGACTTTCTCCGCAAAAAATCCAATGCATCGTTTTGATTTAGAAAAAGAGGTTTATTTGATGATTTTTGGATATATTCTATAAATTCCAAATGCGCTCCAATACGCTGTTCCTCCGTATGCCATCCATATTGATATCTAGGTGAAAAGGGGTGATCTAAATATCCAAAAAAGGCTTTAGATATTTTAGATTGCTCATATGCACGCTTGAAAATAGCTAAGGCATCACCATCTTCCAGCATGCAGTCGCCATGCAACATACATTGTTGGGTATGGCCAATAAAGCCTTGCTGAGAATGGGGAGGACGTCCTGCCCTTGCCATCACAAAATCTGGGTCATTGGAAATAATTCCACCCACGCAACCCTGATAACCAGAATCAGCCAATCCCTTTCGTGCATAGCCTGGAGTGTGATGAAAGGGTGAGACAGCATAACGAGGCTTTACCCCAATAGTTTCATGAATGATTCTGGCGGATTCATTTCCCTCATGCTTTGCGGCATCTTCGCTACCACCCCAGTTAGGAGCGTGAGTAAGGGTATGGGACAAAATAGCGCCACCAGTTTGCAGTACTTCCTTTGGGTATTGATGTTGATTGACATCTGAAAGAACTGCAGCATGAAGCGCTAAAGAAAAAGGAATATTTTTTTCTTGATATGCATTTCCAAGCGATCTCGCTGACTCAATATCCTCATCACAATCCAATCGCATTGTGATTGCACTCTCATAACCATATGGAATTTCAGAAATCACTGGCAATGCAGGAATATCATCAAAACGATATTCCGCAATAAATTGTTCCACCAAATACCACTCGTAGGAATCAACTGGGCCTACTGCACGGTTAAACCATAGGAGGCTAGCTTGCGGAAAATCCCATAAACCAGCGTAAGCAGATAAAACCTCATCTCCAACAATTAGCGCTGCAATGGCGCTTTGCCCAGAAATATCTACCTTTTGGGAAATTGCCCAAATTGAATCATCGGCTGTAATAGCGCCAAACCCCAAATTATTCCACTCATTAGTAAAGTCAAAACGAACCAGCGCCCGCAACGGTAAGGTCGGGTGACCTCCATTCGCCCTCAAAGTTCTTTTGTAAACAATTGCCCCAGCGCTCTCGGAGTATTGATATGTTTTTGCAGGCTCACACAATGCTGCTGCCTTCATATCTGCTGAGACTGGAGTTACTGTAGCCCCTAAAAAATGGGCAAGGGAAGCGGGAAGCTTGCCAAATACAATCACTTTGATTGTTCGGCTTTTAAGAGCCTCAATGATAAGAGGCGCAATCTCTTGGAGGGGATTAATAAAAACCAGAATATCAAATCGATTGATATCTTTACTGGTGCACTCACTACCATTATTTACGCAATCAATAAAATTCTGATTGCTGATCAAATTAGTGCTGCCCAATCCGCAACTACGCTCAAATGCAGATTGCACAATTTCATTTAAATCAAATTCTTGGAGATCTGAATAAATCCGTATCATGGGTGAACCACATGTCTAAATTTGGCATGACGACCAACTCGTATTAAGTCCTCGTGACCAATAAACTCAAGTTCGAAGCCTGCACCCCAGAATTGATTTATACGCTCCCTGATAGCGTCAATGTATTCTGCACGCTCAGGGACAATTCGTAACTTTGGTGGCGATGTACGTAAATCAATTTGGAATTCTTGGATTTGTCCTACTTTATGATCAAGTATGTCCTGGATATGGTGTGTTGCATGATTAACCCCATGAATAGGTACTTGATCATGAATTCTGCCCACTACATTTGTCAAAAATGCACCCTCAGGATTTTTTGAGATATGTCCAAGATCGCCCGTGCGATAGCGAATTAATGGCATAAGATAGTTCCTGAATCCAGTGAATATGAGCTCCTCAAGGTCTTCACCATCAACATCAAATACTCTCGATTCTGCATAACCTTCAGAATCAAATACTTGCATATCAGCCTTGCTACCGCCCACTTGATATGCCATTACACCAAGCTCCGCCAAGCCATATCGATCAATCACATCACACCGCAAAGCCTTGGCAATCATCTCTCTTTGATGAGGCTCCAGTAATTCACCGCTAGACTCAAAGATATCAAATGCTTTGGCTGACACATACTGCTTATGCACAAAGCATGCCAAAGCATAAATTGTTGAAGGATGAGCGTGAACCAGATAAGGCTTTCGGCGTCTTAAGGTTTCCCATATTTCAGACAAACCAATATCATCTAAGCGATCAAAAAAGATATTGGTACGATTCATCGCGAAGCATTTAAAGTCTTCTCGTGTAAACCATTCCGTCAATATTGGCGAATCAGGGAAACGACATGCAAAATGTAATTCAGATTTTGATTTACCCTTTCCCACCCTTTCTCTAGCATAAAGAGTAACTGCAGCGGAGTAATCTGCCGCTACTTGGTCATAGTAAATATGGCACGATAAGCCCGTTGAACCACCCGTCTTGCAGACATGGTGACGAATTTCATTTAGAGGTCTCGATAAGAACCGCTCACCTTGCTCTCGAATAATATCCTTAGTTAAAAAAGGAACATCATTCAGATAGCGAGCATCTTTATAAAAATTTTCTGGGTTGATGCCCCGTTGCCGAAATAAGTCTTTGTAATAAGGAACTTGAGATGCAGCAAATTCAACTATTTTCCCGAGGCGCTGGAGACTTAACTCGTCACGCTCAGTACTGGATAGTTGGTAGAACTCTCTGAGCTCGCTCACCTTCTCTCGTATAGCGCGTTTTTCCATTCTCTCAGCCATGGGATAGGCAACATATGCACTGGTTAGTCCAACAATAGTTGAAATTGGCCAAATAGAAGCACACTTCTCAAGAATGGGGGAGATCGCAGCTCGACTAAAACGCATATAAGAATAGCGGTATTAAGCCGGGATAGAGCTCGTTATAGTCTCATCAGAAATAACGCGCCCATGCTCAAGGCCGATTTTTCGATTACACACTCGATCTATAAGAGCAGGATCATGGGAGGCAACAACTAAAATAGAGGATTTTCCAATCAACTCATTAAGACGACTAGCAGCTTTAGCGCTGAAACTTTGATCCCCAACAGATAGCCACTCATCCATAATCAAAATGTCTGCCTCAACACTCGTAGAAATGGCAAATGCCAATCTCAACATCATGCCGCTCGAGTATGTACGAACTGGTAAATTTAGGTAGTCTCCCAATTCAGTAAAGTCAGCAATCTCATCAGTTTTACTGCGAATGCGGACTGGAGATAAGCCATCTAATATTCCACGCAAGTAAATATTTTCAAAACCAGTTGCGTCTGGATCTAACCCCATTGAAACATCCAAAAGAGAGGCAATACGCCCGCGCACAATCAACTCACCACGCACTGGAGCATATGCGCCTGCAAGCACACGCAACAGAGTAGTCTTACCAGAACCATTGTGACCATACAGCCCTATACGACTGCCTTCTTCGAAGGTAAAGTTCAAATCCTCTAAAGCGGTTACCACAGGATGACGGCCGGCATCCTGACCAATACGTCCACCGGTAGATAAATTAAGTACCGCTTTTTTTAATGATCGATGCGAATTTTCAAAAATAGGAAATTCAATCGTGAGATTTTTTGCCGAAATAATCTTATTCATGAAAAATCTCTTTTATAACCAGTAAGCAACACGATTACGAAAACGGAACATCATCCATTGCGCTAAAATAAAACCAAATACTGCCAATCCAGCAGACCATACCCATGAATTGAATTGCGTAGCCTCTCCTAGGACCGGGGCTCTAACGATTTCAATTAAGTGGTACAAAGGATTGTATTCAGCCACCCAAGCCCTCTCCTTTAGGATATCTGCCGACCACATCACTGGAGTAAAGAAAAATGCAATTTGAATGAAGTTGCTAACAATTGGAAGAATATCGCGAAATCTAGCACAGAGAACCCCCAATACAACAGTAACCCAGATAGCGTTTAATAGCAGCAGGATTAGACCGAGCGGTAATACAAAAATATTTTTATTAGGCCACTGACCAAAAATAATTAAAGCAATAATAACCACAGGTAAGCTGTGCAGAAATATGACAAAATTCCGCCAAACCTGACGACAAACGTGTACAGTCAACGGTAAGCGAATTTGCTTGATGAGATAGCCCGCACCAATAAAAACATTACAGCCCTCAAGAGCACAAGTAGATAAAAATTGCCAAACAACCAATCCTATGGCCAAAAACGGAACGTAGTGGTTTGGATCTTGATGTAACAAAGTGGAATACAGTGTTCCCAAAACTGCAACCATGATCGCAGTACTAAGGGTAAACCAGAATGGACCCAGTACTGAGCGTCGATATCTTTGGCGAATATCATGCCATCCCAGGGTACCCCAAACTCTTACCGCCTGCATTCCACGCAATAGATCATTTGAATGATCGTGATCGCTTAGCAGCCTTTCATTTTTTGAATTCATTCTTCTAACAATTATTTATTTCGGCTATTTTACTAGAGAAAACCTGTATTTTTAGGGCAAAACAATGGTTTATAGCCAATAGTAAAGAATATTCATGCTGATTTAAGCCTAGCGTAATAGGCTTAAATAGCCCTACCAACCCTTTCATTTGAGACCATTAAACAACAAAGAAAGTTAGAAATAATTAGCAAACAAATAAGCGGCAGCGCCAATACGCTTAATTCTAGGCACAACTGCTAAAGAAAAAAGTAACCATATGAATCACATACAAAGTTTAACCACTCAACAAAAATAAGCTAACACTCAAAGCACCAAATTCAAAAGGGGTAAATCACATGACTTTATCTGAAATATGGCGAAACTATGGTCTCGGAAGTAGTTGGCGACCTACTAAATCAAATAGTCATCTTACGATCCTGCAAGACAAACACCAATAATTTGGATTCAAAACTAATGATGCAGCAATTCAATACAAAGAAATTATAAAAATTATATTCTGATTTTTTCTATTACAAATAGAATTTTAATCTGTTAATTAATTACTGAATGTTTTAATTTGCTCAATAGGCGATTAAATACAAATAATTTATAATTATTAATTAAATATTTTGCTTTCCGACCCCAAATTCTAATCCCTCATTAATGCGCGTCCTTCATATCTACCGCACCTATTTCCCCGACGCGCAGGGTGGACTCCAAGAAGCAATTCGCCAAATTTGTCTTGCGAGTTCTAATTTTGGTGTTGAATCTAAAGTTTTTGTTTTATCGCCCAATCCATCCCCGAAGATCATTGAATCCGACGAGGGCTCTA
>JACCDX010721467.1_pt1 | contig 10366 bp, 15 predicted proteins | sample 7449681 | NCBI WGS metagenome assembly JACCDX01 (sample SAMN15323450, study PRJNA562643) | freshwater metagenome | isolation source: river surface water | place: USA:Blue River Watershed | collected 2017-08-18
CGGGGATTGTCTTTCCGTCTGTTGTGGCGCGATTCCAAGCTAGGCGCGTGTAAAAGTCTTCGGCGTAGCAGTCTGTCCGATAGTGCGGGCATGATGGCGGGCATGTGTCCGGCTCGGCGTAGGTGGTCGGTATTCTTCCGGTTTTGCGGTTGCCTGATTCTGTGATGCAAAGCGTTTTCATGCGTGGATATCCTCCAAAGTTGCGGCGGGTGTTGTTTGTTCGGTAATCTCAAAACCTAAATTTCGGATATGCCGGAGGGCGGCGGGCGTGATGGTTTTAGTCCCTGCAATGGCTGCGAAGCTTCGCGCGTTGGCGTCTGCCGGATAAATTACCGGCATGCCATACACGCGGCGCACAGTGACTGTCACAATGCGCGCGGCTTTCATCGGCTAACCTTTCGGGCGGTGATGCGGACTGTATAGCGCGGGGCTTGCGCGGTGGTGTGCTTTTTTATCAGCCGGTCTAATTTTTTGGGGTCGGTGCTGAGTGCGCGGGCAATGGCTTGCCAATCGGTCGCGGTTGGCGTGGTGCTGGTGATGGTCGCGCGGTGTAGCGTTCCGTCTACGGCGTCAACCTTGGCGGCGATTAGACAGTCGCGGTAGGTGTCGGCGCGCATCGTTTCGTCTGCAATATGGGCGCGAATAGTTGCCAGCGTGTCCACAATGTCGGCGAGTTCTGCGGGTGTAAATAGTTCGGTCATGGTTTGCTCGTTTTCTGTGAAGTTAGTCGCGGTCATCTTTTTGCCTTCTAGCAGTTGGCTTAGGGTGTTAATTTGTTTTTCGTAGGGTGTCATTGTTTAGCCTCCAAAGTGTGGGGGCGTGTGGTCGATTCCGTGGGCGGTGAAATAGTGTTCTAGTTCATCGTATGAAAATCCGGCGTCATCGTCATAAAAGGCGGGTGAAACCTTGGAAAGGTTATCGGTGTGGTCGTGTCCGTCTTTCCAATAACCCACAAAGTCGCACCCTTGCTCTACAAAAGTGGCTTCAACCTTAAAACCTTTTTCATGCATCGTTTGGTAAATGCCTATCGGTGGACTCCAAGCGGTATCAAATTCAATCAATAAAGTGTCGTCTGTGTCTGCCAGCTTGTTGATTTCGTAGGCGTTCCACTTGGTGCCCCAGCGGGCTACCTGAAAGTCATACCAGTGAGCAAACCCGTATTTTTCTAGGTTGGTGGCTTCGCGGTCGTCTTTTGGATATCCGGCGCGGGTGTCTTCTAGTTCGGGCGGGCATGGGTCGATTATTTGGAAAAACCCTTTTTCGTCTGCAATGGCGGCGCGGATAGCGTCTAGCATTTTGCGGGTCTCGGGCGTGGTGGCGGTGATTTTGAGTGAGTTAGCGCAATGATTTGGCATGATGGTTCCTTTCAGTTGGTAATGTTGACAATATGAAGTTTTCCCAAGCGCTGGGCGGCGTTGATTAGCGCGGCGGGTGTGACGCGGGGCTGATAGCGGGGAAAGTCGCGCACCGGCGAATCGTTGCGGGGTTCGTTCTTTTCTGCCATGGTGAGAATCCAGCCCGCGGCTTTGGCGGCTTCAAGATATAGCCCTGCATCGTGGTCTTCTTCAAGATATACGCGGTTGGCGCGTTCGTAGGAATACCGGCTCACTTGGTGGGCAATATCCAGCGTGTCAAGGTCGGCGCGTGGGACTTCCAGCCATCCGTGGGCGGGGTCGGTGTGAAATGTAAGTTTGCGAGTTGTTTTCATGTTTAGGGTCTTTCAGTTGGTTGTAAATTTGGTGGTGATTAGTCCGGCGCGCGCCATAACGTGCCAGCGGTCGGGCGCTACCTTGGCGGCGCTGATTACTTTGTCGCGGTTGTTGGTGCGCTTGTTGGTGGCGTGAACCGTCACGATATCGGCGCGGCGGGTGACTTCAGCGAAGCTGGGCAGGCTTTCTAGTAGTTCGTCCAGCATGCTTGTGCTAAGCGCGGTGGGTAGTGATTGCATGTTTATCCTTTCAATGGATACAGTGCACCGGTGCTCTGTATGTGGTCAATCCTCGTCATTTCTTGGGCGCTAGTCAGTCACATATGTGACAGTCAACCCCTAAAAAGCGGCTTCGGTGTCGCATAGGTGACAGTTCTGTATTTGTTCCGGTAGAATCGCGCCGGTATCAATACGCGAAGCGGGGCAGTTATGCAGTTGAGTCGTAAACAATTGAAAGAGGCACTACAAACAACACCAATGGACGGACTGCTAGGCGTCAAAGGTGAGTTAACCAATAAGCAAAAGACTTTTGCCCGTTTGGTTGCCAGCGGTGAGACCGGCTCAGAGGCTTACAGGAAAGCATATAAATCCAAGGGAAAGCCCAAGACTGTAGGCAATGAAGCTATCAAGCTCCGCAAGAACCCGACAATTTCCCGTGAAATAGAAGTAATGAAGGCGGCAAACGACGCGGTTGCATATCAAACGCCCCAGCAATTGAGGGCTCTAGTAATTCATTCACTCGTCAAAGTCTTGGCAAATGATGACGCAAAAGAGTCCACAAAAGTCGCGGCGGCTAAAGTTCTTGGCACAGTTGCCGGTGTCGATGCCTTCGTGACGCGCTCAGAGCACCGCGTGATTAAGTCCAGCGAAGACGCAAAAGGCGCGTTACTGGCAAAACTTCGCGAAGTAATGAATGCAAGTGCAACCGATGCGCGTGTGGTTGACGCTGATTCGTTGATGCGTGAGCTTGGCAACGATGCCAACGCCGCGACCGATGCCGACCCACCGGTTGCCGAGAGCGCCGGCGACGCTGCCGAGACCCCTACCACCCCGAATGCCGATTGGAGTCCCACTCTCTCTATACATACTAATCCCCACAACCGAACATCTGATAATCCGGATTCGTTGCCAAGTACCCCACCCCCTTCTGATTCTGTTGCCAGTTTGGAGTCGGAGCTATCTGGAAACACCCCCGTTAGTAAAACGGAATAATTAGCATGGGGGGTATATTTTTGGAAAATAATACTTTGGTGGGGGGGAATGTAAACGTTGCCAATGCCATAACGAAAGTATTAAAAATAAATCGTAAGATGGCACGACGGCCGAGGGTGACGTTTGAGGATTGTATGGAGGTGAGTATGAGCCCGGCGCAGAGAGAAGTGTTTTTGGTGGTGGATGAGTTTTGGAAGAAGTGGGGGTGTAGCCCTACGTTGAGGCAGATTGCGGATTTGCGGGGTAAGACTGGCGTGGGCAATACCAAGGAGATTGTGGATAGGTTGGTGAAGTTGGGTGTGTTGAAGAGGTTGGAGAGGCGGCGTAGTGTGCGGCCTGTGTACATCAATTTTAGGAATGTGGAGTAAACATGAAGTTTCGTAAAAAACCTGTAGTGATTGATGCGGTGCAGTGGTTCAAGATGGGCGACCATCCGTTTGTTTTATTGGCTCCGCTTGACAAAATTACTGGATTTATTAAAGGCTATCACGGATGGATTCAAACGCTTGAGGGTGGGCACATCGTGACTCCTGGCGACTGGATCATCACTGGCGTGCAGGGTGAGTGCTACCCATGCAAGCCTGACATCTTTGAAATGACCTACGAACCCGCAGAATAAAAAATGACGACGAATCTTGATCTTTCGCCGGAGGGGATGAAAGAGCTGATCGGGAAACTCGATCCGGCTTTGTATGAGTCTTTGCTGGAAGAAGTTGAGGTTTATCAGTCTGCGGTCTTGAGGGAGAAGGCGCAGAACAACTTCATGGAGTATGTAAAGCAGATGTGGCCGGGCTTTATCCATGGCCGGCATCATGCTTTGATGGCAAAGAAGTTTGAACAGATAGCGTCTGGCGAGATCAAAAGGGTAATCATCAATATGCCACCGCGGCATACCAAGTCAGAGTTTGCGTCGTACCTGTTCCCAAGCTGGTATTTGGGCAAGTTTCCACACAAGAAGATCATCCAGTGCTCAAACACCGGTGAACTTGCGGTGGGTTTTGGCCGTAAAGTCAGGAACTTGGTGGGGTCCGAGGCTTATTCAAAAGTTTTCCCAGACGTGACGTTGCGCCAAGACAGCAAGGCGGCCGGTCGGTGGTCTACTAATAAGAACGGCGAGTACTTTGCGATTGGTGTGGGTGGTACTGTTACCGGTAAAGGTGGTGATATTGTCATCATTGACGACCCACATAGCGAACAAGAGGCTGCTTTGGCGGCTGGAAACCCTGAGGTGTACCAAAAAGTGTATGAATGGTACACGTCTGGACCGCGGCAACGTCTGCAGCCTGGTGGAACCATTGTGATGGTGATGACTAGGTGGGCGGAAAACGACTTGACGGGCCGGGTTTTGGCTGATTCGATGAAAAGAAGCACCGGTGAAGACTGGGAAGTCATTGAATTGCCCGCAATTTTGCCGTCTGGTAACCCTTTGTGGCCGGAATTCTGGTCGATCAAAGAACTCGAGGCCCTGAAAGAGGAATTGCCACCGTCAAAATGGAACGCGCAGTACCAACAAAAGCCCACCGGTGAAGAGGGTGCGCTGGTTAAGCGTGATTGGTGGAAGATTTGGGACGGTCAGCGTGCGCCACCGTGCGAATTCATCATCCAAAGCTGGGACACGGCGTTTACCAAGAGCGAACGGTCCGACTTTTCGGCGTGCACGACGTGGGGCGTGTTCTATAAGGACGAAGATCCCAACGATGTGAACATTATTTTGCTCGATGCCTTCCAAGAGCGGATGGAATTTCCAGAGTTGAAGGCAAAAGCGCTGGAGTTGTACAAAGAATGGGAGCCTGACAGCTGTGTGATTGAAGCAAAAGCTGCTGGCGCGCCGTTGGTGTTTGAGTTGCGCAGGATGGGTATATCCGTACAAGAATATACGCCGGTGCGCGGGAATGACAAGTTTGTTCGCTTAAACTCCGTGACTGATTTGTTCCGATCAGGTAAAGTGTGGGCTCCGGACATGAGATGGGCGCACGAAGTGATCGAACAAATGGCGGCTTTTCCTAATGCAGCACACGATGACTTGGTTGACTCGTCAACACAAGCGCTTATCAGGTTCCGTCAAGGCGGGTTTATAAGATTGGATTCGGATGAAGAAGAAGATTCTTATGGACGCCGTCGCTCATATGCTTACTATTGAGGTAGATAAATGGCTATCGACAAAGCTCTAAACCGCGCGCCCTTGAGGCTGGATTCATTAGTCCCAAACATGATGGATTCACCATCAATGGGCCCCGAAATTGAGATTGAAATTGAAGATCCAGAGGCCGTGCGAATTGGCGTTGATGGGATGGAGATAGAGATCGAGCCAAGCAAAGAATCAGTTGACGATTTCGATGCAAACTTGGCTGAATATCTTGATGAAGGCTACCTAGCCCAGCTGTCTGGCGACTTGCTAGGCGACTTTGATGAAGATGTTTCATCGCGCAAAGACTGGTTGCAGACTTATGTTGACGGCCTTGAATTACTTGGCCTGAAGATTGAAGAGCGCAGCGAACCATGGGAAGGCGCCTGCGGTGTGTATCACCCAATCCTTGGCGAAGCTCTGGTCAGGTTCCAATCAGAAACAATGATGTCAACGTTTCCAGCCGCTGGACCCGTCAAGACGCAGATCATTGGTAAAGAAACACCCGAGAAGAAAGATGCATCAATCCGTGTTGCCGCGGACATGAATTACCGTCTGACTGACAAGAACAAAGAATTCCGTCCTGAGCATGAGCGTATGTTGTGGGGCTTGGGCCTTGCAGGTAATGCATTTAAGAAGGTGTATTACGACCCACAGATGGGACGCGAGACATCTGTATTCGTGCCGGCAGAAGACATGGTTGTGCCTTATGGCGCCAAAGACTTGCAGTCAACACCACGCGCTACGCACGTTATGCGCAAGACTGAGAACGAAGTCAAAGTCCTGCAATACAACGGCTTTTGGCGTGACATTGATTTGGGCACACCAGATCCAACGCTAGACGAAGTCGAGAAGAAGATTGCCGAGAAGTTGGGTTTCCGCGCAACCACAGATGACCGCTACAAAATTCTTGAGATGAGTATTGAGCTGGATATTCCCGGCTACGAACACAAAGATGACAAGGGTCACGCAACCGGTATTGCTCTGCCTTACATTGTGACGATTGACAAGAGCAGCGGTGAGATCCTTGCTATCCGTCGCAACTGGCGTCCAGAAGATGATCTGTGCCGCAAGCGCCAGCACTTTGTGCACTACGGCTACATCCCCGGTTTTGGTTTCTACCACTTTGGCTTGATCCATTTGATTGGCGCATTTGCCAAGTCGGGCACGTCGTTGCTACGTCAATTGGTTGATGCCGGTTCATTGGCCAACTTGCCCGGTGGTTTCAAAGCCCGCGGCATGCGTGTTAAGGGTGACGATACACCGATTGCTCCTGGCGAATTCCGTGACGTTGATGTTCCAAGCGGCACGATCAAAGACAACTTGATGACGCTGCCATACAAGGAGCCAAGTCAAACCCTGTTGCAATTGCTGAATCAGATCATTGATGACGGCCGTCGCTTTGCGAATACGGCTGACCTTGACATCAGCGATATGTCTGCCAACTCGCCTGTTGGTACAACCTTAGCGATTCTTGAGCGCACTCTTAAAGTTATGTCTGCTGTGCAAGCTCGCATCCACTTCTCTTTCAAAGAAGAGTTGGGTTTGCTCAAAGACATCATCCGCGACTACACACCAGACGACTACGATTACGAGCCCGAAGAAGGTAAGCCATCGGCCAAGAAGTCTGACTACGATAACGTCGATGTGATTCCCGTCAGTGATCCCAATGCGTCCACCATGGCGCAGAAGATCACACAGTACCAAGCAGTGTTGCAGCTCGCGCAGTCTGCACCTCAGATGTACAACATGCCTTTGTTGCACCGTCAAATGTTAGACGTGCTGGGCATCAAGAACGCACAGAAGCTCATCCCAATGGATGAAGATATGAAGCCTACGGACCCAGTATCAGAGAACCAAAACATTCTGATGATGAAGCCCGTGAAGGCGTTCTTGTATCAAGATCACCAAGCGCACATTCAGGTGCACATGGCCGCGATGCAAGATCCAAAGATCATGTCTTTGTTGCAGAACAACCCCATGGCGCCGCAGTTGCAGGCAGCTATGCAAGCTCACATCAATGAGCACTTGGGCTTTGAGTACCGCAAACAAATCGAGATGCAGCTGGGAATGACTTTGCCACCTCAGAAAGACGAGTCTGGCGAAGAAGTTCACATGGCACCCGAGGTAGAAGAGAAGTTGGCACCCCTGCTTGCGCAAGCCGCACAGCGTTTGTTGGCACAAAACCAACAGCAGATGGCACAACAGCAGGCGCAACAGCAGGCACAGGACCCATTGGTCCAGATGCAAATGAAAGAGTTGGCCATCAAAGAGGCTGACCAACAACGCAAGACTGCAAAAGATCAAACTGACGCGCAGCTCAAGAAGCGCCAGCAAGACATTGAAGCCATGCGTATCGTTGCCACAAACGAGGCGGCACGCCAAAAAGATGTCACTCGATTGCTTGGTGAAACCATCAAAGGCAAGTTTGATCGCGAGCACAGCAAAGAAGTGCAAGCGAAAGAGCTGTTTGCTGATGGATTGAAAACAGCATTAAATGCAAAAGTTAAACCGACAAAAGGTGATTAATGAATGCACTTGAAGTAATCGTCTCTCAATCGGACGAAAAGATTTCTCAACTCAAGGACTACCTATCAAGCGGGCGGGTCACTAGTTTTGAGGAATACAAATCCCTCTGCGGCGAGATTCGCGGTCTGCTCATCGCAAGAGGTTATGCATTAGACCTGCAACAAAAACTGGAGAACTCAGATGAGTGAAATCCTTATCGGCTCAAACCCCGATAATCCTACTATCGTTGGCTCTTACAAAATGGATGCCACGGCAGAAGAAAAAGCAAGACAACTACCAGAGCCAAAAGGCTACCGGATTCTTTGCGCCATCCCAGAAGTGGAGAAGGAATTCGAGGACAGCTCGATTGGACTTATTAAGTCTGAGCTGACCATTGATTACGAGGAAAAGCTGGCAACGGTGCTTTTCGTCGTGGCTTTGGGTCCAGATTGCTACGCCGACAAAACACGGTTCCCAACAGGACCATGGTGTAAGCAAGGCGATTTTGTGATTGTGCGCCCTCACGCCGGCACACGTCTCATGATCCATGGAAGAGAGTTCCGCATGATCAACGATGATTCTGTGGAAGCAGTTGTTCAAGATCCCCGCGGCATCAAACGCGCCTAAAAGGAGATAGACCATGTCAAAAATGGACGAACAAGAATTTAAATTCCCAGATGAGGCTGACAACAAGGCCGATTTACAGGAAGATAAGTTAGAGATTGAAATCGAAGACGACACGCCTGAAGAGGACCGTGGCCGTGAACCATTGCCAAAAGAAATAGTTGAGAAGCTCGACAAAGACGAGCTGGATCAATACGACGAAGACGTCAAGCAAAAGCTACTTCAAATGAAGAAGGCTTGGCATGACGAACGTCGCGAGAAAGAGCGTGCCCAGCGTGAACACGATGAAGCGGTGGCATATGCCAAACGCCTCATGGAGGACAACAAGAAGGTGCGCAGCGTCTTGACACAGGGCGAAAAAGAGTTTGTTGCAAACATGCAACAGTCTGCTGAATATGCCTTGCAGATTGCCAGATCTGAGTACAAAGAAGCCTACGAAAGTGGTGATGTTGACAAGATCACGGCGGCAACTGAAAAGATGCAAGAGGCCAACATCAAAGCGATGCAGGCCAAAAACTTTAAGCTTCCCGCTTTACAAGAGGTGGAAAGTAATGTAACAATTAATACTGAGCCGGAAACAATTTCGGTTCCGCGTCCTGATGACAAAGCTGTAGCGTGGCAAAAGCGCAACAGTTGGTTTGGTTCAGACGCCGAGATGACGGCATCGGCACTCGGTCTGCACGAAAAACTACGTCAGAGCGGAATGAGAATTGGATCCGACGAGTATTACGACGCGTTGGACAAAACAATGCGTAAGCGGTTCCCCGAAAATTTCGAGGATGAGTCATTTAACCAACCTGAGGAGAAGTCAGAAGTTCAACCTCCACAGCAAAAGCGCCCTCCAACCGTGGTTGCCCCAGCTGTGAGATCGACAGCTTCAAACAAAGTGAAGCTGTCACAACGACAAGTCGCGCTGGCAAAAAAGCTTGGCTTGACACCCGAACAATATGCACTCGAAATGAAAAGATTGGAGAATTAAATGACTAAAGAAACCCGTACACCCCGTGAAATCGACACCCGAGAACTCTATGAGCGTCCCAAGCAGTGGGCGCAACCGGAGCTTCTCCCTGAGCCAGACAAAGAGGCTGGGTTCGGTTACCGTTGGATTCGTGTTGCCATGATGAATCAGGCAGACCCGCGTAACCTTTCGGCCAAACTCCGTGAAGGTTGGGAACCTGTCCGAATCGAAGAGCAGCCCAAATTCAGACTGCTAGTCGATCCCAATAGTCGATACAAAGACAATATTGAGATCGGCGGGTTGTTGCTCTGCAAGACGCCTTTGGAATTCATTGATCAGCGTAATGCCTTCTACTTGAAGCAAAGCGTTGCTCAGACTGAGGCAGTGGACAACAATTTGATGCGCCAATCGGACGCCCGTATGCCCATCTTCAAAGAGGGCAAATCGAGCACTTCTGTTGGTAAACGAGTCTCTTAAATTTGGAGTTAAACAATGGCTTACCCTACTGTGAGCAAGACGTACGGCTTTAAGCCTGTCAATCGAATTGACGGCCTGCCTTACGCCGGAGCGATCCGTCAAATCCCAATTGCGGCTGCTTACGCTACCGCTATCCTCAACGGCGACACTGTTGCTGTTGATACCAACGGCTACCTCGTAGCTAAAACCACAAGCAACTCTGGCGATTCGGTCGGCGTGTTGGTGGGCTGCCAGTACGTGAACTCTAGCGGTCAAACCGTTCAGGGCCAGTACTATCCTGCTGCTCAATCAACTGCTACTGCATTGGCCTTTGGTTATGTTGTGGATGATCCAAACGCGATTTTCCGCGTTGTTGCTGTGGCCAACTCGACCACTACAACCCCCACCGCGTACAGCCGCGCAATCGTTGGTTCAAACGTAGCTTTGGCTACCGCGACCGGTTCAACAGCTACTGGTGATTCCTACTACGGCATCAACGGTGCGTCTGCTGACACCACCAACACATTGCCCGTTCGCGTTATCGACGTTGTGCCTGATACTGCTACCGGTCCTCGCGACAACAGCAGCACCACGTACTTTGAGTTCCTGGTGAAGTTCAATCAACACCAATATACCGACACTACTGGTGTTTAAGGAGTAAACCATGGCTATTTCACGCGCACAGCTACTTAAAGAACTGCTCCCCGGCCTGAACGCACTGTTCGGTATGGAATACGCTCGCTACGGCGAAGAGCACAAGGAAATCTACGAGACC
>JACCDX010400660.1_pt1 | contig 10363 bp, 9 predicted proteins | sample 7449681 | NCBI WGS metagenome assembly JACCDX01 (sample SAMN15323450, study PRJNA562643) | freshwater metagenome | isolation source: river surface water | place: USA:Blue River Watershed | collected 2017-08-18
CCATGCGCGCGAGCAGGGCGAGCGCGGCGTCCCGCCCGTCGCGGACCTCCCGACGGGACAGGGTCGCGCCGATGTCCATGACCACGACGAGATCGACGGGTCGCGCCGCCGCCACGGACGCCCGCGAGAGGGTGGCCGTGCTCAGCCCGAGCACCCGCGCGAGGAAGAAGGGCACGTCGCTGCGTACGACCCGCGCGGACACGGCGCTCGACGCGCGCGCCCCCGCCGCGAAGGCGCCGTCCTCCCAGGCGCCCACGGTGAGGCTCTCAAGCGAAGGGGCCGCGCCCGCGACCCGGTTGTCGGCGAGGACGGACTCGGCCGCCGCGACCGCATCGCTGACGGAGGCCCCGTGACGGAGGGCCACAAGCGCGCCGTGGCTGGCAGCGTCGGCCGCGTCCTGCGCCTCCGCCTCCGCCATCCGCAGGTAGCCGACGTCGATGGCCAGGGCGCCAAACCCCAGAAGCACGACGAGCGCGACGCCGAGGAACACGGCGTAGTTCCCGCGCCGCGGACGACGCGCGAGGTCAGGGCGTGAGAACCCGCTGAGCACGGGACGCGCCTAACGCGCCGGGCGCGTGTCGGTTCGCGCGCGGCGCCGGCTCAGCAGCGGTTCAGGCGTTCGCCACGACGGCGCGCAGCAGCGCACGGACATCGGCGGCGGCGGCCTTCGTCGCGCGGGTGACGTCCTCGTGGGCGAGGACCTCCTCCGCCATGCCCGCGGCGGGGTTCGTCACCACCGCGATGGCGAGGACCTCCGCGCCGGCGTGGCCCGCGCCGATCGCCTCGGGGATGAGGCTCATGCCGACGACGTGCGCGCCAATCGCGCGGAGCATGCGAATCTCGGCGGGCGTCTCGTAGGACGGCCCCGGCATCGCCGCGTAGATGCCCTCGCGGAGCGCGCGCGGAGCTACCTGACGCGCGAGGGCGCGCAGCCGCGGCGTGTAGAGCCGCGTGAGGTCCGGGAACCGCGGCCCCATGGCGTCGAGGTTCGGCCCCTGGAGCGGGTTGCCGCCCAGGAAGTTGACGTGGTCCTGCACAATGACCAGATCCCCGACGCGGAGCGTGGGATCGACGCCGCCGACAGCGCTCGTCAGCACGGCCATCTTGACGCCCCAGCGCGCCATGGCGCGCACAGGGAGCGCCACGCGGGCGACGGGGTGGCCCTCGTAGGCGTGGAGTCGCCCGGAGAGCACGGCTACACGGCGAGCCGCGCCGTTCGGCCCGGGAAGGGTCCCGACGACGCACTCGCCCGCATGACCGGGAACACCCGTGGCGGGCAGCGAGAGCGCCTCGTAGGGAGCGCGCTCGGCGCCCTCAAGCTCGTCGGCGAAGGCACCGAGCCCGCTGCCGAGCACGATGACGAAGTCGGGGGCGTCCCCGAAGCGGGCGCGCAGCGCGTCGGCGGCGCGGTCGATGGCGGTCATGTCCATGATCGAGGTGTAGCAAGGCCCGCGGAGGCGCGCGAACGCGAGCCGGAGCACACCGCGCCCGGGTGACCGTCCTCACCGGCCCGGGATGCGGCCGGTGATGCGGCGGGCCGCGGTGCTTGCGACGCCGCGTGGACCGGCTAGATCGCGCTCCTCGGAGAATGAGCACATGGCGAACTGGAGCGATCGCTGGTCGGACAATGTCGGGGGTACGGTCGTCCTCAAGGGCAAGAAGCACGGCTTCTACGTCGACAAGGAGTGCATCCTCTGCTCCGTGTGCAGCGATGCCGCACCCGAGAACTTCCGCATGTCGGACGACGAGGATCACGACGTCTGCTTCAAGCAGCCGGAGAACGACCAGGAGCTCGCCCAGTGCCTCGAGGCCATGGAGAACTGCCCGGTCGAGGCCATCGGCAGCGACGGCCAGTAGGGTGGCCATCCTCAAGGTCGCGCACCTCGGGCACCCGTGCCTGCGTAAGAAGTCGCGCCCGGTCTCCCAGCGGGAGCTCGGCACCCATGCCTTCCAGCGCTTCTGCGACGACCTCCTCGAGACGATGATCGAGACCGACGGCGTCGGTCTGGCCGCGCCCCAGGTGCACGTCAACCAGCGCGTCGTCGTGTTCCAGCTCGAGGACGGACAGCCGACCTGGCTCGTCAACCCTGTGATCACGGTCGTCGGAAAGGACGCGCGCACGGGCTACGAGGGCTGCCTCAGCGTGCCGGGCCTGCGCGGCATGGTGTCGCGCGCGCGCGTGATCGACGTGAAAGCGCTCGACCGCGAGGGCAAGCCCCTCGCCTTCCGCGCCGAGGACTACGCCGCCCGCGTCGTCCAGCACGAGTGCGACCACCTCGACGCGGTGCTGTACGTCGACCGCGCCGACCCGCGCTCCATGGCGTTCCTGCCCGAGTTCCGACGCCACGGCCCGCTGGTGGAGAGCGACGAGGACGACGAGGACGACGGCGCCGAGGACGACGAGTAAGTCCATGGCGACGACCTTCGTGCTTCGGGTGTGGACGCGCTTCGCTTGCTCCCCCGACGAGGTGTGGCGTCACAGGGTCGACGGCCTCGCGCCCGAGCTCGCCACCTGGAAGCACCTGTGGCTCGAGGGTGACGCCCCCGTCGCGCAGGACGCGCTCCCGCCCCAGGTCACCACGACGCTGAAGCCCGCGGGGCCGGTGCTTCCGGTGAAGTGGCCCGTCCGCGTCACGGCCATCTCGCCGGGAACCTCGTGGACCGACACCTCCGAGAACGCGCTCTACGCGCGGTTCGCGCACGAGCACACCGTCGAGGCCACATCCGACGGCGCCCGCTACGTCGACACGGTGACGTTCACCCCGCGGGGCGGAGCCCAGAAGCTCGCCGCGCAGCTCACGGAGCGCATGATCACAGGGCGCCACCGCGCCATGGCGAAGGTGCTCGCCGCCGACCCGCAGGCCACCGGGGTGAGCGTGCTTCGCGTGCGCGTCGAGGACGGCTGGACCTAGCGTCCGACCCGCGCACACACCTGCGCCCACGCGCGCGCATAGGGGCGGAGCACCTCGTGGCCCTCGAGCCCGCCGACGGAAGCGCCGTCGAGGTTCAACGCGACGCCGAAGTGCTCGCGCGCCATCGCGACGAGCATGCGGCCGAGCCCGTCGACAGCGGCGGCGTCTTCGACGGTGACGGCGCGCTCAAGCCAGGCCCGGGTCGCACGGTCCCTGGCCGCGGCGCGCCGGGACTCGGTCCGGGTGCGCGCCGCCATGACGGCGTCGTGAAGGGTCCGTAGCCGGAACGGCTTGAGGAGCACGTCGCCGGCGCCCTCGCGAAAGGCCTGCACGATGTCCTCCGAAGCGCCGGGAGCCGTCGCCACGAGGCTCGCCACGCCGCGAAGCCGGGCCTCGCGGAGCAGCTCGACGCCGTCACCGTCGGGCAGGGCCAGCTCCGTGACGAGCACGTCCACGCCCGCATCGAGCACGTCCCGGGCGGCCTCGACGCCCTCCGCGCCGCGCACGTCCAGCCCGCGCCCGCGTAGGTACGCCACGAAGAGCTCGAGGACGGCGTAGTCGTCGTCCACGACGAGGACGCGGAGGGGTTCCATCGCGCACCATGCTATCGTGTCCGCGGAGCTTCTCCGACATGGCGCGCATCGACCGCATGGACCAGGGGCTGATCGCCCGCCTCGATGAGCTCGAGCAGCGGATGTTCGTCCTCAAGATCACCTACGAGAAGTACTTCTCGGGCCTCGAGCGCATCGAGCCCGTCCGCGAGCGCGACGACATCAAGCGGCTCTTGCGCGACACCGGCGAGCAGCCGATGAACAACTCCGGCCAACGCTTCCGCTACCAGACGCTCAAGGCGCGCTACCAGTCGCTGGAGCTCTACTGGACGCGCAACCTCGTCATGTTCGAGCGCGGCACGCACCCCAAGATGAAGTTCCGCGCGGACGCACGCGCCCGCACCGTCGCCGCGGCGGCCGAGGCCGTCGCCGCTGGGGCCCCGCCGCAGGAGGTGCTCTCACCGGAACAGGAGCGCGTGCTCCGGGAGCGCGCCGAGCGCGCCGAGCGCGAGGAGCGCGCCTACCGGATGGTCTTCGACGCGTACATCCAGGCCCGTGGCCAGTGCGGGCAGTCGACCGACCTCGGCTTCGACGCGGTTCGCGACACGCTCAAGAACCAGGTGCGGCAGATCAAGAGCCAGTTCAACTGCGAGAGCGTGAAGTTCCGCGTCGCCATCGAGGACGGCAAGGCCAAGCTCAAGGCGGTTCCGCAGGGGGGTTGAGCGCTCCTGGCGAGCGAGCATGTGCGAGGAGCCCCGCGAGCGGACCGACAGGCACAGCGTCAGGCGTCGTAGGGAACCCGCGGGCGCGCCAGCCCCCACTCGTCGTGGCCGTGCTCGAAGAGGCGAGCCAACCGGGCACGCTCCTCGGCCTCCCGCCGAGCCTGTTCCCGCAGGGCGTCCTCAAGCGCTTCCTGACGCGCCCAACGCGCGAGCCGCGCCTCGTTGCGCGCGCGCCGACGTCGCCATGCCAGGCCGAGGCCGACCGCCGCAGCGGAGGCGCCCAGCGCCAGGGCCCCGTGCTCGAGCCGCGCCCCCGCGAGCGAGAACGCCCACCCGCCGCGCCAGGCGTCCTCGAGCTCGGGCACGCTCCGTCCCGTCACGTCCTCCAGGGCGCGGTAGCTGTCCAGACCAGCGCTCATCCGCGCGACCAGGCGCCCGAGCACATCGCCGCCATGCTCGCGGCGCAGCCACGCAAGGAAGTCCGCGCTCGCCGCGTAGGCCACCTGGGCGCCGGGCGCGTCCGCAGGGAAGCTCCGTGTCAAGGCCGCCAGGGTCGGCAGCTCGCCTGCATCCCGGAGCGCGTCCGCGGCCGTGGGTCCGTACTCGCCGGCGTAGAGCCGCGCGAGCCCCTCCTGAAGCCAGCGCGGCGCGCTCACGCCGGGCCGCGTCGGAGATTCTCCGAAGGCGCGCCCCAGCAGCACGTGGACGATCTCGTGGTCGAGCACCGTGGTGAGCGGCGTCGCCGCCCCGCCACGCAGGACAGGCGCCCGCAGGAACACGAGCCCGTGGGCCGGCCACGCCGTCCCGTCGGCCCACTCGGGGGAGCGACCCGGCTGCACCCGCGCGAAGTCCTCGGCGGTGGGGGCGACGTAGATGTCGAAGGTCGCACCCGGCGAGACGCCGAGCTCCTCCGCGAGGCGCGGCACCGCCTTCGCCGCGTGGTCCGCCAGGGTGCGCGCGACGGCGCGGTGCTCAGGCGCAGCGTGCACGCGCGCGTAGAGGCCCTCCTCCGTCCACCAGCCCGTCGCCGGCTGCGGGAGCGCAGGCGCCGTCACGACGGGCGCCTCCACCCACGACGGGCCGCTCGGCGCCGCGAGCGCCGGCCTCCCCAGGAGGGAACCCATCAGGACGAGCAGGAACGCGAGCGTGCGCATGGGAGGAGCGTGCGCACGGCGGGCGCGGTCGACAAGCGGGGGAGGTCGTCAAGGAAGGTCACGGCCAGACCCTCCTCACACCACCGCTTCGTACTCCGCGAGCGTCCCGATGTCCGTCCACGCCCCGTGGTGCACCACGCCGCGCACCTCACCGCGCGGAATCAGCGTCCGGTAGGCCGTCCGCACGATGCAGGACATGCCGTCGGGCACGTGCGCGAGCACCTCGCGGCGGAGGGCATGCACCCCCGTGAAGTGCAGACGCGCGTCGGCCTCGCCCACCACGCCCGCGATGCCGCGAACGACGCCCTGGCCATCGAGCGCCACGCCCGTGTGCTGGGGTGTCTCCTGCGGGCGGAGCGCCATCACGGCCGGCGCGTCCACCGCGAGGAGCGCGGTGAGGTCGACGTCGCAGAGGATGTCGCCGTTGATGACGACGAACCGCTCCGCCAGCAGGTGCCGCGCGTTGCGGAGCCCCCCGCCGGTGCCGAGGATCTCCGGCTGCTCGACCACGACCGTCACGCCGGACTTGCCCCGCGCCCAGTCGACGACCTGCTCGCCGAGCCAGTGCGCGTTGACGACGACCTCGTCATGGCCATGGGCGCGCACATGCGCGAGCACGTGGTCGAGCATGGGCACACCTCTCACGGGGAGGAGCGGCTTCGGCGTCGTCAGGGTGAGCGGACGCAGGCGCGTGCCGAGCCCCGCGGCGAGGATGAACGCGGTCGCCTTCATCGACGATCCACGTGTACCCACACCGCGGAGCCCGTCACCTCAGGCCTCGCCGGGCTCGAAACCCGCGGCCTCGGCCTCGGCCAGGACCGCATCACCGGCCTGCGCGGGAGCCTCGGCCTCCGTCGCGGGAAGCTCGCCACCGTTCTCGTCGGCCTCGACGGCCTCGCCACCCTCGACCGCGCCATCGGCGCCGCCGGCCTCGGCACCGCCACGGCCACGCCCGCCACGACGGCGACGCACGGCCTTGCGGGCGCCGCCCGCCGCCGGGGCGACCTCGCCGCTGAGCCCGGAGGCCTCGCGGGTAGCCGCGTCACGCGCAGCGGCCTTCTCGGCCTTCTCGAGCTGCGCAGCCTCCCATGCCTTCTGCACCTCGACGTAGGCGCCGCTCTCGATGAGGGCCTTCATCTTGTCGGCGTCCGCCTGGTAGCGGGGGCGCGCCGCGGCGTCGCGCGGGCTGCGCTCGATGGCGCGCTGGAACTCCGCCAGCGCGAGGAACGGGTTCCCGCGGTGGAACGCCAGCTCTCCGAGCGCGTGGAAGGTCGGGTGGTAGCCGCCGTCACGACGGGCGGCCTGGTCGAGCAGGTTCTGCGCCTCGTCGAGCTTGTCGGCCTTCATGGCGACGCGCCCGAGGAGGACGAGCGGCGCCGCGGCGCGCTCGTCGAGCTTGTGGGCCTTCTTGAGCGCCCACTCGGCGCGCTCGAGATCGCCGTCGCGCTCCAGCAGCAGACGCCCGAGGTAGAGGTGCGCCGCGTAGGCCTTCGCGTCCGCGGAGATCGCCGCGGTGAGCAGCTCCTCGGCCTGCTTCGCCCGCTCGTCGTCGAGGTTGCCGCGCTCGACGAGCAGGGCCCCGAGGCGCGCCATGTGGAGGGCGTTGTCCGGGTCGAGGCGACGCGCCTCGGCGAGGGCCTCCTCGGCGGCCTCGAGGTTGCCGCGGACGAGGTGGATCTCGCCGAGCAGCCCGTAGGTGTCCGGCATCATCGGCTCGAGGTCCATGGCCTCGCGGAGCACGGTGACGGCCTCCTCGAGGCGGTTGAGCTCGACGAGCACGCCCGCGAGGCGACGGCGCAGGCGCCCGCTCTCGGGGAAGGCCGCGCACCCGCGCGCGAGCACGGCCGCGGCCTTGGCGCGCGCCTTGCCCGTGTAGAGGTTCGCCTCGAGGTGGAAGGCCTCCGGCGTGGGCTGGGCCTGCGCCGCGGCGAAGGCGTCAACGATCTTCTCGGCGCCGGCCTGCACCGCCACGAGCAGCTCGGCGCGCATGAGCAGCAGCTCCGTGTTCGCCGGGTCGAGCTTGAGCGTCTCGTTGACGCGCTGCTCGGCGAGGTCGAGGCGCGCCTTGCGCCCGCGGATGAGCCCGCGGAGGCTCTCGAGCGCCGGATCGTTGTCCGGGAACGGCATGCGCATGCGGTTGCGCGTGCGGTGCGCCTCGAAGAGCATGCGGTTGCCCTCCTGGGCGAGCGCGAGCTTCTGCAGGCCGTCCGCCTTGCTGGCGCGGGCGAGGTAGTGGTCGCCGAGGGCCTCGAGCAGGGCGAAGTCGCTCGTCTCGCGGGCCGGGAGCAGGTCCGCCACGAGGGGATGGACCTGCCAGGTGCGCTCGCCACCCGTGTCGGGCAGCTGGTCGAGCAGGCCGCGCGCCTGCAGGCCGAGCCGCACGGCGCGGTCGACCTTGACGACGTCGGCGTCCGCCGTCGTGTACGGCATGCGGAAGTGGGCGAGCTGCACGAGCGCGGCGCGCTCCTCGTCGGTGCAAGCCTCGAGCTGCTTCGTGATGCGGCGTCGGAGCACCTCGACGTGGGTCACGTCGTCCATCTTCATGAAGCGCGGCTGCGCCAGAAGGTCCTCACGGGCCTCCATGTCGCGCATCGCGATGGCGAACATGCGCGCCGCGAGCGGGTGGCCGTGGATGCGCTCCTGGATCGGCCCGAAGTTCTCGCGGGCGAAGTCCTCGACGCGGTAGGCGTCGAAGATCTGATGGAGCTCGCGGCCCTTGAGGCCGGCGAGGTCGAGGATCTTCAGGCTGGCGCCCTCGCCCTCGCGGTAGAAGCGCGGGCGGATCGCGCTGAGGAACACCACGCGGCCCGTGCCGAGCATGAGCGCGCGGAGCAGGAGCTCGAAGCGCCCCTCGCGGTGCAGGGTGCCGTCGGCGCGGAGCACGCGCGCGACACGGTCGATGACGAGCACCGCGTTCGGCAGGCGGCCGAAGATCTCGGCGGCCATCGTGGCGAGCGCCTGCGGGGCCGGACGGTTCGTGGAGCTGCGGAGCGCCTCGGCGAGGCGACCGTCGCCGGCGCGCTCGCCCGCCATGGCGATGCGCGCGTACAGGGCGTCCGCCTCGCAGCCGCGGTCGACCAGGAAGTCGGGGTGACGCTCGAAGCTCGTGCCCATGAGGGCCTGCTCGACGAGCCAGCGCTTTCCGACGCCGGGGGCGCCGTGGATGACGACCGGGCCGCCCTCCTCGAGCATGCCCTTGAGCGCGGCGAGCTCGTCCTCGCGGCCGACGAACTGGACGCGCGGGGCGCCGCTGGACTTCTTCTTCGGCTCTTCCGCCACGGGCGCAGCGGCGAGGGCCGCGGGCACCGGCAGGGAGAAGAGGAACTCGCGCACCTTCTTGCGCTCGTGCTCGAACTTCAGCGTTCGGAGGGCCGCGGGGAGCGCGAAGGGGTTGAAGGCGCGCGCCACGACGACGAGCCGCGGCTTGTGGGGCGAGGCCGCCACCGCGTTGGCGAGCACGCCGAGGCCGGCGCCGTCGGCGGTGTCGGCCTCGACGAGCACGATCACGCCGCCCTCGCGGAGCGCGGGCGCGAGCGTCGCCGCGGACACGACCTGGGCGGGCGACACGGCCTCGCCCGACAGCACGACCGACGGGATCCCGCCGCGACGGCGGAGCTCCCCGAGGTTGTCGGCGTCCTGCAGGGCGCGCGCCCCGAAGGCGATCACGCAGCGGTTCTCCTGGATGGCCAGCTCGACGCGGTTCATGCTCTCTCCCTGTCGCAAGGACGTCCCGCGTTTCGCGGCCCGCGCCTCTAACGGACACCCGTCCCTGCCGCCAAGACGAGCGCGAGCACACGACGCGCGAGTGTTCCCGCCGCGACGACGGATGGCCCTCCCCAACCGGAGCGCGTGGCGCTAGCATGAGGGCATGCTCACCCAGACGAACGCACGTTCCCCGAGTGTCCAGGGCGCCCCCGCCTCCCGCGAGCAGGTCCGCGCACCCGGCGTGGGCAACGCCGCGCGGCAGGATCGCACGGGCACCGGCGCCGGCAGCTTTCCGGAAGGGAACGACCCCGGGCGTGACCCGGCGTACCGAGCCTACGAGCGTCGCCTCTGGGAGCGCGTCGCGGACCTGATGGGCGAGGAGGACGAGGCCCTGCGCGCCGTGGCGGCGCGGGCCATGCTTGCCCAGGCCGTCCGGGTGCAGGACGCGCTCGAATCCGGCGAGCAGGTTGACGTCGACAAGCTCCCCAAGGAGCCTGACGACGACGTCATGGCCTACCCCGTGGTGCCGTTCCCTCCGGAGTGGATCGGCGCGGCGCGGATGCTCCTCGGCTGGGCCAACCCGCCCGTCCAGGCGCAGAACCCGGTGGAGGCCATGCTCCACGGGGCCGACCGCGAGGGCCGCGAGGCCGCGGACTACGGCGTGAGCAACTACCAGACCCAGTCGAACAACCTCGCCGCGCCGGAGGCCACCTGCAACGGGACCTCGCTCGCCATGGTGCTGGAGCGGCTGGGCTACTCGCGTGACGACCTCGTCAAGACGATCTCCGACCACCTCAAGCGGAAGATGCTCACCCAGCAGTACCGCCGCGAGGGACTCGGTGCCGACGAGGTCCGAAAGCGGGTCGCGGAGGCCGACCTCTCGTGCGTGTACCTCCCCGACAGCCAGTGGCAGGCCCGCGTGCAGGCCTACCTCCAGGAGGAGAACCAGCGCGGATCGAACTACCAGCGCCCGCGCGGCGCGACCGCCAGCGGCGCCGAGATCACGCGCTGGTCGAAGGACTTCAAGGCCGACGCGGGCATCGACGACCTCGCGCTCTTCCTGATGAACCTGCTCGGCATCGAGCGGACCGAGGTCAACTCTGGCGACAACCCCACGCGCGTGATGGACGCCGTCGCGAGCGCGAAGGGCGGCCAGCGTCCGACGACGGAGCGCATCGACGCCGGCGCCGGCTGGAAGAAGACGAAGCCCACCGTGCAGCAGGCGCTCGAGGAGGGCGGCGCCGCGATGCTGAGCGTGTACCACAAGGGCCGCGGCGAGGAGGGCTCCCACATCGTGGCGATCCAGTCCTGCAACGAGA
>JACCDX010367405.1_pt1 | contig 10362 bp, 7 predicted proteins | sample 7449681 | NCBI WGS metagenome assembly JACCDX01 (sample SAMN15323450, study PRJNA562643) | freshwater metagenome | isolation source: river surface water | place: USA:Blue River Watershed | collected 2017-08-18
AGAGCCCTGCAACGGGCTTCACCACTCCCCCAACAGTAGTATCATTCGAATTTTCATTCGACTGTTCTTCTGGGGATGTTAATTCGGCCTCTAAATCGTCTAAATCCATGATGAATGACTTCAAATCTATTGCTTAAACTTCTTTGTTCCTAAACAGTTTATTCACATCTAAACCATGTGCCATTTTGTCAGTTTATAGTATATTTGTAAATAGATATGGATTTGCAGCAAGTAAAACAACGATTTGGTATTATTGGAAACAGCCCTTTGTTGAATGCCGCTTTGCAAACCGCCACCAAAGTTGCACCTACTGACATGAACGTCTTGATTCAGGGCGAAAGCGGTGTCGGAAAAGAAAGCTTTTCGAAGGTCATTCATCATTTAAGCAACCGCAAACACGCGCCCTTTATTGCCGTTAACTGCGGTGCCATTCCCGAAGGGACCATTGACAGTGAACTTTTTGGACATGAAAAAGGTGCTTTCACCGGTGCTACAGATAAACGAAAAGGCTATTTCGAAAGCGTAAATGGAGGAACCATCTTCCTCGACGAAGTGGGCGAACTTCCCCTGGGAACTCAAGCACGACTCCTGCGTATTCTCGAGAACGGAGAATTCATTAAAGTAGGTAGTTCTGCTGTCCAAAAAACGGATGTACGCATTGTTGCGGCAACAAACAGAGACCTTCTAGAACGTGCTCGCATGGGTAAGTTTAGAGAAGATTTGTACTACCGACTTGCTACTGTGCCAATTCGTGTACCTAAACTCCTTGATAGAAAACAAGATACCTATTTGCTGTTTTTGAAATTCAGTTCCGATTTTGCTGAAACCCATCACCGAAACATTTTAGAATTGACCCCAGATGCCCAGCGCGTACTTTCTGAGTATCCTTGGCCTGGAAATATTCGCCAACTCAAAAACGTAACCGAACAAATCTGCGTGCTGGAATCTTCAAATTTGGTTGATACCCCTACTCTTTTGCGATATCTTCCACAAGTAGAATCACACCTCCCCATTTTACTCGGCAAAATGGATGGAAACTACGAAGGTATGAGTGAGCGTGACATCTTTTATAAAGTGCTGGTTGAACTTCGCAGAGACGTAAATGACCTAAAAAAAGTGGTTTTTGGGCTCCTCGAAAACAACGATCCCTTATCCAATTCCTCACCAAACTTTAACTCAACACCCTCCTACAATCAAGATACTTCTACTCCCAATAGACTTCAGCTTCCCAACGAAACCAGCAGAGTTCATGAATACGAAACTCCCACATTCAATTCTTCTTCTGATGATGATGACAATGATTTCATAGAAGCTGAGACCTATTCCTCAGAAATTGACACTACCTTGAGTTTAGAGGCCAAAGAAATTGAAATGATCCGTTTGGCCCTCACCAAAAACAATGGAAAACGGAAAAAAGCCGCAGACGATCTCGGAATTTCTGAAAGAACCTTATACCGCAAAATCAAACAATACGACCTAGAATGAAGTCAATGTACAAAATACTCATTGCAACTATTGCACTATTGACCTCATCATGCGGCATCTATAATTTTAGAGGTGCAAACATCCCAGATGATGTAAAAACTTTTAGTGTTGGATTTTTCTCCAACGAAGCCTCATACGTAAATCCTAGCCTTTCTGTTGACCTCACTGAAAAGCTAAAAACCAAATTCCAAACAGAAACCACCTTAAATCTCAAGTCGGAAGACGGCGATTATCAAATGTCGGGCGTCATCAAACGCTACGAAATAACCCCCGCCGCGCTCAACGCCCAAACAGGTGCTGCTCAAACACAATTCAGCATTACCATCACCGTTGATTTTACTTGTCCGAAATATCCAGAAAAAGACTTCAGCAGAGATTTCACATCCTCTACAACCTTCGAAGCCTCAACTGAATTCAGCAGCGTTGAATCATCACTATCACAAGAACTCACTGAAATCATTGTTCAACAGATATTTGCCGCAATCGCTTTAGATTGGTAATTATTTATTTCAATCTAATACCAAAATGAACGCCCAAGAACTCCAAAAAATATTGAATCAACCCAAAGTTATAGACGCTAGCTCGGCTATGGAGTTGATGCAATTATGCAAGGAATTTCCCTATTTCGCATGGCCGTTTGCAGCACTAACCTCTTACCAATTAGAAAAAAACGACTTCCGTCTAGAAAACACCCTCCACCAAACTTCCCTCCGCATCCACAACCGCCAATGGCTCCAAGACTACCTCTTTAAATCTCCCAAAACCCCTTACCCTCTACCCCCTACCCAAGACCCTCTACCCCCTACCCAAGACCAACTACCTGCTACCCAAGACCCTCTACCTGATACCCAATATAACGAAGCCATCAACCCCTCACTACAACCTCTTGAGGAAGATACTTTTGAATTGGAAATAGAAACTGCCAAGATTGAACCTATAGACAGCCTTCCCATAGAAGAAACCGAGGAAATTGAAGCCAAAATTAAACCCGTTAAATTGGTTGCACCTGTCTATAATTTAGAAGACTTATACCCTGCACCAGAACCCGATGAACCCAAACAGGTGGCATCATCTGACTTTTACGCTTGGTTGAATGCGGGAAGCGTTCAAAAAAATACACCTTTAAACAAACCAATGGAACGGAAAGAAGATCTCATTGAGAAGTTCTTGAAGACCAAACCCAGTATCTCAAGGCCCAAACAGGAATTTTATACCCCTGAAAAAGCCATGAAAAAAAGTGAAGTAATTTCAAACAAAATCGTAACTGAAACATTGGCAAAGATTTACACCAAACAAGGAAACTTCGAAAAGGCAATAGATGCCTATGAACAGTTGAGTTTGAAATTTCCCGAAAAAAAGCCTTACTTTGCAAACCTTATTGATCAAATAAAAAAAGAAAATAATTTATCATGAATTGGATACTCATTTTAGCCGCAATCGTTTCCATCTTGTTGATTTTGGTGATTTTAGTTCAAAATCCCAAAGGAGGCGGGTTGGCATCTAACTTCTCACAAGGAAATCAAATTTTTGGAGTAGAAAAAACAACCGATATCGTTGAAAAAGTAACTTGGGGCGGTGCAATCTTAATTGTAATCGTTTCTTTGATTGCTTCTTCGTACAACGGCGGGAAAAAAGCCGCTTCACAAAACCAACCAGCCGCTGATAAAGTGGAGTTGCCAGACGTGAAAATCCCAGCAAAGAGATAATCACATTTATAGACTTATATAAAAAAGGCTTCCCGAGGGAAGCCTTTTTTATGATTACTTATTCTTTAATCTTTCTAGCAAGTCTAGGCCGTGCTGCTTGGCTGTTTCTTTTGCAATTTCATAGCCAGCATCAGCATGTCTAACAACACCCATCCCTGGATCGTTGTGCAAGACCCTGCGTAAACGCTCATCCGCATCAGCCGTTCCGTCAGCAACTATAACCATTCCTGAGTGGATAGAGTATCCCATACCCACACCACCACCGTGATGCAAACTCACCCAACTCGCTCCACCTGCAGTATTTACCAAGGCATTTAGAATTGGCCAATCGGCCACTGCATCTGAACCATCTAACATGGCTTCTGTCTCCCTATTTGGAGAAGCAACCGAACCCGTATCTAAATGGTCTCTTCCAATAACAATGGGAGCCTTCAACTCACCGTTTCTAACCATTTCATTGAATGCCAAAGCCGCTTTTTGACGAGCACCTTGTCCAATCCAACAGATTCTGGCCGGCAATCCCTGAAATTCAATACGATCTTGAGCCATACTGATCCATCTCTTCAATCCTGCATCTTCAGGAAACAACTCTAAAATTTTCTTATCTGTCTTGTAAATATCCTCAGGATCACCGCTCAAAGCAACCCACCTAAATGGACCTTTACCTTGGCAGAACAACGGACGAATATAAGCAGGTACAAATCCGGGAAAATCAAAGGCATTTTTCACTCCACGCTCCAAAGCTCTACCTCTCAAATTATTCCCGTAGTCAAATACGATTGCGCCTTTTTGTTGCATTTCCAACATCAGCTCAACGTGTCTCGCCATGGTGTTGTAACTCAAATCAACGTATTTTTCAGGGTCATTTTTTCTCAATCTATCAGCGGCTTCAACGTCCATCCCTTCGGGATAATAACCAATTAAAGGATCGTGCGCCGATGTCTGATCAGTTAATGTATTTGGAATAATTCCGCGTTCCAACATCCTCGAGAGCAAATCAACCGCATTGCATAAAACCCCAATACTCACACCTGCACCTTCCTTCTTAGCTATCAAAGCTTTATCAATGGCATCATCAATTTCCCGACACATGACGTCTAAGTAACGGGTTTCCAAACGCTTTCTAATGCGCCATTCTTCCACTTCCGCAACCAAAGCCACACCTTCATTCATGGTGATTGCCAAAGGTTGAGCTCCACCCATACCTCCCAATCCTGCGGTCACATTCAATGTACCCTTTAACGTACCACCAAAATGTTGGCGCGCACATTCAGCATAGGTTTCATAAGTGCCCTGAACTATTCCCTGAGAACCAATATAAATCCAACTACCGGCCGTCATTTGACCGTACATCATCAATCCTTTGGCCTCTAACTCTCTGAAATGATCCCAATTAGCCCAATTAGGAACCAACTGACTATTGCTAATCAATACCCTAGGAGCATCTTTATGCGTCGGTAAAATCGCTACCGGCTTACCGCTTTGAATCATCAATGTTTCATTGTCGTTCAAATCAATCAATGCCTTACAAATATTGTCAAAAGCCTCCCAGTTGCGGGCCGCTTTTCCCAATCCACCGTAAACAATCAAATCTTCGGGACGCTCGGCTACATCTGGATCTAAATTATTGTGCAACATTCTATATGCCGCCTCTTGAACCCAGCCTTTGCAAACCAACTGATTGCCGGTTGGCGATTTCACCGGCCTTGGACCTGATATCTTTTCGCTTGACATAATACAAAGGTACTAAAACTTCGCCGTAAGCCCGATTCTCTTGCGCTGCAAATCAACCTCAGTAACCCGCACTTTAATCTGCTGTCCTAAAGAAACCGCCTCCGATGGATGCTTGATAAACTGCTTTGAAAGTTGACTGATATGAACCAACCCATCTTGTTTCACACCAATATCTACGAATGCTCCGAAGTTGGTTACATTGGTAACTATTCCGTTAAGTTCCATTCCAATCTCCAGGTCATTGATAGACTTCACCCCGTCTTCAAACACTATATTCTGCGCTTCTCCCCGTGGATCTAAACCAGGTTTTTTTAGCTCCTGAAGGATATCTTGAAGCGTCAACAACCCCAAACTTTCCTTTTCATTAACATAGTTTTTAGCCTCTATTTTCGAAACCAACTCTTCGCGTCCAATCAACTCATTTACCTTCACCCCCATGTCCTTACTCATCTGTTCAACAACCGCATATCTTTCTGGGTGAACCGATGAATTGTCTAACGGATTTTTACCATCTCTTACACGCAAAAATCCTGCACATTGTTCAAACGCTTTATCGCCCAAACGAGGTACTTTCTTCAATTCAGCTCGGCTCTTAAACGCACCATTCTCCTTTCTATAATTTACAATATTCTGCGCCAACGAAGGTCCCAAGCCACTCACATAAGATAGCAAGTGTTTGCTAGCTGTATTCAAATTCACTCCTACTTTATTCACTGCCGACTCAACTACAGACTGCAAACGTTTGGTTAACAACGCTTGATTCACATCGTGTTGGTATTGACCGACTCCTATACTTTTAGGATCAATCTTTACCAATTCAGCCAACGGATCCATCAATCTTCTACCAATACTTATAGCACCGCGCACCGTTACATCTTGATTCGGAAACTCCTCTCTAGCAACTTCCGATGCACTGTATATACTCGCCCCTGCCTCATTAACCATATAGACCGAAACCTCCGATGACATCTTTGCCTCGCCCAATGCTTCATTCACAAAAGATAAGGTTTCTCTTCCGGCCGTTCCATTTCCGATTGCAATAGCCTCAACTCCGTATTTTTTAATCGCTTCAAATAATATCTGTTTGGATTTCACCACTTCCCTTTGAGGTTCATGCGGATAAATCGTTGAATTAAATACCAAATCACCCGTCGCAGATAGGCAAACCAACTTGCAGCCCGTTCTAAATCCCGGATCCAAGGCCATCAGGGGTTTTTGCCCAACTGGCGATGCCAACAGCAATTGCTGCGCATTCAACGCAAATACCGAAATCGCATCTTCATCTGATTTCTCCTTCAATAAAGATATCATTTCGTTTTCCAAACTGGGTTGCAACAAACGCGAATAAGCATCAATCATGGCGGTCTTCACATGATCTGTCAAATCTGAATATCCCTTCAAAAACTTTCTTTTCAAAAGCGCAATTGCACGCTCTTCATCGGGCTCTACACTGACCTTCAAAAACCCTAAATCAACGCCTCTATTCATGGCCAAAAACCGATGCGATGGACATCTTTTCAAAAGTTCGCTATGTTCAAAATAGTCCCTAAATTTCTGAGCTTCATCATCATCTTTTTTACCTCTTGCCGCCTTACAGGAAATCGTTGCTTGGCTCTCAAACAAGTCCCTCAACTGCGCCCTAACCTCTACATCTTCATTGATCCATTCCGCAATAATATCTCGAGCACCAGCCAAAGCATCTTCCTCTGAGGCTACCTGATCATTGATAAATTGATCAAGTTGTTGCAGAATTCTCTGATTTTTTTGTTCAAAAACCTCCTTCGCCAAAGGCTCAAGCCCCTTTTCTCGAGCAACATCTGCCCGCGTCTTTCTCCTTGCTTTATAAGGCAAATACAAATCCTCTACCTGACTAATATCTGTACAATTTTCAATGGCTGACTTCAATTCTGGTGTCAACTTTCCAAGCTCCTCAATTTTATCTAAAACCGTTTGTTTTCTTTTCTCGAGGACATCAATACGTTCAGCTTCATCTTTGATCTTACCAATTTCAACCTCGTCTAAGTTCCCCGTTTTCTCTTTTCTATATCGGGCCATAAACGGTACCGTTGCCCCTTCCGAAATCAAATCCAACACAGCCTTTACCTGCCAAGGCTTTAATCCCAACAATTCTGATATTCTTAGTTCCACCATACAAATATAGGTGGCCACACCTGCGACTAATTATATTGTTAAGTGATTTTAGTCACCGCAAATCCACAAAAAAAAGATGAACTTCGCCATTATGAAAAAAATCGCATTCGCACTTTTAATGATGGCTTCCTCCTTATACGCCATCAGCTGTAGCTCAACAACCACTAATTCTGCAAACCCAGAAACCCCAAATTCCAACACAGCTTCAGTCATTTCAGAAACTGCAAATCCTAAAGACACCACTAAAACTGGAAAAACCATCATTGTAGATGTTCGCACCCCCGAAGAATGGACCAACGACGGTCACGCAGATTGCACCACACTGATCCCCCTCAACGAACTTGAAAGCAAAATGGAATCGCTCCGCGGCTATGATAAAATTGTTTTAGTGTGCCGCAGCGGCGGACGTGCAGGCAAGGCAAAAGAGTTGCTTGAATCAAAAGGCTTCAAAGACGTAAGCAACGCCGGCCCTTGGCAAAACGCACCATGTAAATTAGTACCATCTACCGGGTAGCAGGTAACGGGTAACGGGTACCGGGACTCTGGTCACTAGTCTGTAGTCTGTAGTCCAAAGTCTGTTGTCTGTAGTCCCTTACTATCGACTATCGACTATCGACTATGGACTTTGGTCTTCGGGCTTCGGGCTATAGACTATCGACTATGGACTATGGACCATGGACTATTATCACATATTTCTCCGGTACTGCCCACCAACCTCAAACATGGATTCTGTGAGCTGACCAAGGGTGCAGAATTTCGCGGCTTCCATGATTTGAGCAAACATATTCTCGTTGCGAATAGCCGCTATCTGGAGGTCTTTGAAATTGCGTTCTGCATTCTCTCCGTACATACTCTTTACCAAGTGTACGGTGTCAATCTGCTGCTGCTTTTCTTCCTCAGTGCTTCGAATAACCTCACCTGGTCTAACTGTCGGTGAACCTTTGCTGCTCAAGAATGTATTAACTCCAATGATAGGATATTCACCCGTATGTTTTAGGGTTTCATAATAAAGGCTTTCTTCTTGGATTTTGCCGCGTTGATACATGGTCTCCATGGCTCCAAGAACACCGCCACGTTCTGTGATGCGGTCAAATTCTGACAATACCGCCTCCTCTACCAAATCAGTCAATTCTTCAATGATAAATGAACCTTGAATTGGATTCTCATTCTTTGCCAATCCCAATTCCTTGTTTATAATCAACTGAATGGCCATTGCACGACGAACGCTTTCTTCTGTAGGAGTCGTGATAGCTTCATCATAAGCATTGGTATGCAGAGAATTACAGTTATCGTAGATTGCATACAATGCTTGTAATGTGGTACGGATATCGTTAAAGTCAATTTCTTGCGCGTGCAAACTTCTTCCCGATGTTTGAATGTGGTATTTCAACATCTGTGAACGAGCGTTTCCACCGTATTTATTCTTCATGGCTTTGGCCCAAATTCTTCGAGCAACACGACCAATAACTGCGTATTCCGGATCTACACCATTGCTAAAAAAGAAACTCAAGTTCGGTGCAAAATCATCAATGTGCATTCCACGACTTAAGTAATATTCAACATAAGTGAATCCGTTAGCCAAAGTGAATGCCAATTGAGAAATAGGATTCGCTCCCGCTTCAGCGATGTGGTATCCGCTAATACTCACAGAGTAAAAATTACGAACCTTATTGTGAATGAAATATTCTTGTACATCTCCCATCAATCGCAAAGCGAATTCAGTAGAAAAAATACAGGTATTTTGCGCTTGATCTTCCTTTAAAATATCGGCTTGAACGGTACCTCTCACTTGAGATAAGGTCCAATTTTTAATTTCATTGTAGACATCTGCTGAAAGAACTTGATCACCAGTTACACCTAAAAGCATCAAACCCAAGCCGTCATTACCCTTAGGTAAATCGCCATGGTAAACCGGGCGGGAAAGTCCTTTAGCCGCATAAATGGCATCAATTTTAGCATTAATCTCCGACTCTAAGCCATTTTTTCTGATGTATAATTCACATTGTTGATCAATGGCAGCATTCATAAAATATCCCAGCAACATGGGCGCCGGACCATTAATGGTCATCGATACTGATGTCATGGGGTCAGCCAAATTGAATCCACTGTAAAGCTTTTTTGCGTCATCCAAACAACAAATGCTCACCCCTGAGTTTCCAATTTTACCGTAAATATCTGGTCTGAGATCTGGATTTCTACCGTATAAAGTCACTGAATCAAATGCCGTACTCAAGCGTTTAGCGGGCATATCCTGACTCACATAGTGAAAACGACGATTGGTTCTTTCGGGACTGCCTTCACCGGCAAACATTCGCGTGGGATCTTCTCCTTCGCGTTTAAATGGGTAAATTCCAGCTGTGTAAGGGAATTGACCCGGCAAATTCTCCTGCAAACGCCAATGCAAAATATCTCCCCATGCTTCGTACTTCGGAGTAGAAACTTTTGGAATTTGCGAATGACTCAAACTTTCGGTATGCGTTTTAATGCGCAATTCCTTGTCACGCACTTTGAAAATGTAATCTTCATTGCGGTACTTTTGAGCCTCTTCTGCCCAATCCGAAATGAGTTTCTTGTTTTCTGGGGATAATTGATCGTTCAATTGTTCGTACAACCGGTTCAACTCAACAGTTAAAACATCTGACGAAGTTCCGCTCTCTGTAATCTGCTTCAACGTTTCGTTGATCGCATACATTCGTTGAGCAATCTTTTGTTGAGCCTTACCGGTGGCGTTGTAAGCTCTATTGTTTTCTGAAATCTCAGAAAGATAACGATTTCTAGCCGGAGGGATGATGAATATTTTTTCACTCAATTCATTGTCTGACTTCCAGTTGCTTCCAATATTAGCACCGGTTTTAGCTGAAATTGTATCCATCAAACAACGGTACAAACTGTTCATGCCTGGATCATTGAATTGAGATGCAATGGTTCCAAAAACGGGCATGGTATCAACGTCAGCTTCAAACAATTTATGATTTCGTTGGAACTGCTTACGAACGTCACGCAATGCATCCAATGCACCGCGTTTATCAAATTTATTGAGAGCAACCACGTCAGCATAATCCAACATATCAATTTTTTCAAGTTGGGTTGCTGCTCCGTATTCAGGGGTCATCACGTAAAGAGCTACATCGCAATGCTCAGTAATTTGCGTATCGCTTTGTCCTATACCGCTGGTTTCAACAATGATTAAATCATAACCCGCTACCTTTAAAATGTCAACGGCATCATCAATGTGTGAACTCATGGCCAAATTCGCTTGACGCGTAGCCATTGAGCGCATATATAC
>JACCDX010154254.1_pt1 | contig 10359 bp, 8 predicted proteins | sample 7449681 | NCBI WGS metagenome assembly JACCDX01 (sample SAMN15323450, study PRJNA562643) | freshwater metagenome | isolation source: river surface water | place: USA:Blue River Watershed | collected 2017-08-18
AATACCGTCACCTACTACTACAACTGGTTGACCACTACCAGCTAATGCAGTTGGTGTAATTGCACCTGCTGCTGCAAGATCAGCAAACCCATTGGTTACAGGTGCAGTATTTGTTACAGGATTTGCCCATGGTATACCGCTAATACTCATACCTTGTACAAATGTACCTGTTATAGCATTGCTAGGTACTTTAATCGTTGCAGCAGCATCATTGACACCTATAGCAGGTACCTGTGCAGTGTTGGTTGTACTTGCTGTTTGTATCTGTCCTGATTGGCTAGCAGCAGTTCCAGCAATAGGTCTGGTACCAACTTCGCCTCTGGCTTTCATATAGATACTGCGACCTGCTTCCATTCGTATGTCACCGTCGGCACGCAGGTTCATTGTACCATTACAACGCATACTAATACTAGCGGCTGAAAATATCGTTACTCGGCCGTCTGCACTGAGCTCTAACCAATTTGCACCATCTCTAGTATTGAGATAGATCATACCCTGTGAGTCATTGATAAGAATCTGTGTACCAGATTGTGTCCTTAAACGTATAAATCTGTTGGCAGCATCATCGCTAAACACAAATTGACTACCGCCCGGTGTTAATATACCAGAATATGAATTAACAGCATCGTTGGATCGCACAGTTGCAGTGGTTGTACCTCTAATCGGATCTTCTGCCAAACCTTGTGTTATTAGAGATTCTGATAATGGTGTGTATAAAGGTCTATTAGGATTAGATGGAATTGTTTCTTGATTTGATTTGTTGTATTCTGCTACTGGTAAATTTTTACTTTCTTTAGTACCTGCAATACCAGGAATCATGTGATTCATGTATTGTTGATACAAACATCCAAACCATATACCTCTACCAGGATCGCCATTGATAAAACAGCATACTACTTCATTTTCTAAATTTGGGGGTATAAACCAAAATCCGTAGCTACGTTGTGTATCTGTCCAAGTTTTACCAGCAGTGACAGTATATGGGTTTGTTGCTCCTGCAAACGGACTTGCATAGTTCATAGTAAACCATTGACTTGTGTCGTTTGGATCACCACCTAGTTCTGGAATCCAGACTTGAAGTCTACCCATACGCTGTAAATCGTCTGTGTTTTTTACAAACCCAACATAGATTTTATCAAACTGTGTTGCACGACCTTCCGGTGCTAAGTTAAACGCTTTCGAGCTATACGTCGTTCTCGCTGGTGATGGCATTACTGTGTCCCATTACAATCTAGTGTCATATAAATTTATCTAATAAAACAGTACTGTTTCAATTATTATTACTGTCCTACTCTGGCACCGTTCGAAATAGGAGGCAATCCTGTACTAGCAGTACCCATTCGTGTATCACCACCGCTTATTGCACCTGCGGTATATCCGGCCGATGATGCAGCAGGCGGACTGTTTGCAATCTGAGCTGTGTTAGTTCCTGCTGCAAGAATATCTCTAGCACATTTTAAATTTTGAGTAAATTTACCTCTTGAAAAATTATTTTCAACTTCGATTACTTGATACAATCCAGTAAAGAAATCTGCACCATTTTGATCAGTTACTGCTAACCCAGTATCCTCATTGATAATAACACCCATGCGAAATTCTAGTAAAATTTCATTATCGCCGCCCAAGAAAAACGCATTGTCAGACGGTAATGAACTGTTGCTAACAATGCTTTTTCCAGCTAATGTGTTAGCTAACGAATTTTGTACTATATTGCCGATTGGAATCCACCACGGGTCACCACGTATACCAAGTTGTATATATTGGAATGCATCATCATTGAACACGTTACCTAAAATAGATCCCACAAGGCCGGTTCCGGGCAGGAAAGAATTTGGATCTTGTGATGCACCTATTTTATTTTGATCAGTATTTTGTCTAGCTTGTTGTTGCGACGGAGTTGGATCAAACTGACCAACTACTGGTAATATTGACTGTAATTTTGGAGGTCTGGCATCCTCTGCATATTTTGTAGACAATTCTTGTTGGCGTGTAGTTAATGGCAGTGAAATCTGCGGCGTAAGCTGCGAGTCAATAGAAGCAATAACAGATCTGGTAATATCACCTACATTTAGATTTAAATTAATTATACTTCCGCCGAATATTTTAGTAGGGTCGGAACTTGTAGATGGTACGTTTATGCTTAGAATATTGTTAGTTGCATTACCAAGTCGTGTGTTAATAGTGGTTAGTAATTTATTTTCTTCTTCTAACAATTTAGTTTGAAAACTGTTAATTGTATCAGCAACTGTATTAATAGAATTTGTTACACTACCTAAAATAGTACTATCTAATGCCTGTATCAAGCTAGTTGGTAAAATTTGTGTTCTATTAAAAACACCTTTAATTAATTGATAGCCTATACTATTTTGATCGGTAATTGCACCAAATGTGTATTGATCGTAACTGTTACTTTGTATCCAAGTCGGTTGATATATTGTCCATAAAGCCGACAAGTTAAAATCAAATTTAAGAACTTCTGTATTACGTCCAGTATAGATATATTCGTATTTTTTAGCCAATCGGTTGTTGGAAATTAGATAATTTAATTTGTTTTTTTGTGTAGTTGTAGACTGTATATTTTTTACAGTTTGCATATCAGTGTATGCTCTAACACTTTCGGTTGGTATCAATGTATATGTAATATCTCTTACATAATCCAAAGTTACCGGATCCTGAATTTGAGAGGTGTTAATCTTAACTGTTGGATAAACTGTAACGTATCTAATAATACCCTGTGTTTTTAAGCTTGCTGCACCAGGCGATGGTGAGTCTTCTCCAGTTATCCAACGCTGCGCCTCTTGACACAGATATACTACAAAATCTACTATTTTTTCTATACTTTGACCACGTGCTATTTGAACAGTGGTTTGCGGTCCATTTAGCTCTGCACTCATTGGAGTGCTTCTGGCATTTTGCTTAAACACGTCTGGATTACGCAATGTCCATGTTCGCCATTCGGTTGGTATAACGATACTGTAGTTGTTACGTCTTAATCCGTCTTGATTAACATTTGATTGTAAATCATTCCAATCACGTTCTAGTTTATCAAAAAACTCACCTAATGTACTAGCAGAAATACTCAGTCCGGCTGGCGGAGTTGACAATGCATTTGTTTCTGCAAACGCATTGTCGTTGTACATTTTAACTGTATATGTAGTGCCAACATGATCAGACACTGCATCCATCGATATAATAGTAACACGATTTATGCTATAATAAAGATTAGGTGAAATTATGTTGCCGTTTTCATCATACCCATTGAACCATATCTCTAAGAAATACGGACATCGTAAATGATTTAATACTCCAAGTTCTCTAGCAGAATAATACATCTTATCAAGAAGCTGTAAGCCCAATGGTTCTTTTATAACCATTTCATAATAGGTATTAGACCACATGTTTCTTTTAGAACCGTTTCCGCTTGCAGCAGCAGTGGTTTTTAAAGAGTTAATATTAAATCCAGCAGTTACACCGCTTTCGGCAATAACAATTTTATTAATAGTGTTTGTGCTAGGTTTTGACGGATTAATGTTATTGTATGCTTGAATTTCATTAGACATGCTCAATCTTATGTGATATGTGTAATTTACAAAATCACTAAGAGGATTAGGTTTAGCGTTTATTGACGAACTTAAACCTGTTGCATATATGCTACTGCCGCCTGCTCCTATACTATTCGTATTTGTAGAATACGCATTAGATAAGTTTGCAATTAATGATATAGGTATACTAGAAAATTGATCATTAATTACAGAATTAATCTTTTCTGTTACTCCGCCTAAATCTATTTTAATAGGACTTATAGGTTTAATTGCGTTATTGATTGCAGTGTTAACTGAACCAATTGCATTGTTAACTATTCCTCCTAAATTAGGTAACATCAGATATACCCCGCCAGTGTGTCTTTTTGTGGTACATATAATCTAATGTTAGCTAAAAAATCCCAAACCGGATCTTTAATAACATTTGGATTTCTCAACATAAAAACCCACCACAACTGCGGTGTGCCGTATTGTGCATAAGATAATAAATCTGGTCTATATTGATACTGCGGATCTAGTTGCATGAGTAAATCACTAGTTTTTGGAAGAATATACATTCCGTTCCAGAAACCTAGATAATCAACATATTGACTAAGCTGCGGCGTATTGTAATATGGACTGTTTTTTTGATAAATTACACCACTCATATCCATCTTCCTTGAGTCATTAATGCACCAGTTCTAAAACTGTCTAAATTAAACGAACGCAATCTTGTTGCAGTGTTCTGTACCATTATATCAACCGTAATTGAAAATACAGCAGGTAACCAAATGTATCCATCTCTTATATCTTGTAGATCTTGTCTGTACATTTTTGTAGATATTAGCGTAGAATTTGCAGAGTTTCTAAAACTTGTAAGAGACGGTGTTACTTGTGTTTGACTATATCCAGGTATGTTAGTTGTGGTTTGAGACGCTGTATAAGTTTGAACATAACTAAGATCAACTGGCACATAGTCGACATCCGGTGGTAACGTAACTGAAAAATTAGTGACTATTACAGGTAGTTGATTAAACATATATTGCCCGTATGCATCAAACAATAACACGGGCGGCGGAGTACCAGCATTTGGATCAGTTGACCCAAAATGCATTTTAGTTACAGTGCGTAAAAAATGTATTGCTGCAAGACTGTATATACCTTGTTCTTGATTTTGTACGCTGAAATCACCTGTGACTGTAAATTTCGGCGAAGGAGTTGCAACATAAGCCTGTATGTCCTGATTCGTGTGTATCAATTCCATACCGCTATAGGTGACTGGTTGTGACCATGCTATATTTGGCTGATATGGCCAAACCATGCCGTTGGTTTGACGTAACGGTTGTAATAAACCATTTGATCCATATATTTGCATTGCCGCTGCGGGTTTAGGTCGTAAACGTACTCTACGTCCTTTTGCATCGCTATTATTACTAGTGTCTGGTGTTTGGAAACCTGTGAAAGGTACCGATGCACCACCTAATTGCGAAAATATGTCTGCCATTGATAAAACTCCGTACTTACTATTTATGGTGACATTTTTTACTTAAAAACAGAAAGAAATGTAAAATAAATACGTTTAAATCTTATTGATATTTGACTTCATTGGTAAAAATTATGCAAAGTTAATTGTTTACGTAAACAATTGGATAATTTAACATGGCAGCAATACCAAAAATAAAATACCTAACTAACAAAGAGTTGCTAGAAGAAATTCATCGCAGTAAAACTACATACTGCGAGTATATAGAATCTAAATATTCCAATTATGATTTTATTGTGTCTGATATAAATGATGTCACGGTTGAACGTATAGATGACGCTAGACAACGCAAAGTCGATTTATATATTGCAGCAGAAAAGAAAGCACAAATTGCATCAGGTATAAGAAACCCTGTTATCAACTATACATTAGATAATGTATCGCGATCAGATATTGTAATTCGTGTAATGACGTTTGATCATATTCCTATCAATGAAGAAAAACTAGCTAAAGCAAAATCAGAAGCCGATAGGCATTTAAAATGTAATTTTCCACCATTCCAACATTTTATCTACAACGACGGTGATTTTACATGCGTAGGTAAAAGTCATTGGACAGGCGGACTACACAATGGACATTTTTCAAACAGTCATGGTAAAATGACTAACAGACTTGCAATGATGTTTATGAAACTAGTAGAACGTTATGGCCATAGAGGTAATTGGCGCGGCTACACTTATATTGATGAAATGAAAAGTCAAGCATTGTTACAGTTGAGCCAAATAGGATTGCAATTCGACGAAAGCAGATCTGATACTCCTAACCCATTTGCTTACTACACCGCAGCAATAACAAACAGTTTTACTAGAGTACTTAATATAGAAAAACGCAACCAGAATATCAGAGACGACATACTGATTATGAATGGTGCAACTCCAAGTTATACAAGACAAACTGAGCATGATATGATTCGTATGGCCAATCAACATGCAGAAACACTTGCCAAGCAAGCAAAAGAAGATAGTGCAGACAAAGACTAACTACATGGTTGATTGCAAGCATGCTGTACCGTATGCTGTTGTATGACAAAAGACATAGATTTCTCAAATACAATGGTTTTCACCGACATCCATTATGGGATGCGTAACAACAGTCGTGAACACAATGACAGTTGTGAACGTTTTATCAAATGGATGATCGAACAAGCAGAAGAACGTAATATCAAAAACTGCATATTTGGCGGTGACTGGCATCACGTTCGCAGTGCAATCAACATTAGTACACTGAATTATTCTGTCAGTGGCCTCAAACTACTCAATAGCTATTTTGTCCACACATGGTTTATATTAGGTAACCACGATCAATTTTATCGCGATAAAAACGAAATACACAGTATCCCATATGTAAAAGAGTTTTCAAATATACATCTTATCGAGTCTATGACCGAGGTTGATGGGGTTAGTTTTGTACCATGGATGGTCGGCGACGATTGGAAACACGTACAAAAAATCAAAGCACCTTACATGTTTGGGCATTTTGAATTACCGCATTTCAAAATGAATGCCATGGTAGAAATGCCAGATCACGGACAGCTTAACGAAAATCATTTCACAAATCAAAAACAAGTATTCAGTGGACATTTTCATAAACGTCAGAATCGTGGTAAGATTTGGTACACTGGCAACTGTTTCCCACACAACTATGCAGATGCTTGGGATGACGAACGCGGTGTTATGATATGGTCACCGGGTGATGACCCTACATTTATGTCATGGCCAGAAGCACCAAAGTATAAGACTATAAACATGAGTCAATTGTTAGAAGACCCTGAACAATTTTTAGACAATAGAACGTTTGCACGTATTGCAGTAGACGTCGATGTTACTTACGAAGAAGCAAACTTTTTAAAAGAACTGTTTGAACAAGAATTCAATGCTAGAGAAATAAATCTACAGGTTTCTAAAACTGATGCAATCGGCGAAGTATCAGCTGATAATATCAACTTTGAAAGTGTTGATACGATTGTAATCAGTCATCTTAAAAGCATTGAAAGCAACACTATTAACAAACAACAGTTAATTGAAATTTATCAGAGCATCTAATCATGTTAAAAATAAAAAATGTGTCAATGAAAAACTTCCTGTCTGTTGGCGCAGTAACACAGGCAGTTGAATTAGATCGCAATGGTCTTACCCTGGTATTAGGTGACAACTTAGACCTCGGAGGTAACGGATCAAGAAACGGCGTAGGTAAAAGTACTATTCTGCAAGCTATTAGCTTTGGCTTGTATGGCGATGCGCTTACTAACATCAAGAAAGACAACCTTGTAAACAAAATTAACGGCAAGAATATGTCTGTTAGTATCGAGTTTGAAGTCGACGGTAAAACACATAGAATTGAACGCGGTAGAAAGCCGCAGTTCTTTCGTTGGATAGTCGACGATGTAAACAAAGCAGATGAAAATGCAACCGACGAAGCACAGGGCGAAATCAAAGACACACAAAAAGAAATCAACCGTATTATCGGTATGAGTCACATGTTGTTTAAACACATTGTTGCACTCAATACATATACAGAACCTTTTTTATCTTTGGGTGCAGGTAAGCAACGAGAAATCATTGAAGAACTGCTTGGTATTACTATGCTTAGTCAAAAAGCAGAAAATCTCAAAGAACTAATCAAGACCACAAAGACTCAAATTGATCAAGAAGAATTCCGTATCAAAACTGTAAAAACAGCAAACGAAAAAATAGAAAAAGCTGTGCTGGATTTACAGCATCGAATCGAATCGTGGGATGTTAAAAACAAAAAAGAAATTGAAACACTAGAACTGGCTATCGGACAGCTAGAAACTCTTGATATCGATGTAGAGCTTACTGCACATAACAATGTTGAAATTTATAAAGAGTTAAACACTGGTATTACTCAATTCAATAAAGACATTGCTACAAAAACACGACATGCAACGCAGTTAGAAACTCAGCTCAATGGCTTACTAAATCAATACACTACTGCTCAGGGAAAGCAATGCCCAATGTGTGGTAACGGTATTAAAGGTCACACACATGACGATATCATTAGCGATTTAGAAAAACGCATCAGTGATTTAGATACACAGATTGCTAGCGAACGCAGAGAAATCAATGATTTTACTGATCAGCTAAATGAAATGCTTCCAGTTTTTGAAAGTATGACTAAACCTCAAACTTTCTATCCCACACTAAAAGAAGCACTGAATCACAAAAACACTGTAGACACACTGTACAAAGACCTACAGCGTGAACAAAATTCTGTAAACCCCTACTTGGACCAAGTTGACAGTTTGCAAAACACAGTACAACCGGTTAGTTATGAACACTTAAATAGCCTTAATAAAGCAAGAGAACATCAAGAGTTTTTGCTAAAATTGTTAACAAACAAAGACAGTTTTATACGTAAACGAATCATTGACCAAAACCTTTCTTATCTTAATAGTAGGTTAAACGACTATCTTGATAAATTAGGGCTACCGCACAATGTTAAATTTTTAAATGATCTCAGTACTGAGATAACCTTATTGGGTCAAGATTTAGACTTTGACAATCTAAGTCGCGGCGAACGCACTAGATTAATATTAGGACTAAGCTGGAGTTTTAGAGACATTTTTGAAAATACCAACCAGGCCGTTAATTTGTTATTCGTTGACGAATTGCTAGACAGCGGTCTTGATCCGGCAGGCCTAGAGGGATCAGTTGCAGTACTTAAAAAGATGGAGCGAGAGCGTAATAAAAACGTATTTGTTATATCGCACAGAGAAGAATTAATAACACGAGTTAGTAATGTTCTAAGTGTGATAAAAGAAAATTCATTTACATCATTCAGCTATGACCACGAGATTGCTATATAATTTAATATAGCAAAGGAATGGTAATGGCTGTTAACGGTAAAGCAAAAGGCAATTCATTTGAAAGAAAAATTGCAAATATATTAAGCGCAAGATTTGAATTATATCTAGGTGTTAAAAATGGTTTTAGGCGCAATCCAGATTCTGGTAGCTTTTTTGGCGGAAGCAACAAAACCAGAACTGAAAATTACAGTTTAGATTATGCAATATTTGGAGATTTAATTTGTCCAAGAGAATTTACCTACAGTGTTGAATGTAAACATTACAAAAAAGCACCAAGTGTTCAAAGTTGGCTTAACCACAGTGTGCAACAATGGGACACTTGGCTGTCACAAGCAGAACAAGATGCAGCAGCAAGCGGCAAAGATATGGTGCTTGTTGTAAAATACAATAACGTTGATATTATGACATTTTTAAAATCACCTATAGCAGGTAAATTCCATAATAGATACAAAGAATACTATATTCATAATTTTGACGATTACTTGGCTCAATCAGAAAATCACTTTTTTAACAAATCTAATTTGACAGATACTACCACAACAAGCAATGCTATAACAGTAACAGAGAATGAGAATGGCAATTAAAAAGACTACAAAGAAGACTACTGACGCAGTTACTGAATCAGCTGATAAACACTGGTTCCCCGCTGATGCAAAGCCAGCAGCAGCACCAGCAGCTAAAAAAAGTCCATGGCAACGTAAACCAGTAATGGTAAACTACGGCACTATAGCCGGACCATGCTATAATATGAAAGAAGAATTTCATAAGATACTCGATAATAAGTATAAGAAATTAACCGAAGAACAACGCAAAGAGTTGTGGACGGTTGTAGGCACAGCAATGATTACTTTAGAACGTAGCAAACTCTCAGAAATTATAGATCAAGAGATTCAACGAATACCAGGCTCATTTTAATATCCCACTTAGTACTCACTGCTTTATTTCCCATTAACTAAAACTATTGCGTATATTGGCTTTATAATGATGGTGTTGTCCATCCAGTGAAAGGATAACGGCAAGGTTATCACACTCACTGACAGGGATTCTACTGCAAAGCCCTGGCCAAGAAAATCAGAAAAAGGACTACAGTAGCCGTCTGACTGGCTTTCTGTAGTGCAGTAATGGTCTGGCCGTTTGACCTTACTGTAGCTTGGGTAAACTCCCATAACCGAGTATTGAGGTATAGAGTCCTCAGAGGATCACATCCGTAAGCTGGAATTAGGTACTCCGCCAGCTGTTCGCGCAGAACAAGGATGAAAGGGCAGGTCGTCATTCGAACCAGAAAGACAATCTCATTACTCCCTGGGTAAGGGAGTGATATGATCCCAAACTCGACCAGAAATACTTAAATTAATTAATAGCTTTTAATATTATAAAAATGTTATTTGATCTTTAGATCAAATAACTGATGAGCTTTAGCTCATCACAAAACTCATTAAGAAATAATTCATAATTTATTTGCTTTTTTA
>JACCDX010617427.1_pt1 | contig 10359 bp, 27 predicted proteins | sample 7449681 | NCBI WGS metagenome assembly JACCDX01 (sample SAMN15323450, study PRJNA562643) | freshwater metagenome | isolation source: river surface water | place: USA:Blue River Watershed | collected 2017-08-18
ACTGTCCCATTTTTATTTTTTGTTTTTGATGTAGTTAATTATTTTATCCGCATAGTAGGATGTAGTCAATTCATTTAAGTAATTATCAATTTGCCTTTCATCTTTTACAAACTTACCAGTATCAGCGTAATCACCGGCAATAACAATGTTATCACCCGACCAACTACCTATGATTTCGTTTTCACTATGAAGGTCACCACCACCTCTGCCATTTCCATCTGCAAGTAGAATAGATAAACCGGCTAATACACCAATACTATTACTACTAAATTCCATCAACTTTGATCCATCACCAAATGTATGTGGATCAAGATATTGTTTCTTTTTTACGTTTACAATTTTATAATACTGTCCCATTTTTATTTTTTGTTTTTGATGTAGTTAATTATTTTATCCGCATAGTAGGATGTAGTCAATTCATTTAAGTAATTATCAATTTGCCTTTCATCTTTTAATTGAAATGTAGCTGAATATAATTCACTCTTATTATACCAATCCAATGCCGATATTGTAATCTTATGCAAATTGTTTTTCTTTTCGGTATTAATTTTTATTATGCCACCCACTGCGTGTTCTCCTATCTTAAATTGTTTTGTCATATCTTTCCAACATTTTTTTGTAATACATCTTCAATAATAGCTAGAAAATTACTATGTAAACTCAAATCATTATCGGTTAACCATATTCTTTCCTCCCATGCACCATCATCATCTGTGCAATGTAATTGATACCTTTTTTCGGGATGTTGTGGTCCATATTGTTTGTACCTAGTCAATGTAAAATAAGTTCTACGAGATATAGGTTCACGAGATGCTAACTGAAATGAATATAGATCACTAAACTCATCCGCTTGTAACAAATCCCATCCCCATACCATCATTAGACCTATATCCTTATTAAAATTTTGTATCTTTAACATATATTATCATTTGATTAATAAAACAATTTATTATTTATTGTCCACTCCGTTAGTCCGGATAAGAAATTATCTACAAACGCAGTTTTTGACCTAACAAATTCTTTTGTAAAAGTGGTTGAACCTACAATGTCATCTCCGCTTGAACCATTACCAAGTTCACATCTTCTAATGATGTATGATTGAGTACTCCAATTGAAATAAAAAAGTAAACAATTACTGAATGCTTTATTAGAATCATTTGCATCTTCAAATATCCAAACATTTCCATATTGCATTGAATCTGTTTCAATTCTAAATTTTATCCCATTAGCGATAAAAGTTGTGTCATTAATCTTTCTAAAATTTACAGGTATATTCATTTTACATTTGTTTTTCTGTTGTTATTAAAATCGTATTACCATTTTCAGGAATTAGTATAGTGCCCTTTACTTGCACTATACTAGCTCCTTTGTTCATTTCCTCTTTTAGAAGTTCTATCAATTCCCAAATTTGCAATTCTTTCATATTACTTTTTTATGTAAACAATCAATGTATCAATTTCACTTCGCATTTCTTTAACGGATTTGCTAACTTTATTTACTGAATTATTTACTTTCATAATTGTATCAATTACCATTTGATTATTGTATTCCAACTTTTCGTTTATTGAATTTAAGGTATTCAATACTTCAGTTTGTGATTGATTAACACTATCTATTTTTTCCGATGTTTCATTGAATTTGATATTCATATTTTTATTCAATGTGTTATTGAAAAAGTAAATAGCGAAAGTTATCAATACGGATACCAATAGTAATCCTACAATCAACCAAGTTTTATTTACCAACTTATTCATTGATTCATAGTAATCATGTCCGTAGTATTTATTATCTTTCATTACTTATGTTTTTTTGGATTAAAAATTGCAGATGGATAATAATAAACACCATCCAATTTTATAGAATGAACTTTGTTGCCTGTTAGTTCATTTTTAATTTCAATTGCTTTTTCGGGATCCATACTCCATACTAAATTATCAAGTACGATTCTACCATCCGGTAGTTTTTTCATTGTGTTTGGGGTGTCCATATTACTTTTGTTTTTGTTCATTAATAAGTTTAACTATTTGTTCTGGGGTTTCCATTACTTTGAATCCACCATTGTTATGTGACGTAACACCTACAATAGTGCAACCATCTTTTTCTGATACATAAATGTGTCCGATTAGTTCGGCATTCAACCATACATAATCATTTGTCCTTTGTGATTTTAATCTAATCATTGTTTTTTGTTTTTTGTTGTTAATAAAATTGTTTATAAAATTTAAGTTCATACATTATCAATTAATACTCCATGTCTTTCATCCGAATATAATTCAACGGTTGGATTTCCATAATTGTCATCAGGTTTCAATCTTTCTATTGTATCATATAAGGTTTCTTGTTCTACAAATGTTTCATCACATTCGTTATCTTCTTTGAATGATTCAATCATTTGTTTTTCAGCTTCCTCATATGTTTCAGCTTCAACTTCGTGTGTTTCTCTAATCCAAATAGTTACTTTCCTATCAATGTAAAAAGTAAATGATTCTTTTTCGTTGCTATTCATATTGTTGTTTTTATCTATATAAGGTTACAAATTCTCCAAAGTGTTTATCAAATACTTTGATTAGGTTTTCATAATCACCACTCATCATTTCACTTTGTATTTTCTTTTTATCCAAATACAATTGCTTCGCAAGGTTACCAGCGATACCAATTAATACAAATGCGTTACCGTCCGGTCCGGTCAAATCTATTTCAACAGGACCTGTTTTCAGTTTTTTATACTTTATCATACAAACGCATTTACTTTTGATAAACCAATTAGTTTAAGATGTTTGATACATTCACGATCGGCTCTTGTTATTGCACCTACTAAATCGTTATTACATACTGCATTAACAAATCCACCACCATTTTGAACCCCATCCCTTTGCATCATTACTGATACCATTATATCAATGATGTGTTCACTTACATCTTCTTTCCATTCTTTAGCGAATAGAATAGCACGCTCTCTATATTTTTCTCTAATATCCATTTTTAATTAAAGTTTATATTGTTAAGAATACTATCACCTTCACTTACTCTATTTGTTTTTTCACGAGCGATTTCAACCATTAGTTTCAATCTATCCTTCATATCGGTTATATCCAACTTTTCATTTGCTTCCGCACAAATATCATTTACACATTCATTCAACATATTGGTTAGTATCCCATCCTCTGGCATCATATCACGTTCCAACATTTCCAACATAGAAGCTGCAACTGCGGTTCTTACTTCTAATGTACAGTGTTGTGTATTTTTCATAACATTAATCAAAGTAAATGCCATTTTAAGTCTTTGCTCATTTGATTTCTTAATCTTTTCAATAATTTCTTGAAACATAAATTTATTTTTTAATTGTTTTGTTTATCTTAAAAATCGTACCTAGATAGTTTGAATTGATAACCAACTTCGGTTAGGGATTTGTTAATAAGTTCAGCGATGTGCCAACCCGGTTCCGTATCATATACTTCACCATGTTTCTCCGCAACCTTTTTAATTAGATTCGTACAATACTCCGTAATTTCTTCTTGAGTAATACGTTTAGTACCGGTAATCTTTTTGATTGTCCTTTTAACTACTGTACGGCAAGCGTTGTTTCCTGCTTTGCTGAACATTTCAAAATCGTAAGTTTCTAAATTTTTCATTTTTTATTTTTTTTGAATGAATCTCTGATTAGTAAGTAATAATAAATTGGAACACCCCAAAATGCTTTCCAAATTAAAATTACTTGAAACATAAACCTATGTCTTAACCAATCGTTTTCTGAATTTTTTAGATGTTTGTTCACTTCTCTTACCATAGGAAAAGTAAGAAAGAACCAAACACACAATATATTAACTACCATACATCCTCCTCATCCGTTTCATCTTCATCACCATAAAAATATCCCTGGTCAGGACAACTTTCAGGACCCATCGGTTCATATTCCCAACCTTTAGCCATTTCAACTAAATTAGGATATTTAACACCCTCCGTTCCTATACCTGAATGGTTATTTTTACTGAATGCTAAAGCGATACCTTCTTGTCTCATATCATCCGTATATTTTTCACCTTTAAGTTCAGAAGTCACTCCATTCATTTCGGCAAGTAATTCATAATAATCCTTACCACCGAATACACCATAACCTTCATACCTATCCTCTGTCCAAACATTACCTTTGTTATCTAACATCTGAACTCTGAATGTTCCTCTGCTTGAATATGTGTTGCTGATACTTGCATCCGTATCTTGTGTTTTCCAACTAAAAAATCCCATAACTTTAATTTTTACTTTTTACAATTATTTCTAAATTATTATCACTAAATCTAAGTCCAACTACCTCACCACCATGTTCTGCAGCTTCTACCGATTCCAAAAACTTTTTCAGTTCTACTGCTCTAACAAAAAATCCACCCTTTGCGGATTCACCATCAAATGTATCTTTCCAAAAAATTTGTTCATTAAACATAACCTCATTTTTATATTTTATTAATCAATTACCAAGATGAACTATATTCAAAATCATTTGCATCATCATCTTTGAGACAAGACTCAATTATTTCAATCGTATTTTCAACATCTTGGAAATAGTATTCATCATAATCAGTAGAACCGAAAAAGAATCCACTAGCAGTTGGTAGATACTCACCTGCGTTTGTTTTATCACTTAATACTTTATTACAAAGTTCTAACAATTCTTCCAGTTTATCTCTATTTACCCAATAGTTACCACAGTTATCATTCCCACCCTGAACATTGTTTACAAACCATTGATGAATTTGGTTTGCTTTTCTCCAATATCCCATTTGCTCAATAACATAGACTACCTTCATCGGGTCAATGTTTGTAGGTTTACCAGCTTTGGTAACTTCTACTTTGTAGTTATCAGTTCCATTGTGATTCCAATGTTTAACGTAAGTCTTTTTGTACAAATACATGTCTAATCCCATAACTTTATATTTTTTGTATATCAATTATATTAATCAAATGTTTTAATGCTTCATATTGACCCCAAGTTAATTGGAATCTTTGTCTTTGTGTTGTTTCAATATCAACATCAAATCCTTCACCATTTGCCCATTCCGTCACTTCAATGAAGTCACTATCTTTTCCAATAGAGAATGTGCAAAATTGATTTAGTTCAGCGAATAATGAATCTCGTGTGTATTCATTCACGTTATACTTTTTTTCTACTTCCCTTTTTAGATGTTTCATCTTTTATTTGTTTTATATGTTTACAATCTTTTCCTCTACCAAATCCATGCGCAGGACAACTACAAGTCCAAAAGTCACCATCGTTTACTACACTATACACATTACCTTTACTACCACTCACTTTCCATTCTTTTTTCACTTTGACTTTTTGGAACTCTTTTGGTTTTGAATACTCAATCTTATCCCAAAGTTTTTCCAATTCATTCCATGGATAATGACGATTGACTTCAACCCAACCATCACCATCAGATGAACATATCACATACCATTGATTGCTGATTGCTCCCTTATAGGACAGTGGTGGGTAATACGATTTGAATCTCATAAGTTTATTTTTGTGTAGTTACTTTATATTTACCATTTATCATTGATTTGTATAGAAGTCTATTACATCTTCTACCGGAAACATTCTTTGTGTTTCTAAGCTGTTGTAAATGATGTATGAATGAACCACCTTCTATCATTTTAGGATAACCTCGCAATACAACATCGTAATAAGTTTTCATTTCAGTAAAAGTTGCTTCACCTTTTTGTTCAACGAAATCTAAAATAGATTGTGTAATATAACCCCAATCACCCTTTTGTAATTTGTATGGTTTGTTGTTATACTTTTCCAATCTCATTTTTCTTATAAACTTCGGATTTTGTTGTCCCTTTTGATATAAGTTTTGAAGATGTGCATCATAAAATCCTTTACCTTGCATACCCAATGAAAGTACACCTACATTGAAACCATCCGTATTCAATCTCTTTATACCTTTACGATTATGTACGGATTGATAGTTTGGATTTTTTGGATGAAGGTATATATCCACTCTTTCAGCTTTACGCCATGGAATATCATTTTGTTTATTAGGTCTCCATTCCTTACCTAACACTTTTTTTCTATTGGTATGGCGTCCTCTCAATACTAACCATCCAAAAATTTGTTCTAATGTTTTTTTCACTTCAATAACTTGCTCAATACTTTTCATAGGAATTGTTGCGATGTATGTTGTTGTTCTTTTCATATAAATTTGTTTTTAATAATCTTCATCTAAATACTCACCTGCGTTCATATAATCGTAGTAGTTATCCTTACGATATGGATAATTGTTTTCATAACAATCTTCACAATAATAACCCGTTGGAATACCATAGTTATCATTTCGTAATTCTACATAGGCATCTTCATCATTGGTAGTTTTATTACACTCTCTACCTTTGCAGCAAATAACATTTTCGTAGTTCATATTTTTATTTTAGAATGAATAACTTTTTTGTTCCCACTTTCCATTCACTTTTGTCTCAATTACATAATCACCATTGTAAGCTACGTTTTCTCTATTCACTAACCAAACCCTCATATCATCACATTCAACTTTCAGTTCATCACCATCCCAAGCTTGCTCAATAGTTTCCATTTGTCTTAATTCTGTTTTTGTGTAATTCATATCATTTATTTTTTAAGTTCATTAATACAATACTCCAAACAAAGATATTTCATCGTTTCTCTAGCAGGCCATCCATATCTTGCATCTTCTTCATAACTGCCTTCTAATTCAAAATGTTCAGGCTTATCATACTTTGATGCTCTATGAATAATACCATCGGGAAAGTATTTCAACATTCCTTCAAAGTTGTCATCCTTAATATATTCCAATAATTCAATTACATTTTTCATATCTTATTTATCTTTTAATCTTTTGAATACGCTGGCTAATTTATTATCTTTCTTAATCCTATCAAACAATGATTTCATTTTATCTTTGAGAAACTTTTTATATTCTTCTTCGGATTTGAAACCCATCTCTTTCCAATTCATATCTTATTTTTTAATTGTGTTTCATACCTTTCATAACTCCGTAACCACTTCTTGCGGCTAACCTATTAAGGTTATCAGCTACCTCCATTGGAACGACTTGTATTTCATTACCCGTCTTATGGTTAGCGATTTGAACACCACCAACTCTTGCAACTGAACTACAATTAACACAATGTTTGTAACCATACTTTGCGTATCGTAAAACGGGCATATCATTACCACATTTGATACAAGCCATCATTTCTAATTTAACTTTCACTTTCATATTAGTTATTTTTTACGTGCCCAATTACGATTTTCTTTTTTCTTTTTATCAACAACTACACGTTGTCTATATCTACCATCAAAAAGACCAGCTTCTAACTGGTCTTTTCTTTTTGAACTATTTTGATTTAATCTTTTCACTTTGTTTTTCATATACACTAAATTTAGAATCCATAGGAATAATAAATACATTGTTTGATGTATCAATTTTGTTACGAACTTTCTTAAACTTCAATCCTACAATTACACCTTGCTCATCCATATACCTCATATCATATACATCACCATCAATTACTTTGTAACCCATAAATGATGTTGGTAATACTTTACCCTCAAATACCATAGCTACACGCCCATTACCTTTACTCAACAAATCCAAACATTGTAACATATTGTGTCCACTAAATGAATAAGTCAAATCATAGTTTTTGTAGAATTGTAATAAATTGAATCGTTTTGCAACTTTGGTATAATCGTAAAACATTACGTCATCAAACAATTCAAATAATACAATACCATTGTGTTGAAACAATGTAGGTTCAATATCAGATGTACCATTGATACGAACTGAAAATCTCATACCTTTACTTTCCGCTTGATATTTAGCTTTTTCAATTTCTGAAACTAACCAAGCCATAAAGAATTGACGATGTTCAAAAAACAATTTAGTTTTTTTGATACGAGCTTTGTTGATATTATTTTTCTTAACATCAATTTTGTTGTGTCCACTCTCATTCAAACAAGCTTCTTTACATTCATCACTTGCCATAGGACATACATTATATCCACTCATATCGGCGGGAGCCAAATAAAGAATATAGGTAGCTTCATTATATTCCAAACCTTTTGCAATTTTGGATGAAGAAGCTACACTACCTAAATAAGAAAGACCAGTAAGTTTTTTTGCTTGAGAAATACTTTTGAAAATCATAGTAGATGTTGTTGTGTTCATATTAAAAAAATTTATAATGTGTGGTGTGTTACTGAATGATTGAATACAAATATACGAAATTTCACAATACTGGCCAAATTTCAACCAAAAAAAGTTTATTGACAATCAACGAGTTATGAAATCCCTATATTTTGGGTTGCATAAGTCGTTGATTGTCAATAAACTTTTTTCTCATTGACAATCAACGAGTTATGAAAGCATAAGATAACCCATTGAAAATCAACGAGTTATGAATCTTTCATAAGTCATTGAAAATCAATGGGTTATGTAACTAATTGATTATCAAATAGTTACCTGTGGTACAATTAACATTCTTTTTTTACTTTCAATTTGAATATTGGATAAATCAATTTTATTCATTGCTTTAACTGCATGTACCCAACCTTCCCACGGAAGGGAACTTTTCATTGAATTACAATCAAAACAAGTAACTGCGAGATTTTCATATATGGTTCTTCCACCACGTGTATGTGGTATCATATGATCACCGATTGCTTCATCTAATTCCAAATCTTTTGAACAATATGCACATTTACAATGTTGTTCATCCAATTTAGATTCAATTTCACTTTTAGAAAATGTTCTTTTTGTATCTTTGTATGTAATACCCACATTATTAATATGAATGAACAATTTTTGTAATATCCATTCCATAAATGAACTACCCGTACCAAGACGCCAAACGGTTGAGAAATCCGAAAGTTCTCCATTGGAAGATTTATATAAATCCTTTTTATCTTTTTTACATTCCTTAATACTTTTGTAATACTGTTTAATAAAAGCATCGGGTTCGGTTATTGAACCGCCGTTTTTATTTATTTTTAATAAAACAAGTAATAAATAAATTAACTCTTTCTTTTTGGTATCTTTTGTACTCCAATTTTTCACTTTGATTAGTCTATCCAAACTTTTTAGAACACTAAAAAATATCTTTTTATGCCCATCTTTAAGTTCATTTGGATATTCTTTCATTGAATTGTATAATTTATTCAAATCCGCTTGAGAATATGTTTGTGTATCTCCAGTTTCCCTATATATCACCAGATAAAGATACGATATAATTTCATCTAATGTTCTACCAAAATAAGGAAAATTAAAATATTTCAACTGCAATTTACCATCTACCGATGTGTATTGTGCAAATTCATGTGATGGGTTATTAAAATCAGTTATAACTCTAATTTGCTCTGCGAAATCAGAAACCTGAGGGCTTCTTTTATCCTGAGCGGATAATGGATGTGAATCGTTAAGGTCTATAAACCTTTGAACCGCTTCATCTTGTGATGAATGAGATATTGTTACTAAGAACTTATAGTTAATCAATTTTTCTCTAATAGAATCTGGTAAATTAGAAAAATGCATTTCACTACAATTAATTCCATCTATTATACACTTTTTTGGTGTCTTAATACATCCACCAAAAATTGCTTCCAATGTTTTCAATCTCTGTTGTGCATCTAATACTTCGTATTCACCATTAGAATTAACCCATAATTCAACCGTACCGACCGGTTCACCTTTTAAAAAGGATTTAAATAAATTTCTTTGCCACTTTCCACCATCTCCCAAGTAAACATCATTGTACAAATACATTCTTTGTACGTTTGGGTTAAAATGTAGACTTACTCTTTTTGTTTGAAAGTCTCCAGCTGTAAAAATAGAATAAGAAAAGTTTGCGTTTGGTAATACCGCAATTTGATTTTTGATGAGGACATCTTCAGCATCCTCCAAGATAGCATTAGCTATCGGATTGTTTTTTGTTTGCATTTTTTTCTTTTTAAATTAAAATAAAAGGTCAACGACCTATAACTTTTGTAATATACAAAATAATTTTTAAAATACCAAATTTATTTTTTATTCATTCTATTAAGATTCTCATTAATCGCATAAAGTAGAATAATAATTACGCATCCTATTACTATCATAATTTTTGTTTTTATTCATCAAATGGATTTACTTCAATCGGCCAGAAATCTTCATCTTCTATCACTTCGTTTGTATCAACATATCTATACCTTTCTAATTCACTATCGTATTTTACCAATCTATTATTATCTCCATCTTCCAATTCAATATCACCTTCATCAACATCAAGTTCACCATTTTGGCATCTTGCTACACCACAAAATCCAACACCCGGTTCCATAAATGC
>JACCDX011743584.1_pt1 | contig 10359 bp, 12 predicted proteins | sample 7449681 | NCBI WGS metagenome assembly JACCDX01 (sample SAMN15323450, study PRJNA562643) | freshwater metagenome | isolation source: river surface water | place: USA:Blue River Watershed | collected 2017-08-18
GGTAGGGGGTGCGCAGGTGCACGTGCGAGACCAGGCCGGCGGGGCTGTCGGGGTCGGCATCGAGCACCGCCGTGCGGTAGCCCATGGCCTGGGCGGCGTGCACGAACATGCGGCCGAGTTGGCCGCCGCCCATCACTCCCAGGGTGGCGCCGGGCAGGATCACATCATGTTGGGGGGTGCTCATGGCTGGGCTCATCCAAGGCTCAGGCCTTGGTGTCGAAGGTCAGGTCGGCCGTCATGGCGCGGGCCACTTCGGATTGGCGGGCGCGGAAGGCGTCGAGCCTCGCGCGCAGGGCGGGGACGCTGCCAGCCAGCATGGCCACGGCAAACAGCGCGGCATTGCCCGCACCGGCCGTGCCGATGGCAAACGTGGCCACCGGGATGCCCTTGGGCATCTGGACGATGGAGTGCAGCGAATCGACACCGGAGAGCGCCTTGCTCTGCACCGGCACACCGAGCACCGGCAGCGTGGTCTTGGCGGCCAGCATGCCCGGCAGGTGGGCGGCGCCGCCCGCACCGGCAATGATGGCGACCAGGCCACGGTCGGCGGCGGCTTCCGCGTAGCGGAACATGTCGTCGGGCATGCGGTGGGCGGAAACCACCTTGGCCTCGTAGGCGATGCCGAACTCGGTGAGAATGTCAGCCGCGTGGCGCATCACGTCCCAGTCGCTGCTGGAACCCATCACCACACCGATTTTCACCGCGCCTTGCGCGTCACTTGCCTGGCTGGCGTTCGTCGTGCTCGTCACGGCCCGCTCCTTCATCTGGTCAAACCCTGAATTTTAGGCGCTCACCCGCCTCATCCGTCCGCCCATGATCGACATCACCCTGGAAAACTTCGAATCCGACCTGATCGCCGCGTCGGTGAACACCCCGGTGCTGCTGGACATCTGGGCCGAATGGTGCGGCCCCTGCAAGAGCCTGGGGCCCGTGCTGGAGCGCTTGGAGGAAGAGTACGCCGGCCGCTTCATCCTGGCCAAGGTCAACGCCGACGAGCAGCAAGAGATCGCCGGCCAGCTCTCGCAGATGTTTGGCGTGCGCTCCATCCCGTTTTGCGTGATGTTCAAGGGCGGCCAGCCTGTCGACGGTTTCGTGGGCGCCCTGCCCGCCGAGAAGATCCGCGAGTTCCTCGACAAGCACGTGGCCGATGAGGGCGAGCTGGAAGCCGCCGAAGAGACCGCTGAAGCCGAGGCCCTGATGGACGAGGGCGACACCGACTCGGCCCTGGCCCTGCTGGAAGACGCCCTGGCGAAAGACCCGTCCAACGACGAGGCCCGCTTCGACCTGATCAAGCTGCTGCTGGCCGAGGGCCAGGTGGACGCGGCCAAGCACATCTTCCTGCCCATCGCCAGCCGCGCCGCAGGCCCGGTGCCCGAGCCGCGTGTGCTGGCCTTCAGCCGCTACATCGCCGCCGTGCAGGCCGCCCGCTCGGGCCGCGCGCCGGCCGAGCTGGACGCGGCCATCACGGCCAACAAGCGCGACTTCCAGGCCCGCTTCGAGCTGGCGCAGGTGTTCTGGGCCGCGGGCCAGCCCGCGCAGGCCATGGACGAGCTGCTGGAGATCATCATGCGCGACAAGACCTGGGAAGACGAGGCCGCGCGCAAGACCTACGTGGCCATCCTGGAGGTGCTGACCAAGCCGCAGCCCAAGCCCGTGCCGGCACGCGGCCCGGCCGGCCACGGCGCCCCAGGTGCCCCCGGTGCACATGGCCAGGCCCCGGGTGCCGCCCCGAAGCTGGAGATCGCCGGCAAGGTGGAGGTGGTGCCCAACGACCCGATGATCGACAGCTACCGCCGCAAGCTCAGCATGGCGCTGTTCTGATCACCGCGTGGTGGTCGCCGCGCCGTGGTCACCACGGGCCGCTGGCGCCGATCACCAGGCGCACGGTGGTGAAGCGCAGGCGCTGGTCGCCTTGGCGCTCGTGGCCGGATTCGATGGACAGGCGGACGGCCTGGCCGAACGTGCCCAGCAGGCCCGCGCCGACGTGGCCGTCGCCCTCGCCCAGCCACGCAGCAGGCACGGGCCAGGCCAGCGCCACCACCTGGCGTTGCACCGGTGCGTACGCATCCAAGCCTGCGTCTTGCGCCACGGCGGCCGCGCCTGGCCCCACCAGGCGGTGGCGGGCCATCAGGCGCTCGGCGCGCCAGCCCAGCTCGATGGCATCGCCCGTCCACCAGGCCTGCAGCAGTTGGCCCGCGTAGCGGCTGTGCAGCGCCACGTCGCCATTGGCCGAGGCCAGTTGCCCGGCTTCGTGTCGCCACAGCTGCCCGACATCCACCTGCCAGCGCTCGGCATCGAGCAGCGTGGGCCCAGCAAGCGGCCTCAGGCCCTCGGGGCCGCGCCAGCCCAGGCTCCAGCCCGACAGCGTGCTGCGCCCGTTGAAGCACACCACGTTGCTGAGCTGCGCGTCGCACTGCGGCGGTACGTGGCTGTGGCCACGCCCGGCCAGGTTGAGCCGTGCGCCCCGGTCGCTGACGCGTGCGCTGGCGGCCCAGGCATCCAGGCGCCACAGGCCGCTGGCATGGTCCACCGCCGCGCCAGTGTGCAGGCTGGGCACACCGCTGGTGCTGCGCGATCCGGGAAAGGCATGGCCTTGCCACAGGCCGATGTGCACCTGCTGTTGCAGCATACCCGCATGGGTATCCCATGACGATTGCCACCGCAGCTGGGCGCCGTCGTCGCGCCACGTGCCCAGGGTGCTGGCCTGCTTGGCCAGGGGCATCAGGCGAAAGCGATCGTGGTGCCCCGCGTGGGTCCACAACGCGCCTTGTGCAGGGGCCTGGCGGCCGACGGTGAGCGTGGTGCGCGCCACCGCATCCAGCGCGCGACGGGCCCACAGGGCCTCGGTGTGCGGGGCATCGCGACCGTGTTGCGCGATCTGGCCATGCAGCAGCCAGCCGTCACCCGCCTGCACCGTGCCCCCGATGGCCGCATGCACCAGGCCCGTGCCGCGCAGCTCATTGCCGGCATCGCCTTGCAGCAGGTAGCCGGGCAAGGCCTGGCTGGGCAAGGGCTGCGGGGCACGCAGGTGAGCGTGGTCCCAGGTGAGTCGCCAGCCAGGGCCAGGGCTGCTGTGGTGGTCATGCCCGCCAAGATCGGTCTGGCGCACCGTGGCATGGGGCCCCGCGTCGTCGGCCCAGGCCGGGGTGCCGGCCCCCAAGGCCAGGCTCAACCAGGCTGCCAGGCCACACCATCCGGCCAAGCCGGCGCGCAACCGCGAGGCGGTGGCGGTGCACGGCCTCATCGTTGGGCCCTCACGGCGCCGCCGGGCCAAAGGGATCGGCCTGCAAGGGGTTGTGCAAGAAGTCATCGTCGGTCAAGGTCTTGAGGAAGGCCACGAGGTCGGCCTGGTCCTGCGCGTTGAGGTTGATGCGGGCGATCAGGCTGTCCTTGTGCGGGTTGAGCCGGCCATCACCGGGGTAGCGGGCCAAGAAGGCATCGGCCTCCTGGCCGGTGACCTGGCGCCCGCCTGCGGCGTAGACATCGAGCACGGCCTCCAGCGTGGCGATGGTGCCGTCGTGCATGTAGGGCGCGGTCTTCTCCACGTTGCGCAGGCTGGGCGCGCGGAACTGGCCCATCTGCCAGGCCTTGCCGGTCAGCTCGAACACCCCACGGTTGGGAAACGGAAACCCGCCCTGCCCGTCGATGTTGTACAGGCCCGTGTTGTGGAAGGGCGTTTCGGCCACGCGCGTGCCGGCGTGCACCATCTGGTCGTTGAAATTGGCCGAGCCGTGGCAGTGGAAGCACTCGGCCTGTTCGCCGAAGAACAGCTGTGCCCCCCGGGCCTCGGCCTCGGTGTAGCTGGCCTGGCCGCGCTGCACGCGGTCGTATTTGCTGTTGAACGACACCAGCGTGCGCTGGAAGGCCGCGATGGCCTGCACCACGTGTGGCCAGGTGATGGGCTGGCGCTCGCCGGGATAGGCCTGCGCAAACAGCCGCTGGTACAGCGGCGCATCGATCAGGCGTTGCAGCACGGTGGCCTGGTTGCTGTCGTTGATGCCCATCTCCACCGGGTTGGTGCCAAACAGCGGCACGGCCATCTGCTGCTCCAGCGAGGTCAGCCCGGGGTTGGCCCAGGTCAGCGTGGGGTGGTAGGCCACGTTGGCCAGGCCTTGGGCGTTGCGGGGGTGGCCCTCGCCCGTGGACCCCACGGCGCGCGCGCGGCCATCGGTGAACGCTTTGTCTTGCTGGTGGCAGCTGCTGCAGGCCTGCGTGCCGTTGCCCGACAGCCGCCGCTCGTAGAACAGGTGGCGCCCCAGCTCGACCTTGGCTGCACTCATGGGGTTGGCGTCGGGCACGCGGGGCGCGGGCAGGTTGGCAGGCAGCAGCCACTGGAAGCTGCTGCGGCTGGTGTCGTCGATGGTGACGCCACCTGAGCCACCCCCGCAGGCACTGACCAGCACCGTGGCCAACACGGCCACCGCTGAGCTCATGCGCATGGCCGCCTCACTTGGCGATGGCCTTGAACACCGCCTGTGTGCCGCTGGCACCACCCGTGCCCAGGCTCAGGCCCAAATTGGCGAACAGCGGCGTGCAATCGGTGTCGTCGGTGGCGGACATGCAACCCACCGCCCCCGTGGCATTGCGGCTGAGGTTGACGCCGCGAAACACCTCGTTGAGGTCCAACGCCACCTGCTGCGAGGCCGGGTTGAGCGCGATGTCAATGGCCACCATGTTGGCCTTGGTGCACCCAAAGCCCGTGCTGACCGTGCCCGTGCAATCGGTCGAGGCCACGTGCACGTTGTAGGTGGCGGCGGTGCTGTTGTCGGCGTTGGTGACGGCCCCCACCGGGTCCAGCTCCAGCTTGATGAACTTGCGCCCGCTCTGCCACGACCACCCCATGGCCATGTTCTGCAGGGGCACGGGCGTGTCGGCGCCCATGGTGTCGCTGTGGTTGAGCGCCGCCGGCAGGCCCACGGTGGCACGCAGGCGCACATAGGTGCCCGGTGGCACCTTGCCCACGAGGGTGGGGTAGGTCTCGGCCGAGCCGTCCGCCGAGCGCTCGCAGGCCGTGCCCGCCTGTTTGCTGGCCAAATCGATCAGCACGGCCGAGGTCTCGCCCGATCCGGTTTGGTGGTCGTTCTGGGTGAGCGTGATGGGCACCTCGGTGCCGCTGCGGGTGACCAAGCGCACGTTGCTCAGGTAGAAGCGCAGGTCGCTCAACTGGGCGTTGACGGCCGATGCGCCCAGCGAGGGCAAGGTGCTGGCGCAGTCCACCACGGTGTCGCCCACGGTGGCGGCGAATTGCACGCTGACGTCCTGGGTGGCGGCCGTGGTGGGGTTGCTGGTGCCGGTGTCAGCGGGCGCGTCGTTGCCACCGCCACCGCCACAGGCCGACAAGGTGAGCGTCGCGGCGAGCAGCGAGGCGGTCAGCCCGTGGGTCAGCGCGGAGATCGGGCAGGATGAGGTCTTCAGGTTCATGGGGAACTCCAGCCCCCAACGGCGGCCGGCAAGGGATGCCGTCGCCGTGGGGTGGTCAAAGTGGGATGCGGGGTTGAGTGAGGCTCAGCAGGGCCAGCCCCGCGTCAGGTGGGCGGCAGCCAAGCCACAGGGAGGGCGGCGGCGTCAGCGTTGTCGGGCGACAGGTCCTCCGCAGGCAGCTCGGTGCTGACCGTCGCCGTGCCGGCGATGTCGGCATCGGGTGGCAGCAGGTCGGCGCCCACGGTTTGCTGGGCCAGCGATGTGGCCGTGAGCGTGTTCGATGCATCTGCTGCTGCGGCAGGTGGGTCATCGCTCGTGCCGCACGCACTCAGGATCAAGGCGGCGCCCAGCGCCAGGCTCAGCGCGCGCATCAGTAGCGCACCCACAGGGTGTCGTTGGCCGTGAGGCTCTTGCCTGCGGTGGCCCCCAGCTCGCTGTAGCTGCTGTCTTTGGCGACCAGGGCCGTCACACGGGCCTGGGTGACGGCGTTGGCGCTGTAGCCGGCCTTGCCCACCCACACGATGGCAGCGTCGCCAAAGTAGCTCTTGAGCTTGGCCGCCAGCGTGGCCGTGCCCGATGCCGCAGTGAAGTCACCCACGGTGGTCGCATCCAGCGTGTAGCGGTTGAAGCCCCGGCGCTTGTCAGGGAACACCAAGATGGTGGGCGAGTTGGCCGTGCCCCAGTCCAGCGTGTACTCGGTGTTGCCGCTGTCTTTGCAGTACTGCCGGGTGCGGAACTGCAGCTTGCTGATGGCCGTGCCGGTGGCGGCCGGCAGCTTCAGGCGCACGCTGGCCTTGTAGGCCTGGTCATCGGCTGTGGGCGCAGTGATGGCCGGCAGGCGCGTCCAGGTGAAGGTGATGCCGCCGTCGGACTCGGTGCTGCGCTGCACGGGCCCGAAGGTGCCGTCCAGCACGGGCCGCACCGAGGCTGCCCCGGTGGCCGACACCACGGCCGCAGGCACGGTGATGGCGACCTTGTGGGTGTCGAGGTTGGCGCCGGCCAGCGTGGGCGTGCTCTCAGACGCCGTGCAGCCATGCGGGATGGTGAACAGCAGCTCGTTGGTGGTGTTGGCGATGCCGAAATGGGCCTGCCCGCCCACTGAGATGCCAGTGGTGAGGTTGCTCAGGCCCACGTGGGCGAACGTGAGGGGGGCGGTGGCGCTGAGGCAGGCCAAAGCGGCAGCGCGCAGGGCGCGACTGGGGAAACGGTTTTGCATGATGAATGGCATGTGATCAGGCGGTGCCCTGCAGGGCGCACACCGACCGCGCGCAAGGGCATGCGCGCCAACGTGGTGAGGCCAGGCAGAACGGGTCAGCGACGACCAAGCGCCAGGCGCTGGCGCGGTGCGACAGCGAGGCGAACGGTCAACAACAGGGCAACAAGGCCAAAAGACCAGAAGGTCAGAGGGCCAGAAGGCCAAGTGGGCTGACTCAGGCCCGAGGCGGGCCGCGCGCCGGCAGCGGGGCCAGCGCCGGCAAGGTCACCCGCAGGAACAGGCGGGGCACCAGGCCGTCTTGCGCCGGCGCGGCCGGCACGGTGGCGGCAGGCAAAGCCGGCGGGGACGCCAGGAAAGGCAGGCACAGCGGGCAATCCAGCGTGTGGCCCACCGGGTGCAAGGTGTCGCCCTCGGCGGCTTGGCCGCTGAGCTGCACCGCACCGAAGCTCGCACAGCCCACGGCGTAGGCCGAGCGCTGCACCACGGTGTTGATCACCGAGGCGGTGACGGTCAGCACCAGGCACGCGAGCACCCAGCGGGTGATCGCGGGCAGCTGTCGACGCCACGCTTGCATGTCCATGTCCGCGTTTATAACGGAGATCTGGCGCACCCAAGCGCCCAACACCCCGGAACACGGCCATGACTTCCTTGATTCAGATCACCGACCTGCAGGATCGCCTGCAACAGCCTGGCCCTGAGCCCCTGCTGCTGGATGTGCGCTTCAACCTGGCCCAGCCTGACGCTGGCGAAGCCGCCTGGCGCGCCGGCCACCTGCCCGGCGCGCGCCACGTCCACCTCGACCGCGACCTGTCAGCACCCAAGACCGGCCGCAATGGGCGCCACCCCCTGCCCACCCCGGCCGCCTTCGAGGCCACGGCACGCAGCTGGGGCCTGCACGCGGGGCAAGCCGTGGTGGTGTACGACGACCAGGGCGGCATGTTCGCCGCCCGCCTGTGGTGGATGCTGCGCTGGCTCGGCCACGACGCCGTGCAGGTGCTCGATGGCGGCTACAGCGCCTGGGTGGCCGCCGCAGGCCCCGTGGACACCTCTGGGCCGCCGCCGGTCACGCCCGGCACCTGGACGGCCCAGCCCCGTGCGGGTTGGCTGCGCAGTGCCGACGAGGTGCTGCAAGGGGTGCACGGGCAGCGCGCCCAGTGCCTGGTCGATGCCCGCGCGCCGGATCGCTTCCGTGGCGAGAACGAAACCCTGGACCCAGTGGGCGGCCACATCCCCGGTGCGCGCAACCGCTTTTTCCAGCTCAACCTGGCGGACGGTCGCTTCAAACCAGCGAAGACGCTGCGCGCGGAATGGCAAGCCCTGCTGGGCGACGCGCCCATCGACAGCGTGGTGCACCAGTGCGGCTCAGGCGTGACCGCCTGCCACAACCTGCTCGCCCTCGACATCGCCGGCTTCGCGCCCACGGCGCTGTACGGCGGCTCGTGGAGCGAGTGGTGCGCCGACCCCACCCGTCCGGTCGCCCAAGGCTGACGCACCCCGCCGCTCGCCGCTGAACGGTTGCCCCGCAGCGACGAGCGGCAAGCCCCTGCAGCGCCCCCTTCGCGCGGGGCCTGCAAGCAAATGCAAGCACGCCAGACAGCGTGGGATTTGTCACGGTTATCCGCGCACCGCCCCACCTGAGCCCTGACCAGAATCCGCCGATAAGCCGGAAGATGGATTCAACACAAAGGGCTCCAGGCATGTTCTCAGGCCACCACATCCCCCTCCGTCCGGCCTTGCGGCGCGGCTTCACGCTCATCGAAGTGATGATCGTCGTGGCCATCGTGGCCATCCTGGCCTCGGTGGCGCTGCCGGCTTACAACCAGTACATCCTGCGCGGTCAACTGCAAGAGGCGTTCACCAACCTGGCCAACCAGCGCATCCGCATGGAGCAGTACTACCAGGACAACCGCAGCTACGGCAGCACCGCCAACACCAACTGCATGGGCCTGTCGGGCGGCACGGTGTCCATCACGGGCAGCCAGTACTTCACCGTCACCTGCGCCACCAGCAACAGCGGGCAAAACTACACGTTGACGGCCACCGGCGTCACCGGCAAGGCCACCGCCGGCTACGCCTACACGATGGACGACGCGGGCAACAAGGTCACCACCCAGTACGGCGGCACTGCCGTCACCACAGGCTGCTGGGCCGTCAAGTCCAGCAGCGATTGCTCATGAGGTGGGCCATGCGTCAAAAGGGCTTCTCCATCATCGAGATCGCCGTCACGCTGGTCGTGCTCGGCATGGTGCTGGCCACGGCCGTGCCCAGCATCAGCGACTGGGTGCGCAATGCGCGCATCCGCAACGAGGCCAACGCCCTGGTCAGCGGGCTGCAGGTGGCGCGTGAAACCGCCCTGCGCCGCAACCGCCCGGTCAGCTTCTACCTGGTCAACCAACCCACGGGCACCACGCTGACGAATGCGTGCACGGTGTCGGCCACCGGCACCTCGTGGGTGGTGAGCATCAACTCGCCGCACAACGCCTGCGGCAATGCGCCGGCCACCACCAGCAGCTCGGCCACCAACCCCTTGATCGTCAACAGCCACTTTGGTGCCGAGGCCACCACCGGCCTGAGCGTGAGCGCCATCGACAACGCCCAGCCCTCTGCCGCGGCCAGCGCCGCCACCTTCGACGCACTGGGTCGGCTGACATCGGGCGCGGCCCACATCACCGTGGCCTACAGCAGCAGCCGCACGGGCGACCGGCCGCTGCGCATCGACATCACCCGCACCGGCAACGTGCGCGCCTGCGACCCCTCGATCACCGACGGCACCGACCCGCGTCGCTGCCTGTGTGACCCGAGCGTGCCGCCCACGGCCAGCAACTACAGCACTGCGCGCTGCAACTGAGCGCAGCCCCAACCACAGCAACGCCACAACATGCGCCCACTGCTCGCCCCCGCACGACCTGCACGCCAACGGGCTCGCGGCATGCTGCTGCTCGAAGGCCTGGTGGCCATCTTGCTGTTCAGCTTCGCCGTGCTGGCCCTGGTGGGCCTGCAGGCCCGCATGAAGACCGCGCAATCTGAGGCCAAGTACCGGGCCGATGCGGCCTTCCTGGCCAACGAGGTGCTGGCCCAGATGTGGGGCGACACGCCCACAAAGACCGGCGTGAACAACTACAACGGGTTGGCGTGCGCCGCCTACGCCCGCTGCAAGGACTGGCAAGACAAGGTGGCCAACCTGCTGCCCAACGGTTCGGGCAGCGTCCTGGTCGATGCCACGTCACAGATGGTGACGGTGACCGTGGGCTGGCGGCACGGCAGCGAGAGCGCACGCAGCTTCAGCATGCGCAGCCGCTTGGCGAGGGCCGACGACGTATGAGCACCGCACGCCCCCTCCAACGCCAGCATGGCGGCTTCACGCTCATCGAGCTGATGGTGGGCATGGCGCTGGGGCTGTTGACGACGGTCATCATCGCGCAGGTCATCATCAACGCCGACGCCAACCGTCAGACCACCACCTCGGGCAGCGATGCCCAGGTCAATGGTGCGCTGGCCATGTATGCCCTCACCCGCGACCTGCAGGGCGCGGGGTTTGGCCTGCTCAGCCACGACTCGGCGCCAGGCTGCCCGATCCGGGCCAAGCGGGGCAGCAATGCCGAACTCAGCAGCCTCTACCTGGTGCCAGCACTGCGCACTGGGGACGCGAGCGGCAACTTCCAACGCCTGCGCCTGTTGGCCGCTGGGGGTGGCCAGGTTAACCCGCCGATGGTGATCAAGAC
>JACCDX011727881.1_pt1 | contig 10352 bp, 9 predicted proteins | sample 7449681 | NCBI WGS metagenome assembly JACCDX01 (sample SAMN15323450, study PRJNA562643) | freshwater metagenome | isolation source: river surface water | place: USA:Blue River Watershed | collected 2017-08-18
CGGCAACCAGAAGCATGATTCCCATGCCTGTTAGCGCAGCCTCAGATGCGTGATGTGCATGCTCCTGAACTCCTGCAAATGAAACTGTGCCCATCGTTGCAAAGGCGATCATGATTGCAAATGACAATCCCATATCGCCAATACGGTTCATGACAAACGCCTTCTTCGAAGCGGTTGCATAAGCAGGCTTTTGATTCCAGAAACCAATAAGTAGGTACGAAGCAAGGCCCACACCTTCCCAACCAACATAAAGGTTGAGGTAGCTATCGCCAAGAACCAATAGAAGCATCGCTGCAATAAAGAGGTTCAGGTAAGCAAAGAAGCGTCGACGATCCTTGTCATGAGACATGTATGAGATCGAATAAATGTGGATCAGAGTTCCGACTCCTGTAATCAGAAGAACGAAACAGATTGAAAGCTGATCAAGGAGCAAACCTGCATCAACCTTGAACTCTCCAACGTTGATCCACTCAAATAGTTTTTGTCCGACGGGACGCTGCTCAGTTGGACGATCCAACATCAACATCAGTTGGTACAGACCTACGCCAAATGAGGATGCAGACATTGCAGTTCCAAGTAGGTGCCCCCACTTGTCAGCACGGCGTCCAGCTAAAAGAAGAATTGCAGCACCGGCCAATGGCAGTGCGATTAAGTAAACGAGCGAGGTTGAAGTAGTCATGGTTATCGCTTCAACAAACTAGCATCATCAACAGATGCTGAACGGCGTGATCGATAAATCGTCACAATAATTGCCAGACCGACTACTACTTCGCAGGCAGCAACAACCATCGTAAAGAAGGCCATAACTTGGCCATCTAGATCACCGTTGATGCGAGAGAAAGTAACAAATGAAAGGTTTGCTGCGTTGAGCATGAGCTCGATGCACATGAAAACAACGATCGCGTTACGGCGAACAACTACGCCGACAGCTCCGATAGTAAAGAGGAGCGCTGAAATATAAAGATAATTAGCTGCGTCCATTACTTCTCCTCCTCAATCTGAGTATTTACTTCAGACAAGTCGAAGCTCTTGTAATCCAACATGTCTCCGCGTGCTTCAAGGCTGGCGTTAACAGAGGTTGGTGCCGGAGTTCCATCTGGAAGAAGCGCTGGAACATCTACCGCGTTGTGACGAGCGTAAACGCCCGGACCTGGAAGCCCTGCCGCGCTACCCAAAGATTCACCGCGGAAACGGTTAATGGAAAGTTGACGCTGCGTTGGACGAACTGTTGTGCGCTGATGGTGAGCAAGCACCATCGCACCCATTGCAGCTGTAATCAACAGCGCTGAAACAACTTCAAATGGGAATACATAGGTAGAGAACAAAGCCTTTGCAATACCTTGCACATTGCCCTCAGCATTTGCTGCAGACAAACCAATTGCATCGCGGCCTAATGTTGCGCGACCGAGAAGTGAAACCATTAATCCGCCAAAGCCAACCGCTGCAGTGATTGCAACTGGGCGAAGACCAGCAATTGTTTCAGTTAATGAATCAGATGAGTCAACACCAACCAACATCAAAATAAAGAGGAAGAGCATCATTACTGCTCCGGTGTAAACAACTACCTGAACAATTCCTAGGAACACCGCATCTTGAGCGATGTAGAAGATTGCTAAGACAACCATTACGAAGGCCATCAAGATCGCTGAGTGAACAGCTTTCTTAACAAGCAACATTCCAAGTGCGGCAACAATAGCCATTGGACCAAGAATCCAAAACATCACCGCTTCAGGCTTTGCGGTCTGACCGACCTCTAGAGCTAGTTGCATCATGATTGGCCATCCTTAGCCTGTGATGGGTGCGCACCCTTCACATCACCGTTGTAATAGTTGGTATCTGTCATATCTGGATACATTGGATGTGGAGGCATAAGCATTCCTTGACGAAGTGGTGCTAGTAGATCCTGCTTTTCAAAGATCAACTTTGCGCGTGAATCATCTGCAAGTTCGTACTCATTTGTCATTGTTAATGCGCGTGTAGGACAAGCTTCAATACACAAACCGCAGAAAACGCAGCGTAGGTAATTGATTTGGTACACCTTGCCGTAACGCTCACCTGGAGACATACGATTTTCTTCGGTGTTGCTTTCACCTTCAACATAAATTGCATCTGCTGGACATGCCCAAGCACAGAGTTCGCAACCGATGCACTTTTCCAAACCATCAGGGTGACGGTTTAGTTGGTGACGTCCATGGAAGCGCTCTTCAGTTGGTGCCTTAACTTCTGGATACTCAACGGTCAAAGGCTTCTTGAAGATCGTCGAGAAAGTAACCCAGAACCCCTTCATGTGGCCCAAGAAGCCAACTGATGGAGTTTGTTCTACTTCGTAAAATTCAACATCGTTAATTCCAAGATCTTTTGGCTTTAACGGTTCGAGGTTTTCAGCCACGGTCGCCCCCTGTGCTCTTTGAGACATTAATAGTTGAAACCTCCATAGGTAATGAAGGAACAGCAAATGAAGGCGCTTGCTTGTTGTCGCCATCGGCAACTGCGGCTGCCTTTTTCTTCTTTGAATTTTCAAATCCGATATTTACCGCCATGATCAAAACGACCACCGTGCTTGCAAAGGCGATTACAACGGATCGTGGTGCGCCCTGAAGTGACATCACACGAAGTGTTGCTACAACCAAGATCCAAAGGATTGAAATTGGAATCAAAACCTTCCAACCAAACTGCATGAACTGGTCGTAACGAAGACGCGGAAGTGTTCCGCGAAGCCATACGAATACAAAGAAGAATGTAATTACCTTGGCGAAGAACCAGACCGCGGTGAACCAGCCACCAAGCCACGCTTCTGTAAAGCCAAGCCCTGGAGGAGCTTTGTAACCACCTAGGAACAATGTGGTTGCAAGCGCTGAAACCGCAACAATGTTGACGTATTCGGCAAGGAAAAATAGTGCGAACTTAAGTGATGAGTATTCGGTGTGGAAACCACCAACGAGCTCACCTTCAGCTTCTGCAAGGTCAAATGGAGCACGGTTTGTTTCGCCAACCATTGAGATCGCGTAGATCGCAAATGATGGGAAGAGAACAACTGCGTACCACCAAGAAGATTGTGCAGCCACGATGTCCGAAGTCGACATTGATCCTGCATAGATAAATACCGCTACGAGAGAAAGACCCATTGCAATTTCATATGAAATCACTTGAGCACTTGAACGAAGTCCGCCGAGCAAAGGATAGGTTGATCCTGAAGACCATCCCGCAAGAACAATTCCATAAACACCAACAGATGCGACAGCAAGGATGTAAAGAACTCCTACCGGTAGATCTGTTAATTGCATCGCAGTCTTTTGGCCAAACATTGTGACTTCACCAGTAATTGGAATCACTGCGAAAGACATAAACGCCGTTGTTGCGCTGATGATTGGTGCTAAAACAAAAACAACTTTGTCTGCAGCTGTAGGAATGATGTCTTCCTTCAGCGCCAACTTCACGCCATCTGCAAGTGCTTGAATCAAACCAAATGGGCCTACACGGTTTGGTCCTGGGCGCTGTTGCATACGACCAACAAGACGTCGCTCGCCCCAGACCGCCATCAAAGTTAGTAAAACGCAAACTGCAAAAACGAGTAGCGCTTTTACGAGAATGAGCCAGCCTGGATCTGCTCCAATGAGTTGTGCAGTTGTCATGCCTTCACCACCGTAACTACTGCGCCATGTGCGACGCCTAGGTTTACCAACAATTGAGAACCACGTGAGTTACGTGGCGCCCAGACAGCATCATCATGAATGTTTTCAACGAGTGCTGAAAGCGTTACAGATCCTTGTGCTGTTGAAATCTTTAGCTGGTCTCCATCGACTACGCCCATTGATTGAGCGCGCTTTGGTGAGATAACTGCAACGGTTCTACGTGCAGTACCAGCAAGGTTTTCTTCGCCTTCTTGCAAAGTTCCAAGGTCAAGCAGACGACGCCATGAAGTAATCAACGCTTGATCGCCACTCAAAGTAGGTTGTGGTTGCGGTGTAACAGATGTGAATGATGCACGTGCTCCATCCCAATTGCCCAGAGATGCAATCTCCTTGGCTGCAGCGGTTACCGTTCCAAGATTAAGAGAGATTCCCATCTCTTCTGCGATCATTGAAAGAATTCTTAGATCGCTTCGGTTAAGTGAATCTGCAACAGCTGCATCAAATGAACGAGCGCGGCCTTCCCAGTTAAGGAATGAGCCAGACTTTTCTGTCACTGAAGCAACTGGCAGTACAACATTTGCACGTGCCGTCACCGCGCTTGGTGCGATTTCAAGTGATACAACAAATGCTTTATCTAATGCAGCAAGAGCAGCTTGGCTGTTGTCGCCATCTAGTGGATCAACTCCACCCACAACGAGTGCACCAATCTGTCCGGCATTAACCGCATCAATGATCTGAGATGTTGAACGACCAACTTCAGAAGGGATTGAATCTGTGTTCCACACAGCTGCGATATCTACACGTGCGGCAGCATCCGTCACTGGACGACCACCAGGCAAAAGATTTCCAATTGCTCCAGCTTCAATCGCACCACGCTCACCTGCGCGACGAGGAATCCAAGCAAGCTTTGCACCAGTTGAATCCGCAAGAGCTGCAACAGCTGTTAGTGCTCCTGCACTTTCAGCAGCGCGCTCTCCCACAAGAATTACAGACTTATCTGTGAGCTTCTGTGAAGCAATAGCCGCTGCTTCTTGTCCTGGAGCAACCTTTACAAACTCCGCCTTTAGCTTGTCTACCGCAATTGATTCCTTTGAACCGATTGAGACAACCTTCAAAGCACGCTTGCGGTACTGCTTATTGATGCGCAAGAAAACAATTGGTGACTCTTCTTCTGGCTCGAAACCAACGAGCAGAATCTGATCAGCCTTATCAATGTCACGGTATGTAGTTGATGAGCCAACTACACGAGCTGCAATGAATTCGCGCTCTTCATCTGATGAAACACGTGAACGGAAGTCGATGTCATTTGTGCCAAGTGCAACACGTGCAAACTTGCTGTATCCATACGCATCTTCATGAGTTGCACGACCGCCAACGAGAACTGCAGCCTTTGCAGACTTAAGTCCTTCAGCAGCAACTGCAAGTGCTTCTGGCCATGATGCTTCAACTAATTCACCTGATGCATTACGAATCATTGGAACCTTTAGGCGATCTACTGCAGTCACATACTTAAATGCCCAACGACCCTTATCGCAGTTCCACTCTTCGTTAACTGATGCATCTTCTCCAGCTAAACGACGCAAAGTCTTTCCACGACGAACATCTGTGCGCATATCGCAACCAGATGCACAGTGCTCACAAGCAGATGGTGTTGAAACCAAATCGAATGGACGTGCACGGAAACGATAAGCAGCACCAGTGAGTGCACCTACTGGACAGATTTGAACTGTGTTTCCAGAGAAGTAAGACTCAAATGGCTTGTTCTCGTAAATACCTACTTGCTGCAAAGCTCCACGTTCATTAAGAGTAATGAATGGATCACTTGCGATTTGTTCTGAGAAACGTGTGCAACGTGCGCAAAGAACGCAACGCTCACGATCTAGAAGAACCTGTGAAGAAATGTTGATTGGCTTTTCAAATGTGCGCTTAACACCTTCAAAACGTGAAGAGCCCTGACCATTGCTCATTGCTTGATTCTGAAGTGGGCACTCGCCACCCTTGTCACACACTGGGCAATCCAATGGGTGGTTTACAAGCAAAAGCTCCATCACTCCGCGCTGTGCTTTTTCAGCGACAGGCGAGGTTAATTGGGTCTTTACGATCATTCCTGGCTCAACCGGAATTGTGCAAGAAGCTTGTGGTTTCGGGAAGGCGCGACCATTAATTTCAATATCAACAAGACACTGACGGCATGCACCAACTGGATTGAGTAGTGGGTGATCACAGAAACGAGGAATCTGAATTCCTAGTTGTTCTGCTGCACGAATAACAAGTGTTCCCTTTGGAACTGTTACTTCGAAACCGTCGATAACAACGGTAATCATCTCTGAAACTTCAGTACTCACTTATGCACCTGCCCCAGCAAATAGAGTTGATGCAACCGGATCAAATGGGCAAGCGCCATTTGTTACGTGTGCAATATACTCATCACGGAAATACTTGATTGAAGATGTGATTGGACTTGTAGCACCATCACCAAGAGCGCAGAATGAACGGCCCATGATGTTGTCGCAAAGATCAAGCAACTTAGCAAGATCAGCTTCAGTTCCCTTACCTTCTTCAAGATCGCGAAGAATCTGTACTAGCCACCAAGTACCTTCACGGCAAGGTGTGCACTTTCCACATGACTCGTGCTTGTAGAACTCAGTCCAACGAAGAACTGCGCGAACTACACAAGTTGTTTCATCAAAGATTTGTAGTGCTTTAGTTCCAAGCATGGAACCAGCTGCTGCAACACCTTCGTAATCCAGAGGAACATCAAGATGCGCATCTGTAAATAGTGGTGTTGAAGATCCACCTGGTGTCCAGAACTTCAACTTATGTCCTGGGCGAACTCCACCAGCAAGATCCAAAATCTCTCGCAAGGTAATTCCCAGTGGTGCTTCAAACTGTCCTGGGTTAGCAACGTGACCTGACAGTGAGTAAAGGGTTGTTCCCTTGCTCTTTTCAGTTCCCATTGATTGGTACCACTCGGCACCATTCATAACAATCGCTGGAACCGCTGAAATAGATTCAACGTTGTTTACAACGGTTGGACGTGCATAAAGCCCTGCAATTGCAGGGAAAGGTGGGCGTAAACGAGGTTGTCCGCGGAAGCCTTCTAGTGAATCAAGAAGTGCGGTCTCTTCTCCACAAATGTATGCGCCTGCACCAACATGCAGAACAACATCAATTCCGTTACCAAGGATTCCTGCAGCATAAGCATCTGCAATCGCTTGATTAAGTCGACGAGCAACATGAGTTACCTCGCCGCGAATATAAATGAATGCGTGCTTTGCACGGATTGCGTGGCAGGCAATGATGCAACCTTCGACCAGAACATGTGGATTAGCCATAAGAAGTGGCATGTCCTTACAAGTTCCTGGCTCTGATTCATCAGCGTTAACAACTAGGTAGTGATCCTTGTTGTCGCCTTGTGGAATAAATCCCCACTTCATACCTGTTGGGAAACCGGCTCCTCCGCGACCGCGAAGTCCTGAATCCTTAACAAGTTGAATTACTGCATCTGGATCCATAGCTAAAGCTTTTTCAGCAGCCTTGTATCCACCATGACGCTTGTAACCTTCAAGAGTAAATGAATCTTTTTCATCCCAATGTGCAGATAAAACTGGAGCTAGCTTTGTCATTACTTGCCCTCTTTCGAAAGTTTCAAACCAAGCAATGTTGGCTCGCCAGCTTGAACACCTTCGTGTGCAAGACCGTCATTTAATCCAGCAAGAACAGCTGAAGCTTCTTTGTATGTAACTAAACGATTAGGTCCACGAGTTGGTGGCTTTGGATTGCCTGCACGCATTGAATCAACTAGTTCCTTTGCAGACTCAACAGTTTGGTTGTCGTAGAACTCCCAGTTAGCCATAACAACTGGTGCGTAGTCACAGGCAGCATTACATTCGATGTGCTCCAATGAAACTTTTCCATCAGCTGTAACTTCATCATTGCCAATACCGAGGTGATCCTTAAGTGAAGCGAAGATTGCATCTCCACCCATAACCGCGCACAAGGTATTTGTGCAAACACCTACGTGGTACTCGCCTACCGGGGTTGGCTTGTATTGGGTGTAAAAGGTAGATACAGCAGTAACTTCAGCGGCTTCTAGCTGTAGAAGCTTTGCAATTACTTCAATGCCCTCGTTAGTTACATATCCAGCCTTTGATTGCACAAAGTGAAGCAAAGGCATGATTGCAGAACGAGAACGTGGATAACGCTTGATGATCGAATCCATGACTTGTAGATCTTCAGTTGAAAATGCCATTAGCGATCAACGCCTCCCATAACTGGATCGATCGAAGCAACTGCACCAATGATGTCGGCAACCATTCCGCCTTCGCTCATTGCAGCTGTTGCTTGCAAGTTATTAAATGATGGTTCGCGGAAGTGAACGCGATAAGGCTTTGTTCCACCATCAGATACAACAGAAGCACCAAGTTCACCGCGAGGTGATTCGATTGCAACATATGCCTGACCAGCAGGAACATGGAAACCTTCTGTAACAAGTTTGAAGTGGTGAATCAATGACTCCATTGATGTACCCATGATCTGACGGATGTGGTCAAGTGAGTTACCAAGCCCATCTCCACCCAATGCAAGCTGTGCAGGCCAAGCGATCTTCTTATCAGCAACCATTACAGGTGCGCCTTCAAGTTTTTCCAACTTATCAACACACTGTTCGATGATTCGAAGTGATTGCTCAAGCTCATTCATGCGAATCAAGAAACGTCCATAAACATCGCAAGTATCTGCAGTAACAACATCAAAGTTGTAGTTTTCATATCCGCAGTACGGTTGAAGCTTACGTAGATCCCAAGGCAAGCCAGTTGAACGAAGAACCGGTCCGGTGATTCCAAGAGTTGTACAACCTGCAAGGTCTAGGTAACCAATACCTTGCGTACGCTTCATCCAGATTGAGTTACCAATAAGCAGCGTTGCATTTTCCTTGAAGTTCTTGCGCATCAACTTAACGCCTTCGCGAATCTTTGTTAACGCACCTTCAGGAAGATCTTGTTGTACTCCACCTGGACGGATGTAGGCCATATTCATACGAAGGCCAGTAATCATTTCGAAAATCTCAAGCACCGTTTCACGTTCACGGAAAGCAAAGAACATAGGGCTAATTGCGCCTAGTTCAAGGGCACCAGTACCCAGTGCAACCATGTGTGAAGAAATACGGTTGAGCTCCATCATCATTACACGGATGACACTTGCACGCTCTGGAACATCATCTGTAATTCCCAAGAGCTTTTCTACTGCAAGGCAGTAAGCGGTTTCATTGTGCAAAGGTCCTAGGTAATCCATTCGAGTAACGAAGGTTGTTCCCTGGGTCCAGCTGCGGTACTCCATATTCTTTTCAATACCTGTGTGAAGGTATCCAATACCTGCACGAGCTTCAGTAATTGTTTCGCCTTCTAGTTCTAGAACTAAACGAAGCACACCGTGTGTTGAAGGGTGCTGAGGTCCCATGTTGACGACAACGCGCTCTTCTTTTGTTGCACCAATATCTTGAACTAGCGCATCCCAGTCTCCACCTGTAACAGAGAAAACTTTTCCTTCAGTGGTTTCACGTGAAGGTGCATATGGATCAAAAGTTGTCACTTGTAACTCCTTCTTTCACTAGGAGGTGGTGTTGTCGCGCCCTTGTACTCAACAGCGATTCCGCCCAATGAGTAATCCTTGCGTTGTGGGTGACCTTCCCAGTCATCTGGCATCAAGATGCGAGTTAAACCTGGGTGGCCATCAAAAATAATTCCGAACATGTCAAAAGTTTCGCGCTCATGCCAATTGTTTCCAGCCCACACTTCAACAACTGAAGGAATATGTGCATCTGCATCTGGAACTGAAACCTCTAGACGAATTCGCTGATTCTTTGTTAATGAAAGCAATGGATAAACAGCATGTAATTCACGATCTGTTTGTTCTGGGTAGTGGACTCCGTTAACACCCATGCACATTTCAAACTTCAACTTATCGCGCAGAATGAAAGCAACTTCAACCAATTTTTCACGCTTTACATGAAGAGTTAATTCGCCGCGATCAACAACTACACGTTCGATCGCATCTGAAAAATCTGGGTAAGCGCGCTCTAGATCATCAGCTACTTCATCAAAATATGAGCCATATGGACGCTCAGAGGAGCCAAAATTAACTGCTTGGCGAACTAATCCGCCGTAACCAGATGTATCTCCTGTGCCCTTTGCACCAAACATTCCATCGGTCATGCAAGCAAGCCCTTCATCTCATGAGTTGGCTTTGCATTCATCGCTGCAAGTTCAACTTCCTTGATGATTTGGGCACGATTCGCACCGAGCTTTGTGTCATTGATTTGTTCCTGCAACTTGATGATTGCATCGAGCAACATTTCAGGGCGTGGTGGGCAACCTGGAAGATAAATATCAACTGGAACCACGTGATCTACACCTTGAACAATTGCGTAGTTATTAAACATTCCACCTGAAGATGCGCAAGCACCCATTGCCAAAACCCACTTTGGTGCTGACATTTGATCGTAAATCTGGCGAAGTACTGGCGCCATCTTGTTTGAAACACGACCAGCAACGATCATGAGATCTGCTTGTCGTGGGGATGCACGGAAAACTTCGCTACCAAATCGTGCAATGTCATATTTAGCTGCTGAACCAACAGCCATCATTTCAATCGCACAGCATGCAAGACCAAATGTTGCTGGCCACAATGAGTTCTTGCGCATGTAACCTGCAAGTTTTTCAA
>JACCDX010318964.1_pt1 | contig 10351 bp, 11 predicted proteins | sample 7449681 | NCBI WGS metagenome assembly JACCDX01 (sample SAMN15323450, study PRJNA562643) | freshwater metagenome | isolation source: river surface water | place: USA:Blue River Watershed | collected 2017-08-18
GCAAGATTTATTTAGGAGACTAGATGTTTAAGAACATTCAAGGCCCAGAATTGTTGATCATTTTGTTCATCATTCTGTTGTTATTCGGAGCAAAGCGTATGCCAGATATGGCACGCAGTCTTGGTCGCTCAGTAAGAATCTTGAAAGCTGAAACAAAAAATGACACCAGCAAACAAGAAGCATCTGAGGATCAAGAAAAAAAACCAGAAGCATAATAAATTTTTCCGCTTAATGAATTTTTAAGTGGGAGGTGTATTTAGTCTTGTCTGAAACTAAAGTGCAACGTTTTAAAGAAATGTCGTTGCAAGAACATCTTCGTGAATTAAGAACCAGACTTTTCAAAGCATCTGTTTCTATTGTCATTGGAACCGTTGTTGCTTGGGCTTTTTATCCACAAATATTTGAAATCTTAAGTCAGCCTGTTAATGCAATTGTGGAACAAGCTCAAGCAAATGGTCGAGATGTTCGACTAGTTCTTGGTGGTGTTGCAGATGCATTTGTTTTGCAAATTAAAGTTTCAGTTGTTACTTCAATGCTTGTTACTGCACCACTTTGGATTTATCAATTATGGAGATTTATTACCCCTGGACTTTATAGAAAAGAAAAATTTAGAGCATATTTATTTGCAGGAGTAGCAACTCCACTATTTGTTTCCGGAGCTGTTTTAGCCTATATTTTCCTACCAATCGGTTTAAATATTTTGTTTGGATTTACTCCACTGGGTGTTGGAAACTATGTGCCAGTTGATAGATATTTAAGTTTCTTTCTTCGAATGGTTTTAGTTTTTGGAATAAGTTTTCTAGCACCATTATTTATTGTGATGCTAAATATTTTTGACATGTTAGAAGCAAAAGCGATTACTTCCAGATGGCGATTAGTTGTCTTAATTGTGTTTGCATTCTCAGCAATAGCCACACCAACTGGAGATCCAGTAAACATGTCACTTTTAGCAATTCCTGTTCTTTTACTCATATCTATTGCCACAGGTATTGCCTGGGTAAATGATCGTCGTCGTGCTAGAAAAAGAGCGGATGATCCTGTTTTAGGTTTATCAGATGATGAAGCATCTCCTGAGCCAAAGCCTTCAACAGATTTATAGGAAAAAAATATGAAAAAAATTGTTTCTATGGGTGTTCATATTTTGGATGTTTTAGGAAGACACGTTTCAGAAATTCCTCCAGGACAAAATATTGCTCTTTTAGATGAAATCAGAATTACTGCCGCAGGAACTGCTGCTGGAACTTCTGTAGATATGGCAAAACTTGGTGCATCAGTAATTGCTATGGGAGCAGTTGGTGATGATGAAATGGGAAATATTTTGCTTGGCATCATGCAGCGTTATGGCATCGATGTTTCCAAAATGGTTAGAAAAAAAGGTGTGCAAACTTCAGGGACTATGCTTCCCATCAGACCAAATGGGGAAAGACCAGCGTTGCACGTAATGGGAACAAATGCTGAATTTTCTTTTGCAGATGTAGATCAAGAAACAGTAAAGAATGCTGACTTTGTTCACATAGGTGGTTTTTATTTAATGCCTAAATTTGATTCTGGAGATGCAGCCAAAGTATTAAAAGTTGTTAAAGAAGGAAAAGCTATAACAACCATGGATATTTTAGGAATTAAACAAGACAACATGAAGGAAATGATTTTGCCATGCATGCCTTATTTAGATTTCTTTATGCCAAATTTAGAAGAATCACAAATGATTACAGGTCTAACAGATGTTGATGAAATTTGTGATGTGTTTTTAAATGCTGGCGCAAAACATGTTGTTTTAAAAATGGGAGATCGTGGAAGTTTAATTAAGAATAAAGAAGGAATGCGTTTAAGAGTTCCAGCTTTTCAAGTAAAAGTTGTTGACACCACCGGTTGTGGGGATGCTTGGACTGGTGGATTTATTACTGGACTTTCAAAAGGAATGAACATTGAAGAAGCAGCAAAACTGGGCAGTGCTTGTGGTTCATTAGTAGCAACTGGATTAGGTTCAGATGCAGGAATTATCGATTTTGAAACAACAATTAAATTTATGAATTCAAATCCAACATTGCCTTTAAGAGATTAGAAACAAATTAAAAAGGGCCAGGAAAATCCTGGCCCTTTTTTGTTTTAACTTTTTAACTCTTTGAACTAAATGCAGCATCAAATGCAGCACTTGGTGGAGTGAAGTTAAGTTTTCTGATGAATTCCAAAGCTTCTGGACCACCGAATAAACGATCCATTCCAGCGTCTTCCCATTCAACAGAGATTGGTCCTTTGTAACCAATAGCGTTTAAACCACGGAAAACATCTTCCCAAGGCACATGTCCATGTCCGGTGGAAACGAAATCCCAACCACGACGAGGATCAGCCCAAGGTAAATGTGAACCAAGGCGACCATTTTTTCCATTCAATTGTTTACGTGATTCTTTGCAATCAACATGGTAAATGCGATCTTTGAAATCTAGTAAGAAGTTAACTGGATCAAGATCTTGCCAAACGAAATGGCTTGGATCAAAATTCAAACCAAATGCTGGGCGATGTTTAATTGCTTTCATTGTTTCTACTGTGGTCCAGTAGTCATAAGCAATTTCTGATGGATGAACTTCGTGTGCAAACTTCACACCATTTTGATCAAACACATCCAAGATTGGGTTCCAACGATCTGCAAAATCTTTGTAACCTGCATCAATCATGTGTTGTGGAACTGGTGGAAACATTGCAACGTAATGCCAAATTGATGAACCAGTAAAACCAATTACTGTGTCAACACCCATTGCTTTTGCAGCAATTGCTGTGGTTTTCATTTCTTCAGCAGCACGTTGTCTAACACCTTCAGGATCTCCATTGCCCCAAACACGTGATGGCAATATTCCTTTATGTCTTTCATCAATTGGGTTATCACAAACTGCTTGTCCAACTAAGTGATTGGAAATTGCCCAATACTTTAAGTTGTATTTTTCTAATATGTCTTTTTGTTTTCTGACATATTTATCACTTTCTGCAGCTTGCACCACATCTAAGTGATCACCCCAACATGCAATTTCTAAACCGTCGTAACCCCAACCAGAAGCAAGTTTGCACATTTCTTCAAATGGCAAATCTGCCCATTGACCGGTGAATAACGTAACTGGTCTTGACATATTTTTCTTTCCTCCTTTTTATTTAATTTCTTGCCAAGTTGCATTGTTTTCAGAACTCTTGACAACTGCATCTAATACTTTTTGAACTTGTAAACCATCAGCAAAAGTTGGTTTTGCTTCAGTGTTATTAACTATTGCTTCCACGAAATCTTTTAATTCGTGAGTAAATGGATGTTCATAACCGATGATGTGTCCTGGTGGCCACCATGCAGTCATATATGGATGAACTCCTTCAGTTACCAAAATTCTTTGGAAACCTGCAGTTTCAGCACTTTCTGAATTATCGAAATACCAAAGTTCATTCATATCTTCAAAAGAAAACTTCAATGAACCTTTGGATCCAAATATTTCAAAACCCATATCGTTTTTTCTACCAGTTGCAAAACGTGTTGCTTCATAAGTTGCTAATGCTCCACCATCAGTTTTACCGATGAATACTGCAGCATCATCAACAGTTACTTTGCCCATTTTGTTTCCGGAAGCACTTGCTTGTAAACCTGAATAATCTCCAGGTAATGGTCTTTCTTTAATAAATGTTTCAGTTATTCCTGAAACACCAATTAATTTTTGTCCAGTAACAAATTGAGTGGTATCAATAGCGTGAGCTCCGATATCACCTAATGCACCAGAACCTGCTTTATCTTTTTCTAATCTCCAAACTAATGGAAAATTTGGATCAACAATCCAGTCTTGTAAATATCTTGCACGTATGTGAAAGATTTTTCCAAGTTTTCCTTCTTCAACCATTTTCTTTGCTAAAGAAACTGCTGGCACTCTTCGATAGTTAAATGCCACCATATTTTTTGAATTTTTATTTGCATTTGCAGCAGCAACCATTTGTTCTGCTTCTGCAACAGTATTTGCTAAAGGTTTTTCACAAATTACATGTTTACCAGCGTTTAATGCTGCAATTGCAATTTCTGCATGTGAATCACCTGGTGTACAAATATCAATAATGTCGATATCTGAACGAGTTAATAATTTTTTCCAATCAGTTTCAATTCCATCCCAACCAAGACGATCTGCTGCTTCTTGTGTGTTTGCTTGATTTCTTCCGCACACTGCAACCATTTTTATTTCTGCTGGAATATCAAAAACTCTGCCAACATTTCGCCAAGCTTGCGAGTGGGCTTTACCCATAAAGGCATAACCAATCATTGCTACGCCCAATGTCTTTTTAGCCATTGATTTCTTCTAACCCCCTTGTATACAAGTCCGTACACCACTAACCCTAGGCGCATCTTTACGGACATTTCAAGAGAGAATACGATTCTTAATTAAGTACCTTGGAAATCTTGCCCAAAGATAAAGAGAGGTTGAGGTCTACTTTTGAAAAAACTTATAAACGATCCCTTCGACATGGTCGAAGAAATGGTCGAAGGCTACGTTGCAGCAAACGATCACATTATTAAAAGAGTAGGTAAAAGAGCTATTGCTCGCGCTAACTCACCAATTCCAGGCAAAGTAGGAATTGTGGTTGGTGGCGGTTCTGGTCACTTACCTGCATTTGCCGGTTACGTTGGAAAAGGTATGGCAGATGGTGCAGCGTTTGGAAACGTATTTGCATCGCCTCCAGCAAAACCAATTGTCGAAGCAACTTTGGCAGTTAACTCAGGTGCGGGTGTCATGTACACCTACGGAAATTATCAAGGTGATTGCATCAACTTCGATAAAGCACAAGACAAATGTCGTGAAATGGGAATTCCTGTTCAAACAGTTGTATTAAATGATGACGTTTTATCTGCACCTAAAGATCAAGCACACAGACGTCGTGGCATTGGTGGATTATTTTTAGTTTGGCATGTTGCAGGAGCAAAAGCTGAACAAATGGCTTCACTTGATGAAGTTGTGGCAGTAACTGCGAAAGCAAATGCAAATACAAGAACAGTTGGTGTTGGGTTAACTTCTTGTACAGTGCCAGCAAATGGTAAGCCTACTTTTCATTTACCAGATGATGAAATGGAAATTGGTTTAGGAATTCACGGTGAACCTGGAATTAAAAGAGTAAAGGTTCGTCCAATTGATTCTGTAATTGATGAAATTATGGAAGCTATCTTGGCTGATTTAGATTACAAAGGCACCGATGTTGCACTTTTAGTAAACGGACTTGGTGGTTCTCCTGCAGAAGAATTATATGTTGTTTATCGCAGAGTAAAACAAATTTGTGATGCAAACAAAATCAACATCAAATTTAAACATGTTGGTAATCAAGTAACAGCACTAGAAATGCAAGGAACATCAGTTTCATTGATGCGTTTAGATGAAGAAATGTATCAATTGATAAATAACACAACTGTTGATACTTGTATGTATAAGAAAGTTTAAAGAGGACAAAATAAATGGCTAACGTAAACGGAAATTTAGTTGCTAAATCTTTAGTTTTAGTTGCTAAAAAAGTTGAAGAAAATAAAGACTATTTATGTGAACTCGATGGTGAAGTTGGCGATGGAGATCATGGCGTATCAATGACAATTGGTATGCGTGCTGTTTCTCGCGCTGCTAAAGCTTTACCTATAAATTGCACACCTTCTGAAGCTTTTCAGTCAGCAGCAGATGCTTATGCAGATGAAGTTGGTGCAACAATTGGGCCACTTTATGAAGCGGCATTTGCAGCAGCAGCGCAAGCTGTTTCTGGAAAAGATAACTTGAATGAAGTTGCAGATTGGGCAAAAGTTTATAGAGCAATGGCAACTGCGATTCAACAATTAGGAAAAGCAGAATTAGGCGATAAAACTTTGCTTGATGCATTTTTCCCAGCAGTTGATCACATTCAAGAACTTTCAGCTAAAGGTGGCAAGTTAGAAGATGCACTTTCTTCAACTGCGCAAGCAGCTCTTGATGCGGCAATTGCTACAAAGAATCTTGTTCCGCAAAAAGGAAGAGCATCACGTTTAGGAGATCGTGCTAAAGGTCATCAAGATGCCGGTGCAACTTCTTTAGCTGTGGTTCTTAAAGGTTTTGCAGACGGAGTTAAACAAGGTTAGTAATAAATTTAAAGGACTAGGTTAATAAGTTTTCATGAGAATTAGCTTAGTCCTTAATTTTTTGGTAAGAATTTCTTTAATAATAAGTTTAGTTTTTACATTTCTTTATGTTCAAAATGAAAATTCTAGCGCTTCGATTAATTGTGACATCTATACAGAAACAGATTTAGTAAATGCATTTGGAGATCACTTAAGTTCTGCACAGATAAATGCATGCACCATAATTACTTTAAAAAACGATATAAATTTAACAGCAAATTGGACTTCAGTTGGACAAATTGCAATTTCATATTTCACTGGAACTATTGAGGGAAATGGTTTTACAATCAGTGGGTTAATCGCTGATAGAGGATTAATTGCAGCAGCAGATACAGCAACTATTAGAAATTTAAAGATTAGATCTTGCACTGTAAGTAATGCATCTGCAAATACAGTAGGCGGATTGATTAGTTATGCAACTGATCGAACGCAAATAATCAGTTCTTCAACAGATTGTGCAGTTACGGGAGCATCTCAAGCTGGTGGTTTAGTTGCAAAAATTGATGCATCTTCCACAATAGATAATTCTTTCGCCACTGGAGCAGTTACTTGCGCTAATTATTGTGGTGGATTGTTTGGTTATGCAGAATTGGCAACAATCCAAAATTCTTATGCAACCGGTGCAGTAAGTGCAAAATACAACGCTGGAGGTCTTGGGGGAGACATAAGCGGTTCAACTTTATTTCGCACTTATGCCACAGGCAATGTTACAGAGATAAATGATTTATCAACAACTGTGCAATTAATGGCTGGTTTGTTAGGTGGAGCTGGAAGAAACGGTTCAACAGTTTCAAGTGTCTCCCAGTCTTTTGCAACAGGAAATGTTTCAGCCCCAAATGGAAATTATGTTGCAGGCCTTATTGGCAGAAGTTCTGGAGAGAATGCTTCAAATTTAATGACTTTGCAAAATACTTTCGCTTCAGGAAATGTCACTGGTAAATGGCAAGTAGGAAGTTTACTTGGAGAAGCAACCGCGATGAATGTGATTAATTCTTATGGCTCAGGAACAATCTCTCATTCAGGTGGAGCTGCTGGTGGATTGCTTGGTCAATCAGGTGGAAATTTAAATATTTCCAATACTTATTGGAATTCAACTCCGAACTCAAGTTATCTACCTGGTGCGTATGGTGAAGCTAAAACATCTGATGAATTAAAAAATATTGCCACTTTTTCATCCTGGAGTATTGAAAGTATATGTAGTGTTCCAACTAATTCGATATGGGGAATTTGTGCTAGTTCAAATAATGGATTTCCTTTTTTGATGTTTACACTTGGTTCTGTAGTAACTTCAGATCAAGTTTGGATGGGAACTTCAAACATAACTTGCCCTGAAGCAAATCCTTGGATAAATGAAAAAAACGAAATAGCTTATAAAGTAAAGCCTTTAACATCAAATGAAGATAATTTAATTGGAAAATTTATTTTAGAAAATCGATTAGTAAGTCTTGGTGAAAACGGTATTTTCTTTGATGGAAAATCTGAAATAGTTGATGCCACAACTTATGTTTTACCTGATTTTGGTTGCAGTGACAGATGGCTTGAATATAAATTAAACTCACCGATTCAATTTATTGTTGGTGGATTTACTTTGCAATCAAATGCCCAAGGTTTTATCAAGACTCCAAATGGCTCTTGGCATGATCTTTCTTTTGTAACTTTATACACAGATACTGCAGCCTTCTTACACACAATTCAATTTAAACAAAAAGGCCAATACTTATTAGTGATTACAGAGCAACCTGATTTAACGGCAGGTTTAATTCCAACCTATGGTTTTAAAACTGTTAGATTTTTAATAGATATAAACTAACCGCATAAAATACAACACTTTTTCTCTAATTAGCCTTATAGTTAAAACTAAATCAGTTCAGGAGAAAAAGTGTCAAAAATTTCACAAGTCATTGAAACAGGATTATTTAGATCTCGTTGGCTACTTGCACCTTTGTACGTTGGGTTAGTTGGAACTTTAATTCTTCTAGCAGTCAGATTTGTTCAAGAGTTTATAAATATTATTACTCATTTTGGAGACAAAACTGGACAAGAATTTGTATTAGAAATTCTTGCACTATTAGATTTAACATTGTTAGCAAATTTGATTTTGATTGTAATTTTTGCAGGTTATGAAAACTTTGTTTCAAGAATTGATGCAGCACACGATTCTATTGATAGACCCCATTGGATGGGAACGATTGATTTTTCAGGTTTAAAAATTAAATTAATAGGTTCATTAGTTGCAATTTCAGTTATTGAATTGTTGAAGGATTTTATTGAGCTTTCAGGAGATGCAACTGTTGGAGAAGGTACTAAATGGAGAATTTTTATTCATTTAACATTTGTGGCAAGTGGAGTCTTATTTGCACTTATGGACTGGATAGCTGATAAAAGAGATTCAGTTAATATAAATGTTAAGTAATATTATTTAACTGGTATTAAAATATCCATTTCACATTTTTTACTTGTTGGGATAAATCTTTCGTCATAAATTTCTAAATGTGGAGCATCTCTCATCTCCATATTTGCTTTAGGAAACCATTGAGTATATGCATCTAAGTAGCTTTCTCTTAATTGATCCATATTTCCACGATGAGTGTATTTAACGTATTTACCATTTGGCACAACTATTGATTTAAATTCCAATCCTGGAGCAACGCCTCGATTGAATTGAACTCCTGCCATATATTTGATTTTTCCTGGAAATAGTTTTTGGTCCATGGCAATACTTACCCCAAAAGTTGTTCCAGAAACTTTAATACCTAAACGAGGAAATACAGCCCAAAATTCTTCCCACAAAGCAGGAATTGCAGTTGCATCGTAATTTGTATTTGGCATAACTATTGAATCTGTGACTAATTCAAGCCCTGCAATAGTCATTGACGGAATTTCAAATGATTTTATTTTTCGTTTAAACACTTTATTGAGTCTAATGAAAAAAATATTAAATAATGGGATTTAACCCAAAATACTTGCAGCAGAATTAAGAATTCTTAAAATACTTGATCTCATATGGTTAATATGCTCATTGACAGCAGGTTCAATGGCTTTTATGTCTTGATTAACAATTGCTTTTGCTAAAACTTCGTGCTCTTTGGAGCAGGTTTCTAATCTATTTTCATATTGTGCAGATCTAGTCCAAAATCTTTGAATTTTTCGTCTGGTAACTAGTGCTAAATCAGAAACAGTTTGATTATCTGCAGCTTGAATAACAAGATCATGAAATTTTGTATCTGCTTTACTCCAGTTTTCTCTATCATTTTTTTGAGCAGCAGATATCATCTCCTGGGTTACTTTTAGTAATTCTTCTTTCTTTTCTTTTGTCAAAGTTTTAGCTGCTTTTGAGAATAGATAAGTGTCAATTATTTGTAACAAATCACAAGCTTCCTCAACTTGTTTTGGGGTTAAAAGTGCAACTGTAAAACGTGAAGAATCAGTTTTGGTAATTAAGCCTTCTGCTTCTAATCTTTGCAAAGCTTGTCTAATTGGAGTTCTAGAAATTCCTAATTGAGTTGCTAACTTGTTTTCACTAATTGCAGAATTTGAAGGAAGTTTAAAAGAAGTAATTGCATCAACTAAATAGTCGTAGGCATCAGTAACTAATGATGATGCCTGCGACGATTTAGTGTCCGTTTTCATATTTATACTCTGTCTACAAATTCTCTGTTGGTGACATTAACAGGAACTTTAGTTAATTCCAATACTGCTTTTGCTGTGTGTTCACTTAATCTTCTGAAAGCTTCTTCACCTTTTTCAATAGTTGCTCTCATTGGATTTCCAATGGTGCCTGATTCTACGAATTCATGATGATCCATTGGAAATGTGAAATATTGGTATCCTTCAAATTCCACATCTGGCATTCCATCATTTTTTTGAAAACTCTTTGGTAAGAACCCTGGAATGTGTGCTTTTTCTGGATATGCCCTTTCCATTCTTACTAAATCTGGGTCATAAGCCATATCTTGAGAAGTTTCTAATTCAGATGAATGCCAACCTGGAGTTTCTTCTGGTGGATTTTCCATCAAGCCTTGTAAAACTCCAACGTAGCGTTCCATGTATGGACGAACAAAACCAATAAGAGCACCTGTTTCATAACGAAGTTTTCTTAACACAGGATCAACAACTTTGGTATTTGAACCATGACCATTAATGAAAATGATTCTGTTAAAACCATGATGAATTAAAGATCTAGCTACGTCATACATCAAATTAGTTAAA
>JACCDX010470798.1_pt1 | contig 10351 bp, 13 predicted proteins | sample 7449681 | NCBI WGS metagenome assembly JACCDX01 (sample SAMN15323450, study PRJNA562643) | freshwater metagenome | isolation source: river surface water | place: USA:Blue River Watershed | collected 2017-08-18
AAAAGCAAATTGCTTCTAAGGCAAGCCAAAAGCAGGATCCATTATTTCAAGATACCTACGATGCAGTAGTTGCTGCTAAGTACTCACCGGGTCGAGAAGTTGCTAACGCAATCCTTCCTGAGTCTTTAGAAGGAACTGGCTTCCTATATAAAGGTATCTCTGGCGTTGGTGATGCAGCGTTTCGTTGGTACACCGATCCATTACTTGTTCTTGGTAAAGCAAAGCAGGCATACGATGCCGCTAACTACGCCCTACTTAAAATCGTAGGAGATCCTAAGAAATTAGATCAAGCCTTTACTAATCCAAAGGTAGTTGGATTCTTTGACCAATACGGTAAAGAACTTGATAATCTAAAGTCTGCTCGTTCGTCTAAGAATATCGTTGCAGCAACAGAAGCATCTACTCGACTAAAGCGTATCGCTCCTGAGTTCGGACCTGCAGCAATAGATGAGTTTATTAAAGCAGGCGTTAAGGATGCACCTACAGCTAAGAACTATCTTGCAAACATCATAGATGTTAAGACTATTCTTACCGGACAACCTGCACGCAAGACACCTTTAATACCTAGATTAGATGCTGCACGCAAGGCTCGTATCGCTATTTATACTGGAGCCGATAAAGTCTTTAACATTGACAAGTCTGGTCGCAAGATCATCACTGCTTTGTATGGAACAGAACCACAATATGCTGATATTGCTACTGGTTTAACTAACGATCCTGCAAAGATCGCTGAACTAGAAGGATTTATCTCTAAGTTCAAGGGGCCTACTGGATCTATCCGTATGCCACTCGATGCGATTCAAGGTCGCATTGATCGCTTCGCTGCAAAGTTTACTGCTATTCCTTACTTCAAGGATGGCTTCTTTGATGTTATGTCTCCAAGTGCTACAACTCAGGTATATCGTGTAGCACGCCTTGCTAACTCACGTTATCACAGCAAGATGATCGCTGAAGCATTTGATGCTGGTAGCGAAGGTCAGCGCAAGCAGATCTTTACCGGTCTTTGGAATACAGTTGCTGAAATTCGCGGTGTATCTAAGTCTAAAGCAGGCGCTTCCTATATGGATCAGTTTGCTGGACGTGGACTTGAAAAGAAGTACGCAGCAGATATCGTTGTAGATGGCGTAAACAAGGGAAACCCTGCGCAGTTTGGTGAACAGCAACTTGCTTTGTTCCCATATCAACTTTCATCTGGTATCGCAGTTCCATCTGTTACAGATCTAGATCGCTTATCTGTACGTTCAGGCATTATCGGAAAGATAATGGGTCTATCACACCAACGTTGGGTAGATAAAGTTCTATCTGGTTGGGTTATTGGAACTCTTGCCGGTCCTCGTTTTGCTATTCGTAACGCAACTGAAGACCTAATGATGCACCTAGCAGTAGGTGATTCAGCCTTTGGTATCGTAAAGGGCCGTGCTCTTTCAACACGTATTCGTCTTTCTAAAGGTTTAACCGCAGAAGATAAACTATCTACTGTTGGCAAGAAGGCTCTTACGCTTGATCTTGAAGCAGGCGAAGTCGGCGTACTTAATAAGTTGGTTCGTCGTAAAGATCTTAAAAAGTATGCAGGTCAAGTTGCTAAAGCACAGACCCCACAAGAAGTACGTCAAGTTATGGCTGATGCCATTCTTCACGATGGCCTTGGTCACGTAGTTGATAAGAAGGGTTCAGAGTATCTAGCAGAGATTGCTAAGTACGGTAACCTTGATGACACGCTTCGCGCTATTGCAGAAGGCGGTAAGAACGGTCTTCGTGGTGCAGATCAGTATCTAGTTGCCACTAATGACGTTGCTCAGTTTGGTAAGATGGCAGGCATTGAAATTGACGGTGTTGCCTACAAGCAGGCTATGGGCGATAAAGCGTTTACGCAGTTCAATCCAGTAGCAAATCAGCAAAGCCGTATCTCTTGGCTTGTGCAACTAGGTGTTACATCTACCGATGATCTAGCAAAGATTGCTGTAGCAAACCTAGATAATGAACCTAAAGCGTTAGAGGCAATGCGTGAATATCTCCGCAACTTGCCTGCAAAAGAACGTGCTCGCTTCCAGCTCTATGATGAGTCAGTAGGCGGCAATATAAATGTCCACGCTAAGAAGGCATATGACGCAGTTCGTAACCTTTATTCAAAGCGTAATGGCGATATCAATATGGATCTTCTTAATAAGGTTCGCATCACTGATAAAAGTGGCAAGGTAGCAGTATCTACTAAGAATCTAAGCCTTGAAGACTTGCCTAACAAGATGAGCGTAGAGTTAACTCCAGAGTTTATCTCAGGCCCAACACTCGTACCGGTATCAGATACTGGTAACTTTGCAGTGAGCCTAACTGATAAGGCTTGGGATGCAATGGGTGAGGCTAATGCTCGCTTCTCTCGTGAGCCTATTGTTATTAACGAGATGATCCGTATCCGCAAGGAGATGGCAGAGTCTGGCTTTGAAGAGCGTCTTGTCGAAGCATTTACACAGGGTCTAGATGGCGACGAACTTCAATTTGCCTTAACAAATGCAAAGAAAGAAATCGTTGCTATTACTGAAGAGTTAGCAAAGAACAGAGTCCTAGCGTTTGTTGATAACCCTGCAGTACGTAGCCAGTTGGCTATGGCTAGCCGTAACTTTGCACGCTTCTATCGTGCTACTGAAGACTTCTATCGTCGTGTTTACCGCACAGTTCGATACAACCCAGAATCTTTGCGTCGCCTATCTCTTACATACGAAGGCGTAACGCACTCAGGCTTTGTACAAGAAGACGACAATGGCGAGCCATACTTCTTCTATCCAGGACTAACTCCTGTATATGAAGTAATGAGCAATGTGGCACAAGTATTTGGTTCTCCAGAGGCTTTCAAAGCCCCAATGCCAGTTGAGTTCGGTGGCAAGTTGAAGATGCTTACCCCATCTATGAACCCAGATTCTTTGTTCCCAACATTCGCTGGTCCTATTGCAGCGATCCCATTGAAGTTTGTATTCAATGCAGTTCCTGCTCTTGATAGTTTCGAGAAGGTTCTTCTTGGAGCATATGCCGAAGATCAACCAATGGTCAACGCTATATTCCCTGCACACGTATCTAGATTCATAGCAACGCTTGATCGTAACGAACGTCGCTCTCAGTATGCTTCAGCTTTCCGTAAAGCAGCAACATATCTTGAGGCTACAGGACACGGCCTAAAGCCAACGTTTGATCCACAGACTGGTGAATGGATTCCTCCTTCACCCGGTGAACTAACAAAGCATAAGGAAAAACTTGGCGCTACTACAGTAACCGTTCTTGCTATGCGCTTTATCTTTGGATTCTTTGCACCTGCATCACCGCAGGTAACACTCAAGTCAGAGATGGCTGAATGGGCTAGAGCAAATAAGCGCGTTAACTTTAAGCAGGTATTCAACAACCTTATTACTCAAAATAAGGGCAGTCTAGATGCAGCAATGGAAGACTGGGTTCGTTTATTCCCAGATCAAATGCCATACACAGTATCTGAATCAGACGATAACGTAGTACCAGTAGTACGTGCGGTTAATAAAACCGTAGGTTGGATTGATAAGAACGAGAATTTGCTAAAGGCTTATCCAGCAGCAGCACCGTTCTTAATGCCAAAAGAAGGCGACTTTGACTTCGACGCTTACCGCCTACTATTTAAGTCTGGTATTAAGTTTAGCAAGACGCTAGATGACCACTTGCAGGATATTCAATCTGCTCGTGATATCCAGTTCTACTACCAGCAGAAGGATTCATACGAGGCAGAACTTGCCAGTACCTTTAACGATGCTCAGAAGACTCAGTTAAAGACTATGTGGGATTCTTGGGCAACACAGTTCAAGGGTGCTCGACCAATGCTTCAGGCTGAACTAGGACAGGGTGCTACACGTCAGAGAGCACGTCAAACTGCTTACCAAGATTTGCAGAATATGATCGAAGGCCCGGACTCAGCTCTGGCTCGTAAGTCAGATCCTGCAGCATTTGATGCGTTGAAAGAAATGTCTCAGATCTACGACAATTACATTTATAGTCGTGATCTAGTAGTCGGATCAAGTGCAACAGCACTTTCCTACAAGGATCTGCTAAAGCAGAACGTAAAGTTTGCAATGCAGGAAATCGCATCTAGGAACCCAAATGCAGAAGACGCATATAACGTTCTATTTTCAAGACTAATTGGAGACTAAATTGGCAGAGACTGGCTTCTTTAACAACTGGAAGAATGGCTATATACCGCCTGCATCAACTATGTCTTCAACAACCCCAGATCCATACGGTGGGTTTAAGGCTGGTGCTCAAGGTCAAGCAACTACAGATCCAACTGCTATTGATCTTTACAATATGCCAGATGCTGATCGCAAAGAACTTGCTGCGCTTCTAAAAAAGGCTGGATACAAGGTACCAGTAAGTGGTAAATATAGCGATAAGTTAGCCAATGCTTATGTAACAGCAGCTCAAGCAACTGCTTTACAATCAGCAAAACTTGGCAAGCCTTTTACTGTAAGAGAATATCTTATTCAAGAAAGCGATCCTACTGCTGCCGGTACAGGTAAACCATCTGTCCGTGAAGACATTCGGATCTGGGATCCTACTAAGGCTGCTGGTGTAATTCAGGACACAATAAGTTCATTACTAGGACGCGAAGCCACACCTGAAGAAGTGTTTGCCCTTTCCAATAAACTTCAGAAGGCACAGGAAAAGGCTGCTACTCGTACCCAGTACGTGACTAAGGGTGGCAAGACAACAGCCAGAGTTACCGGTGGATTAGACGAGCAACAGTTCCTTATTGAGACTATCCAAAAGGATAAGAACTTAAAGAAAGAACTTGATGCTCTTAAAGCCAAGAAAGCAACTGCTGAAGCAAGCGCTGCTCAAGGAGTGCGCCAAGATCTAACAAGAACCGCTTTGGCTAATGGACTTAAATTAGATGAAGATCAGATCTCTAGTTTTGAAGCACGTCTTAAAGCAGGCGAAGATATAGACGCAATTAAGTCAACCATCCGCAAGACAGCGGCTCTTGGTATGCCAGATTCCGTTAAGCAGATTGTTGATTCAGGAGTAGATCTATCTACTATCTATTCTCCATACAGAAGTATCTTGGCTCAGACTTTGGAACTTAATCCAAACTCTATAACACTAGATGATCCAACACTACGTATGGCTATTGGGCCTGATAAAGAAATGTCTCTATACGAATATCAAAGATCTTTACGCAAAGATAACCGTTGGCAGTACACCGAACAAGCACGTTCAGAGGCATCAGATATTGCCCAGACCGTGCTTAAAGACTTTGGATTTATGGGGTAAATGATGGCTAGAATAGACGTATCACGGTTAAGTGAAGGCACCATTGCTCCTACTAAAGTAATAACAAACCAACTTGGTGAACCAGAACGCATCTACACATCTGGCCCATTAGCCGGACGCAACGCGCAAGGCGATGTTGTTATAGAGCAAGCAGAACAAGTATTCCAACCATTCAAAACTGGCCCAGATGTAGTTAAGTCTGTTGCCCCAGTAATCCCTGTGGATCCAGTTCAAGACTTACTCGCTAGGCAAGAGGCTGCCAGAATTGCAGAAGCTGATCGTCGTGACCGTCAATCTGCTTACGATATTCTTTACAATGAATTTAATAAATATGGCCTAGGTGGTCTGGTAGAAGATATTAAGTATCTTATCCAAAGCAACGTGTCACCTGCACAGTTCTCTTTAGAACTGCAGAATACCAAGGCTTATCAGGATCGCTTTGCAGCAAATAAGCAACGCATCGCTAAAGGATTAGCGGCTTTATCTCCTGCTGAGTACATCGGCCTAGAAGACCAATACCAGAACGTTATGCGTAACTACGGATTACCAGAGTCTTACTATTCAAAAGATACAACTGGCAAGCAAGCAGGATTCGAGAAGTTCTTGGCTGGAGACGTTAGCCCAGTAGAACTAGAAGATCGTATTGCTACAGCGCAGACTAGAGTTCTCAACTCTAACCCAGAAGTGCTTGCTTCGCTCAAGTCTTTCTATCCAGATATCACTAATGCTGATGTCTTGGCATACACACTTGATCCACAAAATGCTTTAGAGAAGATTAAGCGCAAGGTTACTGCAGCAGAAATTGGTGGTGCTGCTCTACAAGCAGGGTTAACTTCTGGTGTGACTCGCGCTGAAGAATTAGCAGCTGCTGGTATCAGTAAGGCACAAGCACAGCAGGGCTTCCAGTCCGTAGCAGCAGTTGCACCACGTGGTACACAACTAGCAGAGATTTACGGACAGCAACCTTACGGACAAGTCCAAGCAGAACAAGAAGTCTTTGGACTCGCTGGTTCAACCGAAGCAAGGAAGCAAAGAGAAAAACTTACTGGACTTGAACGAGCAGCCTTTAGCGCATCATCTGGAATGTCTCAGGGTGCGCTAGGACGCGAACGCGCCGGCAACCTATAACAGACCTGCCATTGGAACGACTGGCCCAATGGAGTGTAGTAAGACCAGGAGTTAGAGCCATATCAAGCCCCCACTTGAATATGAGGCTAGCGAAATCAACTAAACGATAGGGAGATGGACTATGTCCAATTACGAGTACGAGGATGAAGACGACGATATCACTACAAACGATTCGTCGAATGACCTTGTAAAACAACTACGCAAAGCAGCCAAGCAAAAGGATAAAGAACTACAGGAACTACGTTCCCAGTTTGAAACCTTGAGCAAGGGCCAACGCGAGCGAACAATCAAGGATGCCCTCGCAGCTCGCGGGGTAAATCAGAAGATCGCTTCATTTATCCCACAGGACATTGAACCAACAGAGGAATCAGTGTCTAAATGGCTTGAGGCCAATGCCGATGTATTCGGTATTGAACTTGAGTCGAACCAGAGTCAACCTAATGTAGATCCAGCCGATATTGCTGCGTACAAGAAGATGACCGGAGCCGCAGATGCAGGTATGTCACCTGAACGCGGAGCCGATGTTATGTCTCGCTTGATGAACGCAAATAGCAAAGAAGAGCTAGACGACATTATTAGACAATCTGGACTCTAACTTCCAACCCAACAACGAAAGGTAGCGCCTAATGGCAATTCCAGCAGGTTCCCTAACCGGAACATCGGACATTAGCAACCTCGTCAGAACCGCATACGATCAATATGTTCGTATGGCTCTCCGTAGCATCCCGGTAATGCGTGCGATTGCAGATGTCAAGCCAGTACAACAGGCAATGCCAGGTTCATCAGTTGTTTTCTCTATCTACTCAGATCTTGCACAAGCAACATCTACATTGACAGAAACTTCAGATGTATCAAGCATTGCACTAGGTAACCCAAATCAGGTTACAGTAACTCTGAACGAATACGGTTCAGCAGTAACAACAACAAAGAAGTTGAACCTAACTTCATTCAACGATGTTGACTCAGCACTTGCTGACATCATCGCTTACAACTCAGCAGACTCTATTGACTCTGTAGTTGCAACAGTTCTCACAGGTGGCTCAAACGTCATCTACGCAGGAACTGCTACAACAACCAACACCATCACATCTTCAATGACTATGGCTGTTGCTGATATCCGTGAGGCTGTCACACAGCTTCGCACAAACAAGGCTGTGCCACGTATCAATGATTTGTACGCTGCATACCTACACCCACGTCAGGCTGCTGACCTCCGTGCCGAATCAGGCACTGGCGGCTTCCAGGCACTCACCCAGTACGTAGATCGCACACCATTCGTGGCTGGTGCAGTCGGCGTAATCGAAGGTGCATTTGTAGTAGAAACACCTCGCGTGCCATTCGCTGCAAACTCAGGATCAGTTAACGTCTACAAGGCAGTTATCGCTGGTCGTGAAGCACTTGCTGAAGCACAAGGACAAGATATCTCTACCATCATTGGTCCAGAGATTGATGCACTTCGTCGCTTCCGTACCATCGGTTGGTACTATATGGGTGGCTTTGCACGCCTCCGTGAAGCAGCACTCTATCGCATTGAGTCAGCTTCATCTATTAACTAATAGTGCAACGGTGGGGGCAGGGTCAAACCTGCCTCCATCACCAATGAAAGGAATGAAATGGCTTATACGCTAGTTACCCCTTGGGAGAATGAAACCTGGTGCGATAGCACTTACTTCAATCCCTATGCTCGCTTGGCAGGACGCCCGCTTGCAGGTGGTTCATACACCGGCGCTATTCCATCCTTTCTTACAGATGTACCTCGTGGAGTAACACTTCTAGTAAACGGTACAACCGTTACTGAAAGCAGAACTCCATATCAGGACGATCTAGCCAATGCTGATACTTACTACCTTGGCGGTCACGCTTATACACTAAGCGATGCTGAGGCACAGATCCTTATTGACGCTGGCTACAGCGCTTATCTAACACCGGTGGCGTAATGGAATGTAACCACACAACCAAGGTTCTTGAATGGTCTTACGACCTAGTAGATGGCGATGTCAAAGAGATCGTATCTAAGTACGGCTGCACAGACTGTGATGTAATCTCCGATATACCTTTTAAGTCTGAGTGGTATTCAAACCCAGACCACAGCGAGTGCGATAAGAACCCTTGCTTTGGTTGCAAGGCACAAGGTCTAACGCTTAGTACTGGAGAAGCCACCACTCGTGGATACCAGTCTGCTAAGGCACACGATAAGGAACTAGGCAACTACTACGACGCAGTGCGTCAGGGTATCGAACCGCGTTCAACCAGACAGCCTGATATTGATGCTGCCGTCAGAATTTCCAACGAAGGCGGCAAAGCCTTTGATGGAACTAACCTCACATACAAGGAGTAAAAAATGAAAGATATGGAAGAAACATACCCTAAAGAAAACGGCAAAGAGTTTGAGTATGTCAAGAACGTTGAAGAAGTTTCAGCGTGGCCTTCAGCAGATAAGCAGTTTGCATCTAACCGCAAGTATATGACTTACGAATCAATCTCTACAGGTGTCGGAGGAAAGAAATAATGCCAATGGTAAACGGAAAAGAATTCGCATACGATAAAAAGGGTAAGATGGCAGCCAAGATGGAAGCCAAGAAGACCGGCAAGAAGATGGTAATAAAGCCTGCTAAAAAGAAGATGGGCAAGAAGAAGTAAATGCCTAAGGACAAAGTTGCTAAGGTGATGGGCGAGTTCAAACGTGGAACTCTTCACGCTGGTAAAGACCCAAAGGGTCCTAAGAAAGCAAAGATTGTAAAGAGCAAGAAGCAAGCGATTGCTATTGCATTATCCCAAGCTGGCAAAGCAAAGAAGAAGTAATGGCTAAGAAGGATCCACGCCTAGAGCGTGCAGGAGTTGCAGGCTTTAACAAGCCTAAGCGCACACCAAGTCATCCTACTAAGTCACACGTTGTCGTTGCTAAAGAAGGCGACAAGGTGAAGACGATTCGCTTCGGTCAGCAAGGTGTCACCGGCGATAAGAAGCCAACAGCAAGACAAGCATCATTCAAGGCACGTCACGCTAAGAACATTGCCAAAGGCAAAATGTCTGCAGCGTACTGGGCTAATAAGGAGAAATGGTGAAGAAGAAAGCGTTCTGGGATCAAGAGAACCCAAAGAAGAAATCAACCAAATTAACTCCTGCGCAGAAAACTGCTGCCAAGGCTAAGGCCAAAGCAGCAGGACGTCCTTATCCAAATCTAGTAGATAACGCAGCAGCGGCTCGTAAAAAGAAGAAGTGAGGTAGAAGGTGCCAACAGGTAATCCAGGATCAACCCTTGTAGCAGAACTAAATAGATTAGCAAATGGTGGCACCTATCCTCCTATCTCTTCATATCTTGATGAAGCCGGAGCAGCCCGCGCTTGGGCTGCGGCACGTGGTGTAACCACAAAGCACACAGACACAGTAGGAGTACTAAATGATATTGCGGGCATTTCGGGCAGTGCGAATACCCATCTTGACTATAGCGGTGTATGCAATTACATCGCTGGTACTACTGGCCTCACTGCAAACGCTGCTCTCCAAGGACTCAGCTCTTGAGTGCGAAATATAACCTAGTCTGCGATCAGGCAACTACATTCACATTCCAGTTCGTCATCCAAGATGACTCAACTCCTTGGAACCTAAACGGTTATACAGCGACTATGACTGTAAAGCCATTCAGCAATTCCACTACAACAACTCTGCTTGCCACAACTGCTAATGGCAAGATTACGCTTAACAACGATGCGGGTCGAGTAACAGTTAACTTCTCTGCAACTGATACAAACATCACGCCAAACCGTTACGTCTATGACCTAGTACTTACATCAGGTGTAACCGTTACAAGAATTCTAGAAGGTAAATTTATCGTGACTCCGGGAGTGACAGTATGAGCGAGACAATAATTGTTATCGAATCCATTACTCCACAAGTCTCAGTAACTTTTGCAGCAGACCAAGGACCACAAGGTGGTCAGGGT
>JACCDX010014508.1_pt1 | contig 10347 bp, 5 predicted proteins | sample 7449681 | NCBI WGS metagenome assembly JACCDX01 (sample SAMN15323450, study PRJNA562643) | freshwater metagenome | isolation source: river surface water | place: USA:Blue River Watershed | collected 2017-08-18
ATATCTAATTTGTAATATTCCAATTCGGCAGTATTATTAAAATTTTTCACATATAATTCAACAACTTTATATCCTTTGTCTCCTAAATTATCATAATCAAATGCCATAACTAATATACCATTATTTTTATCATCAGTTTTATTGTGATCGATATTTGGTAAGTTATATTCATATTTTTTATTATTTATATTATTAATTTTATAGGGATTAATTTGTAAAATTTGAATGTTATTAATAAAATTTATCATATTAAAACTTGCATTGATATCGATAATAATAAATTGATTATTTCTTGTTTTATTTGAATGTGAATATTTTTCATTAAATAATAATTCAATTCTAACGGCATAATCTCTTTTAAGTATACCACGTAGTGTATGTTGAATGCGATTTTCATAATACATTTTTTGTTTTTCACTTATAAAATTACGATTGTAATTTTCCATTTTATTTTGTGAAACTTTATTTTTTGGATTGAAAGTAACAGTTGATTCATTTATTGATATGGAATTATGAATATCTCTATTTCTATAAATTTTTAATTCACAATTAAAATTATATAAATTCTTATTTCTTTTCGCAATACCTTGATTTATTTGAGGATTAAAGTGTCTTAAAATGCTTGTATATGTATTACCAAGAAAGTTTTTTTTTAATGTTTCATTTGATATGATTTTATTTACAATATTTTGATAAATTTCTTTCTCTCTTTGGATACTTTCAAGTCGTATTTTTTCTGCAATTAAAGCATTTTTTTTTCGTTGTTCATATGCCTTCTTTTTAGCTTTTTTTCTTGCTTTGTTTTTAATTTGTTTTTCGGTTAATGGAATATTTTCAATAATATTGTTTGTATTAGCATTTCCAGAAGTGTTTCTTGCATTGTTTGTATTAGCGTTTCCAGAAGTGTTTCTTGCATTGTTTGTAACAGCATTTCCAGAAGTGTTTCTTACATTGTTTGTAACAGCATTTCCAGAAGTGTTTCTTGCATTGTTTGTAACAGCGTTTCCAGAAGTGTTTATTGCATTGTTTGTAACAGCATTTCCAGAAGTAGAATTTGTTGATTTATTTTTATTTTTACTGTTGAATATTTCATTTAATGCAATAAATCTTTGGTTTGTATATGTTTCATTTTGTGAACTATTATTCAAAGCAAGTAGATTATCTAATTTAAAATGTTTAAATATGTAAAATAATACTTTTAAATCCATAATAGACTCGCCAGAATCATGAAAAATATAACAGTTATCTATTAAAAAATTAAAACAATTTTTTATTTTTTCAATATTATTTTTTTCAGTTATTCCATTGTTTAAAATATTTTTGAATAAAATTTCCAAACGATAACAATCTCTTAAAACTAAATTTTTCTCTTTTTTTCTCTTTATTTGTATATTTCCGTTAAATCTAGGGTCCTTATATTTGCTGTATAAATGTAACATATTGTATAAAAGATGTATTTTACTCATAATCACCACATCACAGTTATTAATATTTAATCTTTCATAAAGTTTATTTTTAAAATTCATTTTAATGTAATTTTTAACAGTAATTTCAATTGGCAATGAAATTAATTTTCCATATTTATGCTCTTTAAAAGTTAATGTTATCATTTGATAAATATTATTTTGATATAACGTTGTATAATTAATAAAATTAATTTTTAATTCGATTAATCTATTTTCATAATCAACTGATTCATAAAATACTACTTTTTGTGTTTCTGTTTGTTTTTCTCTTAAGTATCTATATTGTGTATATTCAGACAAATATCTTTTAAATGGTATATAAAATTCTTCTGGTACTACCATAAAAATATTTAAATAATGATATTCAATATCAGTCATTTCATTTAACATATTTTGAATAACTACCATTAAATAAGCAGGATAAAATTCATTTAATATATCATTTTTTATATGAATACTTATATCAACATCGTGAGGATAAAGAGAAACATTATTTGTACGATTTATATTAATATTATTTTGAACAGAATATAGATAAAAAGCATAACCACCTGATACATAAGAATTTATCTCATAATTTTTCATAAAATATTGAATAAAAGATATTATTTTGTTAGTGTTTTTAAAAATATTAGAATTTTTAAAATTACTAAAATTTATTATATCTTGCATATTTTATTATAATATATATTTTTAACTAATATTATTTCTGTAGATATAAATATTAATAAAAATTTTATTAAATTTCAATTGTATAATAATCTTCATAATTATCTTTATAAAATCGCATTAATTCATCTCCTTTTTTATAACTATAAAATATATTCATTCCATTATTATAATCTGTTTCATTATAATATTCTATAAATGCATTATCACTTCTAACTTTTACACTAATTTTTTCAGTTGTATCATATAACATTACCGGTATTTTACAAAAATCATTGATAAAAAACCAATTTTTATTCCAACTTATTTTAAATTCGACATTTGAAATATTTCTATGCAAATAAAATGTATTTAAAATCTCGTTATTTTTACAGTCAAATATCTCAATACTCTCCCAATCAAATCGTAATTCATACTGACAACCAAAGATAAAATCCAATAATAATGTCCCTTTGTCATTAATTTTAAAAGAAAAAGAGTTATTAAAAATAGCGGGATATATAGTGATATATTCATTCTTGTTTAAATAAGTGCAATTTAGCATATGTTGTTTTTTATCAGTTTTTTTCGTATTTTCAAATTCTTTAACATTAAATGTCCACAAATGTATCTCTTTTATTTTATTATTTGAATCTTTATCTCTCCGCAAAATATCTCTAAATTTTTCTATAGTTTCTATTGACAAATTATCAGTTTGATAATAATATATTATTTTCCTTTCAACAAATTTTGGATGAATATATATAATGAACCAACTTCTTTCGAAAAAATGTCCCTCCTCTGGATTATTATCATATGATACATATTTCATTATATTTTTGTAAAATTCTATTGGTCTTCTTAATATTAATTCTTTAGAAACCGAAAAGTTAGCACCATATATCATTTCAAATGATGTTAAATCATTTATATTCATTCCTATTTTATTAATCCATTCAAATGGAGTATATTTGGATTTTTTTAAATGACCACTATTTAAATCTTTTAAATATTTTCCCGTAAATCTAATGGGTGATTTTAAAATATCTATTGTATGAAATGTTTTATGACCAGTCATTTGATGTTCATTTTTAATATATTCAATAAATTTAAGCATTTTGTGATCCGCTATATTTCCCTGCATAAACATTGTGGTTTCCGCTAAATTATCATAATTGTTTATAATGTGATATAGATAAGTATGACTTTCACGACCAATATTAGGTAATTTTATTGTTTCAAAATGAAATGGAATATCGTCATTTCCTTTATTATATACAATTGCTATATCTTTCATATAAGAGAGATACTCTATATTTTCATTATATCGTGCTACTACTAATTGAAAATTCATTTTTTTCCAAATTAATTTAATTATATAAAAAAAAATAATATATTAATCTATACAGTTAAAATGATATTTATATTATATCTTGACTTGAATAGCAACATTTTTGAAACTTATAATGAACAACAGCCTTTCATAAAAATATTTGGAAAAAATATTTTTGAATGGATATTGGAATCAAATGAATTAGACAAGTTTAGTAGCATAATTATACTTTATAATAATATTCAATATAAACAACAATTAATAAATACAATCGCTTCTATGCAAAAACAATTAGGAGAATTAAACAGATTAATCAATATATTTTATACAAGTGAAAATGAAATAAAAGCATTAAACGATTCAATAGAAGATAAAAATGAACAAGTGCTTTTTATGAATTCACATTATTTTTATTTGGAACAGATATACGACGACAAAAATACTGATAAAAACTATTTATTTTATATGAAAGATGAAACAAATAATGTAAAAAATATTGATATCAATTTAATAGAGAATGAATATGTATCAGAATCTATTTACAATCAATATTTAAAGAAAAATCAGTTATATTTGTCACCTAATGATGATTTGAATATAATCAACGACATCTCCAATATAAGCCATATACCATACATGACAAATAATCTCTTTTGCAATTCATTCATATTAAAATCATTTAGATTATTCAATAGCTATCTCAGTAAATTATTTAATCTTCGTACAAATAATTTTATTAAAGAATTAATATTATTAATGTTAAAAGATAATATAGAATTCGAAGGTTGTGAAATATCGAATGACATGGTAATTAATTTAAATTCACCTTTTCACATAAGAATATTTTCAAATAATTTTCCAAGAATTAATGCATTTAACAATAACCTAATGGTTCATAATAAAACGATTAAGTTTGAATTGGAAAATACGCTAATTTATAAGGACGCGTCATCAAACAGATATATTCCTATACAGAAAAATATTGACATTTTAAATTATTTAAGAAAATTAGGTAATAATATTGTGATATACACATATATTCACAAAGAGATAGATTCAAATAATTTATATGATATGTTGGTGAAATTCAATATTAATTACGATTCTTTATTATTAGACGATAAACCAATCGACTTTTGCATCAGTTCGCAAAATATCTCTAGTTATCAAAATTTGGAAAAGAGTTTGGGATTTTATAATAATAAGATAGAATGTAGAGAATTTAACGAGATAATTGACAAAGATATAGCAACGTATAAGAAAATATCAGATGACCTATCAGGAGAGATTTACTATTATAAGAATATCCCCAATCAATTAAAGGATATATTTCCAATTCTTTTCGATTATGATAAGGCAAATAATCGATTTTTTGAGATTGAAAAGATAAATGGAATATCGCTCTCGCATCTTTATTTAAATGAAGAGTTGACAATTCAGCAGTTCGATCATGTTTTGGGAACATTGAGGAGAATTCATGATTATAAAGGAACACAACAGTTAACCCATGTAAAACCGAATGACGTAAATATATACGATAATTATTCGAAAAAATTGATATGTCGATATAAAAATTACGACTATTCTAATTTCGAAAACCATCAACAGGTTTACGAACATTTATTGCATTATTTGACTGAATATGAAAATAATGATAAGGGATTTTATAAAATGATTCATGGTGATCCGGTATTCTCCAATATATTAATCAATAAATTTGGAAAAATTAAGCTGATAGATATGCGCGGAAAACAGGGAGATACAAATAGCATGTACGGTGATCTCTTATATGATTATGCGAAAATATATCAATCATTAATCGGTTATGATGAGATACTGTTAGATAAACATATAAGTGAGAATTATAAAAATGGTTTAATAAATCATTTTTTGGAAAGATTTAAGAATGAATTTGGATTGGAATATTTGTTTTATTTAAAAACAATTACGGCATCTTTACTTTTTACGCTAATTCCTTTACATAATAACGAGAAATGCGGGAAATATTACGGGCTTATTGAGAAATATAATTTGTTGAACATCTAATTGGGGAACTACGTTCCCCAAAACCCCTCCTTTTCTTTTTGTTCTTCTTTTTGTTATTGTTGTTGTTGTTGTTATTCGTTTTGTTATTGTTCTTCTTTTTGTTCTTCTTTGTGTTGTTATTATTGTTATTCTCATTTCCTTCCATAACTCATTGCAAACTCTCTATATATTTTTCAAAATTCATATTATATTCAATGCTTTTTCTAAGAATTCTTTTAGGTTCGTATACATATTTTACTAATTCACTGTATAAGTTCTGGTTGTCGCTTCTCATTTTTTCATAATCATATTTGAAAATATTCTTATTTAATGACAAATTATTCCAATCGATTTTCTCTATATTTTTTTCCAATAAATGAATGGCAAATGAGTTTTTAGATAATTCAGCCCAATCAATATATTGGGTGTATCTTTCCAACAATCTTATTGCACAACTATACTCTTTAGATGACATCGCATAAAATATACATTTCATATTAAATTCTTCAGTTTTTGTTCTGACTCTCTTTACATATTTCTCAATTATTGGATATGAAAATATATTAAATGTTAGTTCATGACATTCATTTTTCATTTCCGTACAAATACCTGGATAATATTTCCCGGATTTATGCATTGAACTATCGCCATATAGAATATGTTTAATTCTATTTTCTATATATTCAGTATCAGTCGTATAACGCAACATTTCACAATATCTCTCCATATTAGGAATTTTTCTTTCATATATTAAATTTTTCAACATTGGAACAGTATCAATATAATATTTTCCTATATTATAGTTTTTTTTACCATTCTTATCTTTTATATATTTATCCAATTCAGATAAAAGCAAATTATTTCCACAACTTGCTAAATAATGCAATTTTATCACTTTTTTTTGTTTCATATTCTCAAAATCACTGGCATTTTTCATTCTAATAATCAAAATTTTATCAACTTTATCAATCAATTTTTTTGCATGTGAATTACAAAATAAATCAAATATATCACCATCAATTCCTGATATGTAATAATTTGGTATAAATGGAAAAATTTCAAAAAAATTGATATATGGACTGTTTCTAAAAAAATGTTTTTTTATTTCCATTATTCTTTCACTATTTGAATTTTGTAAAAAATTAAAAAAATAATTAAACATATAATACCCATTTTCATTTTTAGCAACATTTACCCAATTTATTCTTTCATCACCATAATTTTTTTTTGCAATATCAAATAACATAAAAATTGCAGATGGATTTAACGATAAATTATCCCAATTCAGTTTATCTAATTTAATCCAATCCAATAATTCTTTTTTCTTTTTATTTAATCTAATAAAATTATTTTCAAGAAATTCACGATCAATTAATAATTTTTTTTCATTCTCAATTACTAATTGAGATTCAATAAATTTTCTTTTAAACTCTATAAAATCTGTTTTATTTTTATATTTTTCCATTTTATATGAATAATATAAAATCATTTTAAATCAATTTTTGTTATCAAAATCGAATAACTATTGCTACATTATATTAAAGAAATATTTATATTATTCATTATATTTAACTATATGATTGGTTGTCCAATTTACAAAAAGATAGATAAAAACTTTAGTAATGAATATCATTTAAATAACGTGTTTATTGAATCTACAATATCAAATAAATTTATTGAACAAAATATCGATATTTTTAATAAAAATAAATTTTATTTTCCAAATAATGAAATGTTAATCTATTTAATAACAGATGAAGATATGGATTCAGAAATTACATTTCAATATGTTTCATTTACATCAAATGGTTTGAAAAGAATACTCAATAATAAAAAATACAGAGAAAGATATATAAAAATGATGCCTAAATCACATAAGAAATATACCAAATATGAAGAATTTATAAAAACACCATTATCAAACCATTATAGAAAATCATTAAACATAGATCCTTCAAATGTGAAAATTTTAGAAGAAAATCCGCAATTTATAAATTACAGACTTTTACCATTAAATGAAGAGGCAGTTCATTTATTTGAAAAAGTGGCAATTGAAAATCCAAATAAATTAGCAAATGTTGGATGGACGCACATGTGTAAAAATAAAAATGCATTACACATTCTAAATAGACATGCTGAACGCATAAATTGGGAAATACTGATACATAACAAAAATATCAAAGGCGTTTTATATCTTTTTACAAAATACAAAAAATTAGACATGAAATATTTGGACATTTTGGCACCATCTCTCTTTTACATGAATATTTTGTCGAAAACGTGCGAAGAACATTTTGGAATGACAGAAGAAGAATATATCTTTTCAAAAAGTTATGATGAATTATTCAATATATTTGGAAGAAGAATGGAAAATGATATATCGGAAAAAGGTGCGGTTGAACTTTTTTACAAATATCAGGATATTTTTTGGAAAAAACAAGGATTTGGTGATTTCATAGGAAATATTATTGGAAGTGTTACACGCAAAGATACAATGATATCTTTATGGTATGCAAATAAATTTGCTCTTCATTATATGGTTGATTTAGACTATGAAAAGATGAGGAAAAATAATGAGAAATTTAGGATGGAACTTATTCAATACACTAATGGTGATAAGAAAACAACGGCGTCAAATAATTTTTCGTTTAAATCATTTCTTTTTGGTTTGATAATGTTTTTTTTGAAATTTAATAACTTTTTATTTCATTAAAAATAGTGGAAATATATTAGAATAAGAATAAATGAGATAAATATAATGCTTCGTAATAAAATTTCGTTATAAATATTATTTTTATCTCAATAACTTCTCATACAAAATATCACTAATATTTGATATGAAAATAATTTTTAAAGGATTTAAAGAAATAAATATATAAAGAAATAAAAATGGAAAATACAGGCAAAAAATCTTAAAATTCTCACTTTTTTATAAAGTAAATTTATAAAAAATATTATATCGTTTTAAAATATGTTTAATTCAAACACTATTAAAATTGCATTAGATATTGATTTTGAAAACAAAATAAAAAACATAAAAACATACTATTCTAAAATTTCACGAAAAATAAAAAAAGAACATAACATTACTGTTTCAAGACATACTATTTCAAATTGGATTAAAAATAAAAATAATATTTTTAACAGTAGATTAAAAAGAGAATATTTTAATGATTTTATTAAAAATAATCATCAAACTATAACAAGAAAATCTAAATTAAAACAAATTAATTTGGAACTTATTTCTAAATATATTAATTTTTATCCAACAGCATCTAGACAAGAGATTAGAACATATATTTATAATGATTTTAAAATTCTTATAAGTTTATCATCAGTAACAAATATTATTAAAAAATTAAAACTTACTCGAAAAAAAATAAATTATCAAATCATTAAAAACATTGATTATTTAAAAGAACTAAATAAAAAACGATTAGAATACAAAGAATATTTTAAAAATAAACATATGAGTAAACTTATTTTTATTGATGAAGTTGGGTTTGGTGTATCAACATTAAAAGATAAAGGATTGTCAACAAAAGGTAAACCTATTTATATGCCTGATAAAAATAAATCAGTTAAAAATATAAGTATGATTATGTCAATAAATTCAAATGAAATAATTGAATATGATATGTATGATGAACCTATTGATTCTTTTAAATTTTATAGTTTTATAAATAAAATAATTAAAAAATTAAAGTGTGACAATTATACATTTATTTTCGATAATGTTTCATTTCACCATAATAAAGAAACATTAAAGTTAATAACTGAATCAAAAAATCATTATATATTTACACCTCCATATAGTCCAAATTTTAATCCAATTGAAAATGTTTTTGGAATAATAAAAAAAAATTATAAAAATAAGTTATTTAATGATTTATCTCTATCTGATAAAAACTTTTCTTTATCCAATAGATATAATGTCGTTGAAAACTCTATACTAGATTTTATAACATTCCATTATATAAATATAGATAAGTTTATTTTAAAAGCAATTAATTTTTCATATGATATTATTGAAAACGAATGTTTCATGCGATATAAATAAAACAGTTTATTTTATTTATAAAGTCAATGCTTTATTTCTTTTCTTAATTCGTTTGTTTTAAAAAAATAATATATTTACATGGATTTATTAATAATTTTTAATTTAAAAACAATATTATAATACAGTATATATATATACAATAACACTTAAAATAATTCATTTACATTTGTTTTATACAATATATTTTTTATTAACAATTTGTTTAATTTAAAAAAATATTTTAATTATATATTTATAAAACATAATTAAAATGGATGTAAAAACTAAAGATACAACCGATAATCCAAAAAGCCCATTATCATCATTGGTATATTGTAAAACTGTAAAAATTCCATTGGGTAAGATACTTAAAAATGGTTCGATGAAAAACTTAATTAATGATGCAATAGTTCGGACAAATCAAATAACCAGCTTAACATATGAATTTATTAAGCTTTATATTTTGGATTGTTTTAACAATAGTAAAGAATTACCTGTGATTAATGAAAAATTTATATTAGACTGTCAAAATGTATTATGTGATAAATCAAAAAAAGGAAGAAAAACAAAAACAGAATCTAATAGTTTACTGGATTTTTATGATGAACATTTTAAAGATTTAGTTGATTTTAGAGTATCTAAATCAAATCTAACACAGATTTTAAAAGATGAATCAAAAAGAATGAAAACATGTTATGAAAATTCAGTTCAAACAAATTATTTTAATTTTCTTTTTAGATATATAAATTGCATTTTTACAGATGAACATCAAACAATAATTGATAATTTAAATACAGATGAAGATAAAAAGAAATATATAAGAGCATTAAAAGCTG
>JACCDX010141829.1_pt1 | contig 10347 bp, 3 predicted proteins | sample 7449681 | NCBI WGS metagenome assembly JACCDX01 (sample SAMN15323450, study PRJNA562643) | freshwater metagenome | isolation source: river surface water | place: USA:Blue River Watershed | collected 2017-08-18
AACCTAATTGACGACTTGGCCATCAACCCGCTGTTAGATAGAAGCTCTAAGGCTTCTATCCAAAACACAACGGGTACGTTCTTGGTTATTGAGGCGAACGAAGGAGCTACTGGCTTCAATGCGAAGAGTATCCTTAACAACAACAGCAATTGGAACGACGATTGCGTTATTGAGATATTCCGCGAGAACAAAGCGTTTGATAGCAAGCTTTACTACGAGATTGGCACAAGCCTTCCCATCACCTCTGGCGTGCATGGCTCTGAGCGTGTAACCACCTCAAGCTCTATAAAAGTTACTGCGCAAAGCACCAATACGGTAACGGCTTACTCGGTCAACCAATTCTACAAGGGTGACATCATTGAGGATGACTTTGGGAATCAAATCATTGTAGGTAACGTAACGCCGAGTACCGCAGAGACCGGGTTCAACTATCTGTTCTACGGCACAACAGCTAACACATTCGTTACGCCGTACACGGCTACGTTTGACGTAGCCAACTCTGATGCTATTGTGATGCTCAGCGCTGGAGATTCGTACTTCCGTTTGCGCACCCTGCTCACAGGAGCAGGTGCTGCAAACCAGAACATCATCAGCAATACGCGCATTGCCTTTGCTCAGAACAATATCGTTGACTTCATCGAGGACCCACGGGTTAGTGACTTCTACGAGTCTGACTTCCAATCACTTGGCCGTTCATTCCCGTATCTTCCAGATGCGAAGACCTACAAGCGCATTGGCTCACTCACTTGGTCTGACCCATTCAACAACGAGAACACCACCCTTGGCCTTTCTTCGTTCAACCTAACGAAGATTAACTACAAGGACTTGGCCTACGACTATGGTTCCATCCGTAGCCTTGTTCCGTACAATGAGATGATGTACGTATTGCACGAGCGACGTGCTGGCATCATTCCTGTTGGTCGCAACATCATCACCGCAGACACTGGAGAATCTCTAGTTGCTTCTAACTTGATTCTCGGCCCAGTGAAATACTACACTGGTGAATTTGGAATCAACAACAATCCTGAATCTGTTGCCTCTTATCGTGGCTACGTGTTCTTCATTGACGCTATCGCTGCAAAGGTGTGCCGTATCGGATTTGAGAGCGGAATTGAGGTAATCAGCGAACAGCTTGTTGATGCGTTCTTTGAGGACAATCTGTACTCTACTGTAACCACAGCCACAAACCGCCGTTACATCGGCGGTGTGGACAAGGAGAACACCGAGTACATCATCAGCGCTGAGGCTCTTTACACTTCGGAGATTACTGTTGAGGATGACCTTACTGGAAATACCGTCAATGGCTTTGGCTCTACCAACAGCGCATCATCTGTAATCAATGCTGTCCCAGTTTACGACGACAGCCTGACGTTCAACTTTGAGTCCGACCCTCGTGACTTTGACATCAACCAAGACACCTTTGGAACATCTGGTGCTGGTCTGATTATTACAGACCAGCTAACCAATCAGCCCATCATTGCACTTGCGGAGAGCTACTCTCCAGCGTATCAAGATGGAGCACTAACGAGTGCTATTCCAGTTGCGGTTACCAGCTCTTCGTTTGATGCGTTTATGCTGTCGACCTTTAGCCAGCAGACTACGCAGCTAACATTGACCAACTCTGCTGAGTCAACGGGAACGATTACCAATACTGTTGAGACACTACCTGCATTCACTATAGCTTACGACATTCGTGGAAACTACTGGAGCACGAGGTATTCGTACATACCTGAGCAAATTGTTTCGCTCTCTGATGCGGTCTACACCTTCAAGAACGGAATTATTTACGAACATAATCCTACTGTTGCTCGTAATACATTTTATGGCGTTGCTGCTCCAAGCATCGTTGAAGTGATTTCAAACTTCAACCCATCAATGGTGAAGGTCTACGAGGCCATCAGCCTTGAGGGCAATAGCAATGCTTGGTCTTGCACGCTGAATAACTCAACGCAGAACTCAGCAATTGCAAGCAGCATCTGGCAAGACAAGGAAGGCTTCTACTATGCGCCAATCCATCAGGATTCAACGATGGGAGCCATCTCTACTACTTCAACAGCTAACATCACCTCGGTAGACGGAACCTCGCAGTTCTTCTCTTTGGGCGTGGTTAACTCTGCATCTGGTAGCGTTATCAACTTCAAGAACGCAATCAACAACATTCCGTTCCCGGTTGGTAGCACCACTGCATTGTACAAACTGAACTCTGTTTCTAGCCGCCTGGAGCCTCTAGGCTACCGCGCGGACAGCAAGAGTGGAGAGAAACAAATCACCTGTAATGCTACGGCTACTGGTCTAGTACAGAACGATGTAGTAATCCTTGTGGCTACTCCGTCTATCGAGGGTGACCAGATGCGTGACTACTATATGCAGGCTACGCTTACGAATTCGCTAACTACTCCACACGAGTTGTACGCGATTAACTTGATATACACAAAGTCTAACCTACATAACCAGCAAGGTCAGTAAAAAACCTTATTTTTGTAATATGGCTCAACCCAAGAAATTTGTTGTAGGAGGTCTGTTGAATCTTGGCTATGGTCTTGCCACCGCTGGGGCTTCTTACGCTCAGCGCCAGAAGGCGTTACGTCAGGCGGCACAGCTTGACCAGGCTGAAGAGGGAAACATTATGTCCCTTGCTGCTCGCCGTCGCGTTGCTCGTCAAGAGACCGACGCACAGACTGCATTAGACGAGGCTGCTCGGTCTACCGCTTCTACGCTTGCCGCGGCCCAAGAGGCCGGCGGCTCACGAGCTGTTCAGGCTATTTCGCCATCTGCTGCCCGTGCTCAAGAAGAAGCAACCAATCGTGCTCTCCAGCAGTTCGGTGCTTATGGTGCTCAGATGAGCCAGCAGGAAGACTCTGACCTAATCAATGCTCGCCGTGCTCGCCTTTCAGAGCAGCGCAGTGGCTTACAGGCCGCTGCTGATGCGGCAACACAGAACATGGTTCAAGGTCTTGGACTTGCTGCCGGTGGTCTTGCTCAGACTCTTGGTGGTCTTCCCAAGATGGGAAAGAAAGACAAAACATCTCCTGATGCTATCACGTCTCAAGCTCCCGGAACATCTAAGATGGGTGAGTTTGCTGCCGGACAGATGCAAGAGATTCGTAGTGCATTATCAACTCCGCTTGCCCGTCCAAAGGTTAAGATTGGAACTCCATCCAATGAAAACTTCGTAGGTGAGGGAATCGAAATGGAAGAAGTGGATGTAAAGCCACAAGGTATGGCTCAAGGCGGTAAGGCCGTAAAGACACCTGGTACATTCTCTCATAAGACCAATCCTATTGACGTTATGAAAGACGGAAAGAAGATTGCAGAAATGACTGGCGGCGAATATATCTTTAACCCTAAGCAGTCTGAAACGATGCGCAATCTTTCGAAGAACGGAAACTCTGCTCTTCACAAGTTTGTCCGTGACTTGCTAAGTAAACGCCAATTCAAATAATGCGTAACGCAGATTACATACCAGTTGGTCAGATTCCAATGATTGACCTTGGCGCTCAGTATGAGGCAGCCAAGGCCCGTCGTGAGGAAGCTGAAAACCGCAAGCTGGAATACCTAAGCCAGTTCAAAAGAGTCCGTGGTCCTTTGACCGACGGACTCAAGCCTGAGATTCAAAAGCGTTGGGATTCTATCGAGGCGCTGTTGGAAGAGGGAGATATGTCATTGGAAGGACGCAAGAAGCTTCAGCAGCAGTATCAAGACTACGCTGACTTCGCTTCATACGGTGTAGACTTTACTCGCGCTCTTGATGAGCGCGAAGCAGAGGTTCTGGCAAACCCAGAGCGCTACAATCTTGACGTGCTGAAAGAGCTTGAAACATACCGTACGGTTACCCCGACAGCAGAAGCGTTCATGAATATGTCGCTTCCGAGCCTTTCACAGTACTCAAAGTACACGCCAAAGAAGATGTCCCCGAAGGAGATGGCCTTTAGCGTTTACGAGAACGCCAAGAACTTTGACGCTCTTGACAACTTCCGCAACAAAGACGGAAGCATCAACAGCAATGCCGTTAAGGAAGCTGTTGCCGCTCAGTACATTGGCCTTACCGATGAGGAGATTCGCAACATTGCCGCCGACCGCCTCGCCAAGCTTGGACGCTTGACGGGCTCAGTAGACGATGTGTACGCTCTTGATTCATTGACTAAGGATGACCTGCTTCGCTACCAAGAGGAGCACATGGCAGAGGTAGAGGAGCGCCTATTGGGTGAGCTTGCTAAAGACGTTGAGACTTCTGCTGAGAAGCGTGCTGCTGCGCTACAAGACTACGCTTCTGAAATTGCAATTAAGGGCCGTCAAACCGAAAGAGAGATGCGCCTCAAGTCTCAGCTGGATAAAGACGCAGAAAAGCCATCAGCAACTCGAAACATATACGCTCCGCTTATGACGTTCCTTGACAATGAAATCACCAGCGATATGTTTAATGCAGACGACGCTAAGACTGCGAAAAACCTAAAAAGTGCATTGGGTAAGATTGGTTTTGAAGTTAACACTTCAGGACCTTTCTGGCAAGAGAAGATAGCAATAAAATCTCCGGACGGAAAAGAAACAATCATCGAATTACCAAAAACCTTTGATGGTCAATCTGCTGCTAATTTCAAAGCACAGATTTCTCAGGCGATAATCAACAATCTTCCTGGCGAAAACGAGGGAGACAAACTGATGTACTTGAACAGGTTGTATAGTTCTGGAATCGTTCCACAGGCAGGCGACTTAAATCCGTAATAATGGAAGACGAAATCAAAGGCATTTACGACGGGTTATACTCTAAGGGTAGAGTTACTGTATCGTATGATGAATTCGCTAACGCATACAACAGCAATCCTACGTACCGGGCTAAGATTGATTCAGCCGTTGGCTTAAAAAAAAAAGAGCCTTCCGAATCCACCGAGGTGGAGGCAGGTATGGAATCAGCTACAAAGGCTGGTTCTTCGGTATCTCCCGAAACTCAGCCTAAAAAGAAGGTAACCATAACTACTCCCGATGGCAAGCCAGCCATCGTGGAGTGGGGTCCTACTGAGTTCAAGAGCTCAGACGAAGCTCCTATGCCAGATATGAGTCTGGCTAATATATTAGGCAACGTAGATGCAACCATTGATGAAGCGACGAAGAAGAAGCTCGCTGCTGCTATTGGTGTTACCGGAGGTGTCATCAGCAAAATCGTTGGTCAGAATCCATTCAAAACCACCGGAGAGGCGATTCAAGATGCCCAAAAGTTTGCCGAGAACACGACGACAGCTTACAACGTAGGCGCGCTTGAAGCACAAATACTCAACAATCTTTCAGACAATGTTCCTGATTTTGAGAGGGTTGCTGCACTTAGAAAAAAACAAAACGAAGAATCAAGCAAGCTGTTGTCCACTCAGATGAAGGGACAAGGCTTTGGCGATTTCTTTGACCTAATGTCTACCAATCCAGCCACCTATCTCGCTGAGATACTTACTAACTCAGCAACACGAGCCGCAGGAGGACTTGGTTCTCTGCAGGCAGAAGAGATTCCTCTTGTCGCTGGACTTGGTGCATTTACTGCCGGAGCTGGCGCACGTGGATACCTTGCTGGGCGCAACAGCCTTGCTGCCGAGATGTCATCTCGTACGCTTGACAAGCTTGAAGAGAAGGGTGTAGATGTTACGGATGCCAAACAGCTTCGTACAGCATTCCAGAATAAGGACCTTATGGATGCCGTGGCTAAAGAAATTCAGGCCCCTTCTAATTTTGTTGCTGCTCTTGATGTTGTCAGTGCTATGGCTGCCGGAGGAATGGGTGGTCCCGTAAAAGAACTTGCTGCTCAAGCCGCCGCAGGCATGACTGGAGAGGCTGGAGCTCAGTTTATTGAATCTGGAAAGATTACATCTCCAGCGGCAATCCTTACCGAAGGTATTGCTGAAATACCTGGTGGTATCGTAGAAATTGGTGCGGCTGCTAAGACTAAAGACTTAGCTCGTAAAGCGGAAATCAACAAGGAAATCAAGGACATTGAGGCTCAGATTGAAACCACTGAAGACCAAGACACTAAAGACATTCTCCTTGATGAACTCAATAAGCGCCGCACAGAGAAGAATCAGATATTCAAAGAGTTTGCAGATTTTGCAAATTCACTAACCGAGGAGCAGCAGGCTGAACTCAGCGACTTGAACAAAGAGTTCGTTAAAGTCACACGGGCGCTTGATAATATGCCCGTTGAGTCTGTGCGCAAATCGTTGACCGAACAGCGCGCCGCCATCATTGAAAAGATTGCAGCGCTAGAAAATCAAGTAACCCCTAAAACCGAAACAGATGCCGTTCAAGAGCAAGCAGCAGGTGAAGTACCTGTTCAGCCAGGAGCCACAGTTGGCGAAGAAGTGGCGCAAGGAGAACCCCAAGCAGAACCTCAAGGCCCTGCCGAAGAAGGTCAAGCCGCAGAAGAAGTCGTAGCGGAGGCGGCCCCTGAGGAGGCCGCTCCTGCTACTCAAGAGCTAACCGAGCAAGACCTTCCCGGTTTTGACCGCATGATGACCGAGCTTGATGGTGTCATCAAGAAGTCCGAACAGCGCCGGGCATCACGTGCAAAGACTTTTGAGAACGCCATGAGTTACGTCGTAGGCTCTAAAGCCTATGAGGACGCAACAGACGTGCAGCGTGAATCACTGGTGCGCATGGTCAACAAGATGTTTGGCAAGCGTGAGAAGTCAGCTCCTTCAGTTGGCCGTTTGTTTGGTGCCGTCAAGGACATCAACAAAATCACGATGGCTGAATCTGAGCTATTGAAGAACCAGATTCGCAGCGCAGCTCGTGGAGCCAAAGAAGCTAAGACCGCAATCTCTAACGCAAGCAAAGAGGTTTCTGACTCGCTGAAAGACCTTATCACCAAGGGACAGATTACCGTCAAGCAGGCTGGCACCCTAGTGCGCCGATTCTCGCGTGTAAACCCACTCGATGATGCATCGGTAGACAAGTTTGTAAACTACGCTACCAAGGTGTTCCAGAACGCTGAATACGATGACATCGTACGTAACCTTGAGGGCAACGCGAAGAAGGCAAAGAAGAACTCACAGACCAAGCTTGGCATCTCTGAGGGTCTTGTTCAGCCATTGCTGCGCATTTTCAGCATCAAGCCAAGCGCTATTCCTGATTCAGTATTTGGGACATATCAAGAGCTTGTAGACGTGATGTCAAAGCGTAAGGCTGTCCTTGAACTCCCAGAGGTTCAGTCCCTTCGTGAAAAGGCCCAGTCGGTAATTGATGCTGTTGACTTTGAGCTTTCGATGGTGCCATCGCTGGCTTACGAATTCAACTCATACGCTGACAAAGTACTTACCAAGGACGGCAAGCTTGACTATACAGCTACCGTTAACAAGATGATTAAGGAAGGCGTTGTCACGGATGAGCAGGGACAGATACTTCGTGACTACCGTTCCTCTATCCTTCCTCGCGCTGAGAAAAAGCAGCGCTCAGAAGCAGAGATTCAAGAAGAGCGACAGATTTTGATGGACATCATATCTGAATCGGAAGTTAACCCAAATGAACTTCCAAGTAGAGATGAGCGCGAGCTTGCTCAAAAGCTCGCAGACCTAATCAAGACTGATGCTGTTGAAGCGCTGGACAACGACCAGCTCAACAATCTTGTCCGCGTGATTGAGAATATCGACAACGGATACATTCCGCACTATGCACAGCTAATGGTTGAGCGCCTTACGGCAATCAATAATGCAGATACACTTGCTGGAGCTATTGAAGAGGCTAAGCCACTTCCGATTAGTTCCGCCATTTCAAAAATCAAGGCGACATTATCCAAAGGCAAGCCAGTTGTTGAGATGATTCGTCGCAATCCTCTGTTCTACATCGACCAGTTGTTTGGGAATTTCAAAAGCAAAGACATCTTTGATTCAGTATTCGGGGCTGTGTCTAGGGCTCAGTCTAAGTATGAGACTGCATCTGATGACATTAGCAACCGATTGAATGAAGCGAGAGAAAAGGTGTTCAAGTCGCTTAAGTTCAACTCAAACGCCGCAACTCTTTCCAAGTTCAAGATGATGACATATTTGCGTCAGCTTGAGTTCTTATCTAACCCCGGAAGCAGTCAGGTTAATCCTGCTGTTGCATATCTGCAGGCGACCATAGACCAGATTGACTCTGACAACTCTATCTATGGAGAGAAAGATGCTAAGATGTTGCAGCAAATCTTAGATGAATATGCTACGGATGGTAACATCGACATGGAGAAGCTGTACGCTTCTTTCAATAGTGCAGAAAAGGCTGCCATTGAGGAGATTCAAAAGATAAACACTGAGCTTCGCGACAAGGCCGTACACACGGCTGTCGTTATCCGCGGTGATAAGATTACCCCTCTTGAAAACTACGTCCATCTAAATGTACTTTATGAGCACAGTCCTCAAGAGACGCTAATTGGTGATGCATTTATCAATGACTACAACAAATCACTCCGTCCATCCACTCGTGCAAAGTCATTGATTGAGCGCACAGGGACTGTATTGCCAATCAATTTTGACGTGTTCTCTTCTACTTCTAGAGGCGCTAACTATGTCCTGATGGACTACTACCTCACTGAGCCCGTTCGCACCGCGAGAAAGATGTTCAATGAGACTGAAAAGATGCTAAAAGAAGATGGAGCCTCTAGGGAGAAAAAGGGTATTCTTAACTCCATAAAGAGTGTCTTTGAAGAGTCAATAGACAACCTTCTTAACAGGAACTTCAGTTCTAGTTCATTGGCTGATGAGGTCGCAGATTTCGTTTCTCGTCAGGGGTATCGTACAATGTTGGCGGGTGTCCCAAAATTCCTTGGTGAACTTATATCTAACCTTAGCTTCGCCGCTATGTTTCCAAATGACATGATGGCTGGCATAGAATTGCGAGATATTGTCTTGTCTTCAGACGGTTCTAAGATTATGAATTCCGTTGGGAGTAAGCAGACAAAACGATTGTACCCTAACGAAAGCCTTAGCGGTCGATTGATTGATACGTCTATCATGAATCAGGCAGCGGGGGCGAAAGGCGGTAGAGCAAAGTCAGACGTAGCAAACAAGATTCAACAGATATACAACGTCATGTTGATTAGGAAAACAGTAAATGGAATTGCTGTTCTATCTGATGCGCTCATATCTACGCCTGATAAGCTTGTAATGCGTCCACTATGGTTTGGCTCTTTTGTCAATGAGTTCAAGAAAGCGTCTGGTGGCGTTGAGCCAAATCTTGACCTTATTGCTCAAAACGATGAGCAGTACATAAACGACAACAAAGCAGCCATTGAGGCTGCTACCAAAGTAGCCGACGAGAAGTCAACCTTTCTTGGTGCTTCCGACAACGCATTCACTGGAATCCTGAAGGGCGTGCCCAAAAAAGACCAAGGTCCAGTCGCGAGCTACTTAAACCTGTTTAACAAGTTCATGACTCGATTCTTGATTTACGAGTTTGTAACTGCTCGTACTGGAATCTATGCTGCCATGGGCAACGGCTCTATATCTCGCAAGCAGGGTGTAGCCCTGCTAGCCGGTGTGACGACTCGTATGGTACTGTATGCTACGCTTGTTCCAATTCTCAATGAGCTTATGGTAGGTATGTTAACTGATGCGGAAGAAGAGGATGACAAGACGTTTTTGCAACGGCTATCTCAGGGAACTGTCTCTACAATAAGCTCGCTGTTGCTTGGCCGTGATTTTGGAAATCTGGTGAAGGTGCCTATATCATACGGAGTAGAGCGGATGAACCAAGAATACTTTGACTTTCTTCGCAACGGAGATTACGACCCGTATGACGACCAAATCATGTTCTCTCAGATTCCTGTGGAGGAAAGAGGCCTTCAGGGGCTTAGCATTGGAGACTTCTTGGTGAATACGCTTGGACCTTATTCTCCGACTTTGCGTACTGCGAGCCTTATTGGAAAGAAAATGTTTGGCCCGGAAAAGAAGGAAGCAGATGCAATTGCTCGTTCAGAAAAAGAGAATAAGATTCGTATCCCTCTTGAAATCGCCGGACAGGCTGGACTCATTCCATTCTACAAGGATATACGCAAAGTAGTTCTTGCTGAGATGTATAAGGGTCTGAAGAATCCGAAAGCTGCAGGTGGATTTGACAAGATTAGCAAAACAGATATGCAACTCTTGTATCCAGAACTCTATCAACAGCTTTACGGACAAGATGGCCTTATGCTTGAATATGAAGCTGTTAACCGTGAGATTGAACGCGAGCGGAAGCGGCTCTTAGAAGCCGCTAAAGACGATTCGTTTAGGTAGTTCGGCCTTAATATCTTTTCTGTGCCCATGTATTTTTGCTGCATGGGATGGAAGGAAATTTTCAAGAATAGCAACGACTACAACGAGAAGAACATACTCGGTGCATTGTCGTTTGCAGTAA
>JACCDX010370232.1_pt1 | contig 10347 bp, 13 predicted proteins | sample 7449681 | NCBI WGS metagenome assembly JACCDX01 (sample SAMN15323450, study PRJNA562643) | freshwater metagenome | isolation source: river surface water | place: USA:Blue River Watershed | collected 2017-08-18
TACTGCCGCTTATAGTAATAACATTACCAGATAAACTTAATGTTTGGCTATCTGTATTGTCTTTTAATACACTTAAGTCAACACTGTTGCCGCCGCTGATACTTAAACTATAAGTAGATGAGTTCCAGCTTAGAGACTGTGTTGCACTTGCTTGTACATTGGCAGGTGTAAATGTAAACACGCCTGCATTGTTATAAACTAAACTACCATTTCCGCTCGGCGCGGCTGTAACAACACTGAAATCAGTAAGATCAACATTACTGCTTCCGCCGCCGCCAGACATGTTACCAGCTTCAAATTTATTAGTTGAGCTGTTCCAAATTAATACTTGGCCGTTAACTATTCCTGTAGCGTCTACATCACTTAAGTCTGATAAGCTGATTGAACTTGCTACTGTGCTGGTATTCATGCTGAATGTAATTCTATCAGCATTAGCTTGTGTAGTAATAGACATGCCAGGACCAGCAACGAATGTTACATCGTCTGATGCTTGATCTGCACTAATTGTAGTTTGTCCGGCTATAATGATGTTGGCGAAACCTAAACTATAGCCGCCGCCTGAACCACCTCCGCCTGCGACTTCAATTAAGTCAACGTTCTGAATACGTCCGTAGGAGTCAACCGTAATGCGTGGTAAGTGAGTAGTATTACCGTAAGTAGCTGCGGTAACGCCAGTTGCTACAAGATCAATAGTAGCGTTTGAATTATTCCCAGTGCCACCTGTGACTCTAATTTGTCCGGGGGTCCCAATAACATTTCCAACAAATGGATTTGTAATTGTTTGTGCTTGTGTTGCAGTAATTAAAGTTGGTGTTACACCAGTAACTTGACCTTTGCTGTTGATAGTTAAAACAGGAACATGGCTAGCATTACCCCATGTTCCAGAAACACCGATAATATCAGTGATATAAACACCATCAGTGTTTGATGTTAGACCACCACCTGTTCCGGCAACTACGTTAAGTGTTAGTGCATTTTTGTTTAAACCGTTACCAGCACTGTAAACATCCATTGTACCGGGACGCCACTTGCCTGCACCTGCACTATAGATTAATGCTTGCCCGCCACTAGGGGTATATGCAAGATTTGTTTGAACGTCGTTTAAGTCATTGAGCTCAACGAACCCGAATACTAATGCGTTACCGTCAGCATTAACTCGGACAAATTTAGAGCCTTGTCCGGCATAATCAGAAGGGGTATCGTTAAGATCTATAAATGTATTTGCCATCTGCTATCCTATCAGCAAAGTAATATAGCTGTTTTACTACAACTATTTATCACTTTTAGCTTGATAGAATAACTCGGCTAATTTGTCCGTATGAACTGTCGTAGGTAACACCGTCACCTACGTGCTCACGGTCCATATATAATCGAATAAATGTAAAGTTTCCTTGAAAACTATATGCTTCTGATAAATCAGCAGGATTATTAGCGTTAAATTGAACATAACCCCCTGGGTTCCATGATCCGCCAGTTGATGCGGTAGGAATAATATCAAACCAATCAGAACTAGAAGGTGATAGGCTCAACGTCCCTTGAATTCTTAAACGACCAACGTATTGATTATATGTTACTTGAACTGTATGAAACCCGTCTGTATAGCCGTAGTAGCTATCGCCTTTCGCGACTTCGCTATATTTGTTCATATCTGTGCCGCTGGCACTCATTATTGTAACACTTCTACGATTAATTGGCATATTGAATCCTAATAGCTATTTCAATATATTTATCACTTAGCTGTTAAGGATAGCTCTTGTAATCAACATAGTATGTTTTGGGTAACTTAGCTTAAGGAAAGGCAAAATATTTACAAATTCATCAAATTTACAATAAATTGTAGTTGTGAATCTAGCAGTCCAGTGTTTAGGAATATGTGCATTAAGATTATCTTTAATAAACTCTATGAGTGACCTAATTTCTTCGGCATCTTCATCATCGTGATGTTTTAAATTACCATATGTAATATTTTTACGATACTTTAACGGTAACCAAGTTTCAATCTTACAATCGTAAATACCATACCAAAGACGATCCTTGCCCTGACACCTGTAGTTACTGGAAAACAATAATTCCATATGTTCTTTGGAAACTGGTCCATGAACTTGATGTATCGAATCTTTGTAAACAGCTAGCGTCAGCATCAAGTCCTTGTAATCTTTAATAAAAAGACTTGGTTTTTCTGTAGATATAAGTTGTCTTGTAGGTTGGTTTAAAACTTCTTCAGTGAAATTTGTAAGATCAAATTTAAAGTTTAAGATTTGTTCTCCGTATTGCTTACTTGGGTCAAAACTTAAATTAAAGACTATCTTGTACGGGTATCTACCAAAATAGATACTGTTAGAAGGCATTGGCTCAAACCCCAACGCCCTCTTTTTAAGTATCTTAACTTCTGACTGCGAAATCGTAGGTGTTTTTTTCTTGATCATAATTAACTTCTACTGTGCAATCAGCAAGATTATCAAAAAGTATCTTCTTACTGAGTGGCTTCTTAATCTTTTCTTCAAACACACGCTTTAGTGGTCTTGCACCCATGCTTGGCTCATACCCATCTTCGGCAAGCTGCTGACGACAAATTTCAGTAATAGCTATACGTACACTACTGTCATTACCGCTTAGTAGCTTATTAGTATCAACTACTAGACGATCAACAATCTTAAGCATCATATCCTTGTCTAGCTTGCTGAATTCGACTACAGCATCAAGTCGATTGCGGAATTCAGGCGTAAAGAAGTTTTCAATAGCTTTGTTAATTTCGCCTGCCTTAACACTGTCGCCAAAACCAATCTTACGCTTTTCTGCATTAGCAGCACCAAGGTTACTGGTCATAATAAGGATAACGTTAGTAAAGTCTACAGTCTTACCAGTAGCACTTGTTAGTCGACCATCGTCCATAACCTGTAGCAGTACTTGTAGTACTTCAGGTGCAGCCTTTTCAACTTCGTCTAGGAGTAGCACACAGTTGGGACTATCTTCAACGGCAGCAATAAGCTGACCTTGACCCATCTTACCTTCAGCGTGACCAACATATCCAGGAGGTGCACCAATTAGCTTTGCAACACTGTGGCGCTCCTGATACTCACTCATGTCAAACTTAACCAGCTTGGCTTGTAGTTCGTTGGACAGTGAACGTGCTGTTTCTGTTTTACCTGTACCTGTTGGACCTACAAACAGGAAGCTGCCAATTGGCTTGTTAGGTTCACGTAGTCCGCTCTTGCTAACAAGAATTGCTTCTACAATCTTATCAACTGCCTCGTCTTGTCCGTACACAGTATTCTTAATACGTCCATCAAGATTTTTGTAACCCGTTGTACTTTCAGTATCAATAACATCAACACCAATTTTACTTGTCTTTGCAACAACGTTTACAATATCCTTAAGTGCTACTACCTTTTCGCCGCGTAACTTAACGGCAGCACCGGCAGCATCAACAGCATCTAGCGCCTTATCAGGAAAGTACTTGGTCTTCACATAACGGTCAACAAGCTCTACGCTCTTTTCTAAAATCCTGTCATCATACTCAACCCCATGGAAGTTTTCGTAGTGTTCCTTGAGACCTTTGACAATTAGCTTAGTATCTTCGACGCTAGTTTCTTCGATATCAAGTCTTGCAAAACGGCGCATCAACGCACGGTCTTTTTCAAAGCTATCTGCAAATTCATCTGGAGTGGTTGCGCCAATAGTTAGCAAACGTCCTTTTCCTAGCACAGGCTTAATCAAGTTAGCAACGTCAACACTGCTGCCACCTGCACTTCCTGCACCCATAATCATATGAATCTCATCGATAAACAAAATAGTATTTGGATTAGCTTCTAGCGTTTGCAGTACGCCCTTGATACGTTCTTCAAAGTCGCCGCGATAACGTGTACCAGCTAAGAGTTTACCAATGTCTAAGCTGTATACAACCTTGTTCTTAAGAATGTCAGGAACTTCGCCCTCTACAATCTTCTTAGCAAGACCTTCGGCAATAGCAGTCTTACCTGTTCCTGGTTCGCCTACTAGTACGCAGTTATTCTTTTTACGGCGTGCAAGAACATGAATTAGATCGCTAACTTCTTCATGACGACCGATAAGAGGGTCAATTCGACTCTTTAAAGCCTCATCATTTAGATTGGTTGTAAATTCTTCTAACAGTTCGGTGTTTTCTTCTGTTCTAGACTTTTGATCAATGTACTGAAGAATAATGTTTCTATCTAGTCCGTTAATTTCGCAGAAATACTTTGCGTGACACTGCTCTTCTGTAAGAATGCTTACTAGCACATCAATAGGACTCAAACGATCGCGGCCAGTGAATAATACTTGTGCTAGCGATCGCTGAATAACTCTATCCAAGCTGGCAGTCTTCTTAGGTAGACCTTTTGTGCCGTTAGACGGAACAAGTCCATTAAGATCGTTGTCAGCTAAGTAATTAGACAAATCTTCTTTTATCTGATTAATATCAACTTTTAAATTTTCGCAAAGACTAATGATATCTTCGTCTGCAAAAAGAGATAACGCAAGATGTTCCAAACAAATATATTCATGACCTTTCTCTGTGGCAAAGGTTGCTGCACTATGAATGATCTTTTCTACCTGTGTCTTATTACTCATTAAATTTACCTGCCTTTAATAATATTATTTAATTGTTCGATATGTTTAGAATCTGTTACATTTGGTATAAAAACATTAACTATAACAAACATGTCACCTGTTTGTCTTGTATTACTATCGGGTACACCTAAACCACGTAATCTTAGTTTTGTGTTATTTTGTGTTCCCGGTGGTACTGTAATTTTTAAATCAGATCCTGCTGGGTGCTTATAATCAATTGTTGTTCCTACTATTGCTTTTAATGCATCAACATCTATTTTAACAAAAAAGTTATTACCGTCAATTGCTGTGTTATCAGGTAATTCTATATTAACACGAACAATAAGATCCCCGGGCACCATATCTCTGTATCTGCTAGGGCCTTTACCCTTTAATCTTAACCTAGTACCGTTCTTAACACCTGGATTAATATAAATTACTTCTCTAGTATAACCAACATCAACAAGCATATCGGTGCCAGTGAATACTTGGGTTAAGCTCACTGTAACATCAGTGATTGCATCAGGATTACGTGCTTGACGACGATTTTGATTGAATGCCTCTCTGGCATGCCGCATTACATCTTCGAAGTCAAATGACTCTCCAGGGTCAAAAGGCCCTCTCCAATCTCCATATGCTTGTCTAGGATTATCATACGATGCTTTTTTCTCGGGATTGCTGAGAATATCATACGCTTCGTTAATTTTTTTAAACTCTGCTTCATCACCGCCCCTATCGGGGTGATGTTTCATAGCGAGTTTTCTGTAGGCTTGTTTTAGATCTTCAGGTGAAGAATTTCTATCTACGCCTAGTATTTGATAATAGTCCATTATACTATTATATTACCAAGTAGCGTAAATGTCAACGATCAAATGTAGGATTAAATAAATTTGAATGGAAAAATGGTTGACTCATCGACATTGGGTCGTGATGACCAATTACGCCTTTTACTTCAGGTATGTAATGCATCAGTAAATTTTCAATACCGTACTTTAGTGTCATGCTACTGCCGGCGCAACCGCTGCATGAACCGCTGAGCATAAGTTCAACGTAGCCAGTTTCCATATCAAAGTCAATGAATTTGACAATGCCGCCATGCTGGTCTACCATGGGTGCTACTTTTTCGTCTAGCTGCTCAACAATGGCTGCTACAATTTCTTCTTTTGTTCTTGTCATCTTTTATACTTATTAGCTAAATTGGTTGCGGCTGCAATTTCTTTAAGACGTTCATCAGCTTCTTTTCTTGCCATCTTAGCACGTTCAATTGCCAACGCCTGATTCTTTGATACTACTTTTGCTAAGAACTCGCGCTCGTTTTTAATAAGAGCCTCCCACTTAGCAATCTCATTCTCGGACTCAGAAATTAATCTCTGAGTATCCATAAACATCAACTTAAGTCTGTTAGCTGCTTTTTGTTCAAACAGTTCAAAAAACCATTTACGCATTCGTTTATTTTCCTTTGCCGGTAACCGAATCGTGTATTTCTTTTTGGCTCTTATACCAATCAATCCACGCTTCAACTTTTGCTCTGCACTCGTGATATTGACCATAATTTGTAACAACTGTTTTGAGCATTTCGCTTAGTTGTTCTTCATTAGGTTTTACCTGTTCGAGGTCCTTACATGTAATTAGCAGACTTTCAGGTGCGGCAGGAAATTTCATGGCAACAGGAACTTTTGTTGCACACCCAGACATAATAACTAACATTGGAATCAGTAATAGTTTTTTCATTTTGGATCCTTCTTATCTGCGTCTGGTGCAGATTTTACGATTGGATAAACAGAAGCGCCGTTAAGTATCTCTGCGACTCTAGGGTCAAGTTTGCATTGGCCGTCCACTTCTTTAGCTACTTCGATAATCTTGTCTTGATAAACAATTTGGTTATCTCTTATAACTTGTGTTTGGTACTTAATGCGTTCTTCGATAACTGTATTGACTGCTGCGCTTTTTTCTTCGGCGATAGCAATCTTTTGCTCATATTCTTTAATTAGTTTTTGATAATGATCATTGATACTTGCACCGCCGTACATATAAATTCCTAGTACAGTCATTATAACACTGAGGGGTTTAATAAAGAATGCGTAGGCTTTGAACGGAGGAAGTTTTCCTAATATACCCGCTGCAAAGAAAAGTGCAACACCGACAACAGCCATTATTAGCCAAAATGTTGCAGGTATTTTTCCAATGATCCAAAAGAATAACCACATCATCATGGCTCAATAACTCCTGTTCTGTGTCTTCGATAATTTACCTTTCGGTTAAATTGCCTTAGCAATTAAAATGTTATCTTGCTTTGAAGGATTATAGATAACAACATACTGATCAATTGGCAGTGCAGCCATCTCACCAAGCATGCCTTTTAATTTACCGAATAGCACCTTATCGAAATCAAATTTAATAGCACTTTCTTGTATGCCGTGCTTGAGCATTACTTCGCTGCTTGGACCAAAATCTACTAGCTCAAGTGCAATAACATTGCGTGAATCTTGTAGTACAAGACGACCTTCGTTGACGCCTGCTTGTAGTAAATTACTGTCCTTTAGAAATTCTAAAATTTTATTACTTGCATCCTGGGCTGCTGCTTCTTCTGCAAGACGTTGTTCTTCTTCTAAACGTTCAGCTTCTTCAACAGCACGTTTTTCTTCAAACTCTTCTCTTGTCACATAGTTGTTTGGATCAGTAATAATGTACTGATAAATTTCATCTTCTGACAAGGGGAGATATTCATCATTTAGATAAGTTTTAGCTTCCCAGCGTAGCTTACCTGCTAAACGTTCAGTATCTCTTAGTAGTGACTTAATTGATTCAACCACTGATTCATTTCTGTCCATCTCAACAAACACCATGTAAAAACCATCATCGTTTGGATTTGGACTTACTTCGATATCTCTAATGGTGACATCGGACCCATTTAGAAAACCATATAAGTCGTCGCCAACATTACTTTCAGTAACCTGAAAACCTAATACTAAAACATCTTTAGCATCGCCTGTTTTAGGCTCAAATTCATCAATGCTAATTTTCTTTAGCACTACATCTTTAAGATCGCCTTCTTTAAGAGCCATTAGAATGCTCCTTGCTCAGGTTGCTGATCAGGAGGTGTTACCATCTGCTGTGCCTGAAGATCTGTTTCAGTATTAGTATCTTCTGTGTCAACATATGAATCTTCATCTGCTTCAACAACGGCAGTAGAAAACTCGTCTACATACTTACGTGGAATCTTTAGTTCAACAACCCACACAGGATGGCTTTCTGTGCGAGTCTTGTAGCGTGTGCTACCGTCAGGACGGATGTCTACTTCAACATCGTCAAATGTTCTAACTTTAACAGGAGTTAGCAGAGTATCTTTCTTATAATCAACCAAACACTGACGTGCCAGTAAACGCTTGGCACCTTCTGGATCAGGCATTTCGTTGTAAGGGTATAGTAGCTTTACATTTACCCAATGGCGCTCTAGTGTAGGGCCCTCTAAAACCTCGCCTTTTTTCCAATTAGCATAGGCATAAAGATCGCAACTATCCAGCACCTTTTCTACTTCTAGCAGCATGTCTAGAAGGGTGTTTGTTTCGCTGATCTTCTTAATCTGGTCGTTGACCATCTTAACTGATATAGTCATAACATTCTCCTGTTACAACTATTTATCAGTTTAACGCTTAGACTTTACGGGCCAATTGAGCTTGAAAAATGATAGAGCTGTTTCATCGGCAAAATACAAGAATACACGATAGCCGTCGTGGGTGTTTATATACCATGCCCATTTATCGTTAGCTATATCGGCATGTTCTGTACCCTTTAACTCTTCCCAGTATATAGTTTCTGTGCTAGGACCAAAGTTATCGCAACACCAATTACGCAAAATATTAAAATCTACTGTGCGTTGACTACGGGGTTGGTAAGAGTTAAAGTTACCGGGTGCTCGTAGCACTTCAACACGGTGAGTGAAGTGCTGATGCCAGGTATAGCGTCTGTTGAGCTTTGTTATTTTATAATGCATCAGACTTCACATTTTGAATATACCATTCCTCGAGGTCTTCGCACATAGGCATAGTAAGCGGCAGAAATTGCTCAGGTGCATCTACAAATTTTAGAAAATGTTCTTCTCTTAATTCGATAATGTACTCGAGCATTTCTTCTAAGGATATATCACAAATCCACTCACTAAGACCAGCTTCAGCACTTTGAATTTTTTCTTTAAAATTTCTTTTAAAAGATTTTTCTGCAAGTCTAATTTGGTTTTCTGCACCTACCCATACTCGCAGAAAACTTTCTTCCCACACAGGGCCTACTGCGTTTTGATAACTTGCTAGTCTTGTACGAGCTGTGGATAATTGTGCAATACCCACTTTGAAGTGCCGAGGATCTACTACTCCCGGACACTTCTTAAAGTAAAGTATGTAATGCTTGATCATTTTACAGGATAAGTAGATTCAGGTTGTGCTAACTTGAAACCACCTTTACCATGTTTATTGTAAGTAAGAATCAAACCACTAGTGACCACTTCAGGGTGCCCTGCTAGTGAACCAAAGTGTTGAATAAACTGTGCTTTGAAGCCACTTGTCTCGTCATGCACTGCCTCGCAAGGTCCGTAAATCTTCTTAAGAATTGTACCTAGCTCTTGATCGAACGCTGGGGGTAAAAGCACACCAGTTTGTGTTTCCGTTTGCTGATATAGCCGTGCCATACTAAGCATGACAATAGCACGAATTTCTTCCTTAGGCCAAACAGTTCGACAGAAGTTCAATGCCCTAGACAAGTAAATGCCTTTAATGCCACTAGAAGCTTGTACAAGGTTGTATGCGCCATACAAGTGTTCGATGTGACTAATGTCGCCTGCTTTATTACTAGAACGTCGAATACGAACATTGTTAGTATTGCAAATATTTTGCACAACAACAGGTTCGCTATGTCCACACTCAACAGCAATCATATGCTCATCATAGCGACTGAGTTGGCGCTTACCACTTTTGTTAATAGTAATCATACTGTTACCAGCATGACTAATCAAAATCTTTGTAGCCTCATCTATGCTGTGATCATCGTTAATGTCTGCTTCGGTGTACCAAACTGGCATGTGACTCCAGCCTTGACGTTCGCAAACACGAGTAGTGTGATGCCCGTCCCAAAGTAGATATTTTCCGCTGACAGGATCTTTGACAGCACAAGGTACAATAATAGTTTCTGTCTTAAACGCAATTTCAATCTTTGCAATATGATTTGGCATAACATCACGTTGGAACCTAGGATCAATAGCAATATCATCCATAGCTACCCAAGCAAATTTTGGAACGTCTAGTGTTTGTGGATCAATAGATAATCTGGGCATCGGCGCAGGTCCCAATACTGCGGCAACAGCTTCGCCGATATCTTTATTGGGTATAACCCCGTTGGGATAATTATCAGCCATTGTTCGAAGATCAATAGCAGCATCTTCCATTTCAAATGGAGTATTATATTTGGATAAGAACGCCTTAATGCGTTGCTCTTTTAGTTTAGTTTTACTTACAGATGCCATAATTTTTACCTACTGTGTAATCTAACATTTTATTATGATACACTCATTTTAAAAAAAGTCAACCGTTTTTAATACACTTCAAAATCAATAAGTTAGCTGTTATTCTTTCGAGCACCTAGCTAAATAAAAGTGTATGATGTTAAACACTTTATACGACACTCAACTAAACAAGGCGTTAGGAACAGCGGAAAGTGCTGCCTGCGCCTTTTTTATTGACTACACTAAAGGGAGTACCTTAAGATGTCAAGACGCAGAAGAAAAGAACGCGA
>JACCDX011279613.1_pt1 | contig 10347 bp, 8 predicted proteins | sample 7449681 | NCBI WGS metagenome assembly JACCDX01 (sample SAMN15323450, study PRJNA562643) | freshwater metagenome | isolation source: river surface water | place: USA:Blue River Watershed | collected 2017-08-18
GTTCCCCTTTGCTGCGGTATTCGTCGTGGTCCTGGTGTTCATCGTCCTCGCACGCCGTGGAGGCTCCAACGGAGGCTTTGGTGGCCGCGGCGGCGGAATGTGGATCGGCCCCATGGGCGGATTTCCCTCGAGCGGCGGCTTTGGTGGCCGCGGCGGCGGCGGATTTGGTGGCGGCGGATTTGGTGGATTCGGCGGCGGAAGTTTTGGCGGAGGCGGCGCGTCAGGTTCGTGGTAATTTGCGACCTTTGCAGCATGATTTCAACACGTTTCTTTCGTTTTGCGGTGCTTGCCCTTGGAGTAAGTGCCCTAGCCAGCTGCGGTTCACCCAAGTTCACCCTTGGCACGACCGCACAAGGACTCCAGATCACCGTAGCCAAGCCCGTACAGCAGCAGCTTAGCATTCAGTCGGTTCAGGTGGAGCAAAACGGTGCGTGGTCCACGCCCGCGTTCCAAGTGAAGTACGCCGGCCGCGACGAGGTGGTGCTCGGAACCAAAGGCGAGTCAAGCCTGCGCGTAGCAGTGAACGGCGCGAAGGACGCCACCGCCGCTCAAGTAACCTACCGCACTGCCCCGGGCAAGCCCCTGAAGACCAAGCTGGTTAAAGCCAAGTAAGCGGTGGTCTACATTCAACGTCGCGAGGTATTCAGCGCCGCGCACCGGCTGTACAATGAGGCCCTTAGTGCAGAAGAAAACCAGCGCCTCTTTGGCAAGTGCTCGTGGGACTACGGACACGGCCACAATTTCGAGGTTTGGGTAACCGTCAAGGGTGAGGTCAATCCACTAACGGGGTTTGTCATGAACCTTGTCGACCTCAAAAGCTTGATGATGCGGTACGTCATTGATCCGCTGGACCACAAGCACCTCAACCACGACGCGACCTTCATGCTGGGCAAGCTTCCCTCCACGGAGAACCTTGCGATTGAAATCTGGAAGCAGCTCCAGGAGCCCGTGGCCGAATTTGGCGCGGCGCTCCACTGCGTGCGCGTGGTCGAAACCGAGAACAACGCTGTCGAGTACTACGGCGAATAACTCCTTGTGAACCGTACCCGTATTGGTCGGTTACTACCTTAACTTGATTTTATGAAAAAAGCCTTTGTTTTCCCGGGTCAAGGTGCCCAAGCGCCCGGAATGGGCCAGGATTTGTTCGACGCGCACCGCGAACTTTTTGCGCAGGCCGACGCGGTTCTTGGGTTCGGGTTGACCGACTTAATGTTTCACGGAACGATGGAGGACCTCACCCAAACGAAGGTGACGCAGCCCGCCATTTTTGTGCACAGCGTAATCAAGGCGATTTCGCTTGGCGCGGATTTTCAGCCCGACATGGTCGCGGGCCACTCGCTCGGCGAGTTTTCGGCCCTCGTTGCCGCCGGAGCCTTAAAGTTTGACGACGGCCTTCGCTTGGTTTCAGAGCGCGCACTCGCGATGCAGGACGCCTGCGACGCCGAGCCTTCTACCATGGCCGCCATCCTCGGCCTCCCCGACGATCAGGTCGAGCAGATTTGTGCCGATACGCCCGGCGTGGTGGTTCCCGCCAACTACAATTCTCCCGGTCAGTTAGTGATCAGTGGGGCGCGCGCCGCGGTGGAAGCCGCGTGCGCTGCATGCAGCGCGGCCGGTGCCAAGCGGGCGTTGATTTTGCCGGTGGGCGGGGCGTTTCACAGCCCGCTGATGGAACCGGCCCGCGCGCGCCTCGCTGAGGCCCTTGATGCCGTACCCATCACTGCACCCCGCTGCCCCATCTACCAAAACGTCGTGGCCGAGCCGGTTACTGATCCCGAGGCCATCCGGGCTAACCTAAAAGCCCAGCTTACGGGTTCCGTGCGCTGGACCCAGTCTGTACTGGCCATGGTCCACGACGGCGCCACCCACTTCTATGAAGTAGGTCCCGGCAAGGCCCTCCAGGGAATGATCAAGAAAATCGCCCCCGAAACCGAAGCCGTCAGCGCCTAACCAGCAACCAGTTACTAGTAGCTCGTTCACCAACCAGCTAACCAGCTACCTAGCCAACTAGCTAACCAGCTACCCCGCCACCCCGCCCCATGAAGTCTGCCTTCCGCGCCCCTTCCAACATCGCCCTCGTTAAGTACTGGGGCAAGTACGGCGTGCAGCTTCCGAGCAACCCGTCGATTAGCTTCACGTTGGATGCGTGCGCCACCGAAACCACGCTTGAACTCACGGAAACTACTGGAATTCGCGTTGCCTTGGACGGGGTGGACACGCCCAGTTTTGTTCCGAAGGTGGCCCAGTTCGTGGAGCGGGCCGCGACGCGCCACCCCTGGCTCAAGGACTACGGTCTGAACGTACAGACCCACAACAGCTTTCCGCACTCGTCGGGCATCGCTAGCAGTGCGTCGGGAATGAGTGCCCTTGCGCTTTGTGTCGTGGATTTAGCCCGGCAACTTGGGCATGAGGTAGCTGATCCTCAGCAGGAGGCCTCCATCTTGGCCCGTCTTGGGTCAGGAAGCGCCTGCCGTTCCGTGTACGGAGGCTTAGTGGTTTGGGGCGAAACCCCGACGATTCCCGGGTCGTCTCAGGAATTTGGCGCGGAATATCCGCACCCGGTGCACGATGTGTTCCGCGGCTACCGCGACGTCGTGGCCCTGGTAGACGTCGGCCAAAAGGCGGTGAGCAGCACGGCCGGACACCAACTGATGGAACAGCATCCGTTTCGAAACCAGCGCTTTGCACAGGCCCACGACCACCTTGCCGCCCTCGGCCCTATCCTGGCTTCAGGAGACCTTGACGCCTTTATGGAGCTCGTGGAACTGGAGGCCCTGACCTTGCACGGGCTGATGATGTCGAGCTCCCCGAGCTATATTTTGATGCGGCCCAACACGCTTCGAATTATTGAGGCGATTCGTGGATTCCGCCGTGAAACGGGCACCCCAATAAGCTTCACGCTGGACGCCGGAGCCAATGTGCACATTTTGTTCCCGGAGCATACCGAACAATCCGCGCTCCAATTTGTTGAAGAACAGGTGAAACCTTGGTGTAAAGACGGCCGCGCGATAGCGGACCGCGTAGGCCAAGGTCCGGTATCTTTGCTGTAATGAATCTGAGCCCCAAGTACTTCGCTAAAATTCTCCTGTTTGGAGAGTACGGCGTCATTCGCGACGCCATGGCGCTCTCGATTCCGTACACCAACTACTCCGGGGTGCTTCGGCTGCCCGAAGGTGAAGCCAGCTTCGACCAGCGCGAATCCAATGCGTCGCTTGATCGGTTCGCTGCATACTTAGAAGAGCTCGCCGCCCTCGGCACACTCATGGCGAACCTGAATTTGGTAGCACTGCGCGCCGACCTCGACCGCGGCCTCTACTTTGACTCGAGCATTCCTCAGGGGTATGGCGTGGGCTCCTCTGGCGCAATGGTGGCTGCGCTCTACGCCCGCTACGCCCGCAACCCCTTGCCGCTCGAAGAAGCCAACGACGCAGAAAAGCTCAAAGCGCTCAAGGCTGAAATGGCCCAGATGGAATGCTACTTCCACGGCAAAAGTTCCGGCATGGACCCTACCATTTGCTACCTGCAGCTTCCGCTGCTCGTACGTTCGTCTGAAGAATTGGGAACGGTGAGAATGCCAAGCCTTCCAAGTGACGGCCGGGGCGGCATCTTTTTGCTCAACTCCGGGGCTCCGGGCGAAACCCAACCCATGGTGCAGATTTTCATGGACAAGCTCAAAGAAGAGGGGTTCCGCCGACTAATGACCGAGCAGTTCAAAAAATACAACGATGCGTGCGTGTCGGCTTTTTTGGACGGAAAGACCGATGTTCTTCTTCGCGAATTAAAGAAACTGAGCGGCTTGGTGCTGGAGAACTTCGGCCCAATGATCCCGAACGACTACCACAGCTTGTGGCAGAAGGGAATTGACACGAATGCCTACTACCTGAAGCTTTGCGGCTCGGGTGGCGGAGGCTACATCCTTGGATTTGCGCCGGACCTTGAGCAGGCTCAAGCCGAACTAAATCCGCACCGAATGGACGTGGTTCTTCGCTTTTAGCGAACCGCCATGAGCCGCCGCACCAAAATACTCTTGCGCCTAACGGCCTTCTTGAGTCTGGTCCGCTGGACCCACATACTTTTTTTGGCGGTTGCTCAAGGGCTTGCGGCCTTCACCCTTCTCCGCAACGGTGCGCCGATTCAATGGGCCACCTTGGCGGGCGTAATTTTATCTACGGCGGGGATCGTGGCCGGCGGATCGCTATTCAACAGCTTTTATGACCTCGAACGCGATCTTATTGAACGCCCATGGCGCACGTTGCTCGAGCGCCCCGTAGCCAAGAAGTACGGCATGAAGCTAGCATTCAGTTTTTACGGAATCGCATGCCTCGTTGCGTTCGCAACGTTGAAATGGACGGTAGCCGCGTCCATCCTTGCATACGGCCTGATCGTTTTTCTTTATTCTCATAAACGCTGGGGATTTGGCGTGGGTGGCGCATTGGTTGCTAGCCTCCTTGCATTTGCCCCTTTGCTCTTGGTCACCGCAGCACTCCTGCCCGATTCGCTGAACGGCTTTATTCGCGGACTTCCGCTGGCGCTGGCCATGATTGGTTTGGAATGGCGCCGGCAATGGGAACGGAGGCAAATTCCAACAGCACCCCCCGTCACACAACGCACGCTGGTCCGCCAGCAGTGGATTTACAAGCTCGTGCTTGCGATTAGCCTCGGTTTCATTCCGCTGATCTAATTCCGCTTAGCGGAAGACCGTAAACATGCCTCGGCGTTCCTCGACCTTTCCGTCGGGAAGCCAAATGAAGAGTCGGTAGCTGTACGGGCCAGCCGGAACGCGTTCGCCCCCGTAGGTTCCGTTCCATCCGTTGGGGTCCTCGCTGCTGTGAAAGACCTGAAGGCCCCAGCGATTGAACACCGCCCACTCCATTCGGTCAATGCCGGTCGCCACCACGTTGAACCGCTCGTTTACGGCGTCGTTGTTCGGGGTAAAGGCCGATGGAACATAGACGTAGTGGTCCATTTTAAGCTCTACCGGGTAGGCAGCGCTGTCGCTGCAGCCCAACGTGTCGCTAACGGCGAGTCCGACCCAGTAGGTTCCCGGACGACCATACACATGGCGCGGATGGACCCGGGTTGACGTATCGCCGTCGCCGAAGTACCAGCGAACATTGAGCGTGTCGCTGGAGTAGTTAGTAAAGGCCACATCTAAAGGATTGCCGGGATCCTGTAGGTAGGTGAAGGACGCCACCGGATTTGGTACCACCCACGCATAAATGGAGTCCTCTTTGGTGATAAGGCACTGATCCTTCACGGTATACCGATACCATTGGCTGGCAATGGGCTGGACCGTCCACAGGGTGTCGGTTGGGCCGCCAATCCACTTGGTCGTGAGCTGGCCCTTTCCCCACTGGGCGCGTGCGCGCAAGGTCACTTCATCGCCCGGACAAAGGTAGAGCGTGTCGGACTGCGTCTGAATGGAATCGTAGGGCTCGACGTAAATGGTGATGCTGTCGATCCGGGGTTGCGTGCTGCATTCGTCCCAACTCAGGTAGCGGAAGGTGGTGGTAACCGGCGGGGCCACGGTGAGCAAGGTTGCTTGAAGGGTGTCGGATTCCCAGTACCCCCATCGATTGCCTTCTCCGCCCGAAAGCGTGGCCCGCAAGGTCGTCACAGAACCTGGACAGGCCAAGGTATCGTTACCCTGGTCAATGGAGAGTGCGGCTTGAACACCCACGCGGTCCCGAATCCAAATGTCCACCGAATCGGCAGGATATACCGCGCAATCGGTGGATACCGGCAGCATGCGCACCCGCAGCCGCTCTAAGGGTTCGGTCAACCCGTCGTCGACCGGCTGAAACCAGAGGGTGTCGGTTTTTTGTCCGGGGTAAAGCACTAAGGAGTCGGGAAGCTGTCCTGCGAAATCCGCCACACCGGCGCTGCCAACGTAGTTGAATTGGGCAATCAAGGTATCGCTGGTTGCCCCCTTGCGCTCAAACAGCAAGTAGCTTTTGGCACAGCCTTCGACCATGACCGTGTCGGTGAACGATGCTCCGGCATTGGTGGTTGGCGTGAGGTTGATTTCAGGGAGCTTAAACGAGCGCGCACCAAGGAAAACGGCTGAGTTTAGGGCGCCGTCGCTGACGTCGGCAATCATCAGTTTAATGGTGTACGGAATCCCGCACACAACGCCTGCTTTGGCCCGAAATACGTCGGTAAAACCTTCTAGGTTGACGATGCTCGATCCGCCGGTGTTGGCGTTGTAGTACACGGAGTGCGCTACATAGTTTGGGTTGGCTGTCAGGCAGTTCGATGCGGAATTGCCGCCCGAAGGAGATCCCTGATTAATGGTGTTCACCGCGACCGGCGTCGAGGTGCCTGGTATGACCGCCAAATTCACGGTATCGATGCGCAAGCTCCCGTTGGCGTGGTACATCGGGGCTCCATTGATTCCCGGTCCGATTAGGAAAAAGCCAAATACGTCGTTAAAGCTCGAACACGTGTAGCTGGTGTATTCCTTGGATCCGAAAATGTAGTCAAACTGTACGCTGTCGCCGTTGGCCAAAAAGTTGAACTGAATAGACGCTCGGTCGTACTGGCTTGAAGCCGAAGAACCAATCGTGTTGAGTACGGTGGACAGGTTCGCACTGGGGGTTTGGGTGGGGAACGTGGTAAAGGTGCCCGACTGACCGGGCACGACGTCAATGGCGTCTGTCGTTACCATGACAATTCCACTGTCTAGACCAAACGCGGGGTTTGCGCAGTTGAACTTTCCCAACTGGACTGAGGGCGGCTGAGACACCGGAAGGCCAAATTGGTTCAAAGGCGAATACACAAAAAGGTTTGGCCCCACTAAGACGTTTTGAACCAGCCACATTGGGTCGTTTCGCGGCGAAGTAGTATTCACCACAATATTCTGTGCCCCTAGGAATTGCCCCAGAACCAACGTGATTATGAAAAGTAGTTTTCGCACGGTTTCAAAGGGAAAGATACAACGGTTTGCCCAAGCAGATTGTACCTTCGAATCATGATTGATTCGTATGTTTCCCAGCACCGTCAACGCTTTCTTGACGAACTGTTTACCCTACTTCGCTTGCCGAGCATCTCGGCGGACCCTGCCTACAAAGATTCGGTCCTCGCTACGGCAGACGCCGTCGCCGGCTTCCTGACCAAGGCCGGAGCCCAAAACGTGGAAGTTTGTTCCACTCCCGGTTATCCTGTGGTCTACGGCGAATACCTCGTCGACCCCTCGCGTCCGACCGTGCTCGTGTACGGCCACTACGACGTGCAGCCCGCCGACCCATTGAATTTGTGGACGACCCCCGCTTTTGAGCCCGAAATCCGCACCACGCCGATTCACCCGAACGGGGCCATTTTTGCGCGCGGAGCCTGCGACGACAAAGGCCAGTTTTTCATGCACATCAAGGCATTCGAAGCCATGGTGGCCCAAGGCAACGTGCCCTGCAACATGAAGTTTATGATCGAGGGCGAAGAAGAGGTTGGTTCCAACAACCTCGAGTGGTTTGTGAAGCGTAACCACGAGCGCCTCGCCTGCGACGTGATCTTAATTTCTGATACCGGCATCATTGCCCCAGGGGTTCCGTCGATCTCGGTGGGTCTGCGCGGACTTTCCTACGTCGAAGTCGAAGTGACAGGACCGAACCGCGACCTTCATTCTGGAATTTACGGAGGTGCGGTAGCTAACCCGATCAACATCTTGACCGAGATGATTGCCTCGCTGCACGACAAGGACAACAAGATTACGATTCCAGGATTTTACGATAAAGTTCAGGTGCTCAGCGACGCGCAGCGTGCAGACTTGAATAAGGCGCCGTTCAGCCTCGAGGAATACAAGGCCGCGCTGGACCTCAGTGACGTGCACGGCGAAACCGGCTACACGACCATTGAGCGCACGGGCATTCGTCCGACGCTGGATGTGAACGGAATCTGGGGCGGCTACACCGGCGAGGGTGCCAAAACGGTGATCGCATCAAAGGCATTCGCCAAGATTTCGATGCGTTTGGTTCCCGACCAAGACCCCGACGAGATTACGGAGCTGTTCGCCACACACTTTAAGAACATTGCGCCGTCGAGCGTGAAGGTAGAGGTTCGCCCGCACCACGGCGGCCACGCCTACGTCTGCCCGACCGACCACCCGGGCTACCGCGCGGCCCACAAGGCGATGGCCGAAACCTACGGACGCGAGCCGGTTCCGACCCGCGACGGCGGATCCATTCCCATCGTAGCCCTTTTTGAGCGCGAACTCGGCGTCAAGTCAATTTTGATGGGCTTTGGTCTGGACAGCGACGCCATCCACTCGCCCAACGAACACTACGGCTTGGACAACTACTTCCAGGGGATTCGCACCATTCCGCGCTTCTACCTGCACTACGCCGACGAAGCGAAAGCGTAGGCTTCGGCCGTGCACCATGAAAAAAGGGCTTCCGCGAGGAAGCCCTTTTTGTTGGGTTTGGGGTGAGGCCTAAGCCACGTAGAGCTGGTGTACGCGGTGCATGAGCGCCGTGATGTCGCGAAGTTCCATGAGCAACCTGGTCTGCAAGTGGGACTGGCGGGTAGAGATCTCGCCGTTGCGGTAGCTCTGAAGTTCCCGGTCCAAAATGCGCTGAATGTCTGCAATAATTCGTCGTTTGGCCGCAATCAGGTCGCTGTTTGACTCGCTTTTGCCCGTTTCGAGGGCCAGCACAATGCGGCTGGAGTAGGCAGTAAACAGCGCAATCACCTCGGCATAGGCCAGCAAGAATGCGCCGTGCGGACGGGCGTGCAGGTTGGCCAAATGCGTGTGCTCCGCCTCGACCATAGCGCGAGCGCTTTCGGTCATGTCGCAGACGTAGTCAAACGCCAGCAAGTGCGCACGGTAGGAATCCGTCTTTTCGCCCTTAAAATCGCGAATAATGCGGACCATGCGCAGCTCAAGCTGCTCGTGCCGCTTGTTGAGGAGCGAAACCTCCTTGCGCAGCCTGCTTGTGGTCCGCTTTTGGTTGTTGGCCAAGGCTTCTGCGGCCATGATCACAATGTTGGCTGTACGCTCAATGTCGGAACCCATCAGCACGCGGCTGCTACTCATTGGTTCCTCAGCGTTCGCGAGCTTTTCAATGACGTCCTCCACGAGGTTCTCCGCTTTCATTTGGTCTGCGAAGCCCATGTGGCTGCGAATGATGAGTCCGAGCGCAAACACGGTCAAAATCAGCGCGGCGATAAATTCCCCGTAAAAAAGGAACGCGGCAAACATGGCTGAAGCGACAAACGCGATAACTGCGGTAAGCAACCAGCTTCCGATGACGTTGACAACACCCGCTACGCGGTAGACGGCCGACTCTTGACCCCATGCTCGGTCGGCGAGCGAGGTGCCCATGCCCACCATAAACACCACAAACGTGGTGCTCAGCGGCAGGCCAAGGCTCGTCGCGTAGGCAATAAGCGTCGACGCGAGGAGCAGGTTCACGCTGCCGCGCACGTAGTCAAACGCGGGCTGGGTGCGGATGTCGACCACGCCATCGGGTTGAACCTGGGTAAATCGCGCGTCGGTCCACGTGCGCACCCCGCTGCCCGTAAACTTCGAAAAAATCTTTGCTACGGCAAGTGTCGACGAGGTTATTCCGCGGCTGACTGAGTTGGGCTTGAACTTCTCGCTTCCTTCGCCTTGGCGTGCAAGGTTAATCTCGGTCTCACTGACCTTGCGCGCTTTGGCATTCGTCCAAAGGGTTAAAATCATTACACCACCCGCAGCCAAAAGGATGGCAAAGGGTGTAGTCACTTCTTCGGCCATAGAGTCCATCATGAGCAGGTGCGGATCCATACCGCTCACGGTGTACACTTGGTAGGCCTGAAACGCTGCGAGCGCCGGACCAATAAAATTCACCAAATCGTTGCCAGCGAACGCCATAGCTAACGAAAAGGTACCGAATAGTACTACATACCGCAGCGGGTTGACTCCCCGAACTACGGCAAGCTGAGCGAGCAGAGAGAAGCCAATAAAAAACGCCAACAGCAGCTGATTTTGGTGGGCCTCAAGCCAGGTTCCAACTTCAGCATTCACTAATACGCTTCCCTTCAACCCTTTGAAAAGGAGGTAGTTTAAAATGAACGTGGCGGCTAGACCGCTAAAAATTCCACCGAAATAGCGCAACGTGTTCTCTAGGCGGTAAGTAAACACAAGGCGGGCAAGCCACTGCACAACTAATCCGGTGATGAACGCAACGCCCACCGAAGAGAAAATTCCGTTGATGATGCGCACGGTGCTGCTGAGGTTCAGGTACTCCGAGAACTGAAACGGGTCCATGCCGCGTTCAATAGCGGTGAGAAACCCAATGGCCGTACCTGCTCCGAAGAGCTCAAACACGAGCGAAACCGTGGTCGACGTCGGGATTCCAAACGAATTGTAGA
>JACCDX011412094.1_pt1 | contig 10346 bp, 13 predicted proteins | sample 7449681 | NCBI WGS metagenome assembly JACCDX01 (sample SAMN15323450, study PRJNA562643) | freshwater metagenome | isolation source: river surface water | place: USA:Blue River Watershed | collected 2017-08-18
AAAAATTAAATATTAGTGCTAATTATATAAAATCTTTACCCGAATCACTCGGAAATCTTGTAAATCTAAAAGTATTAACTATTTTTTCTACTAATATAAAATTTTTACCTGAATCACTTGGAAATCTTGTAAATCTTGAAACATTAACTTGTTTTGAAAATAGATTAGAATCTTTACCTGAAAGTATTGGAAATTGTATCAATTTATCAAAAATCGTTGCTTTTAAAAATTGGCGTATTAAAACTGTACCTGAATCAATTGGAAATCTTGTAAATTTGAGAAGATTAGATTTAGGAGATAATAAACTAACTTATGTACCAGAATCAATTGGAAATTGTATCAATCTTTTAGATTTAAGATTTCTTGGAAATAGACTGAATACTTTACCTCAATCGATTATCAATTTGAGAAATTTAAGACTTATTTATATCTTTGAAAATCCTTTAGATGAACTACCGATTAATATTCGACGATTTATTCAACGATTTCAAAATAGACAATCAACGAATTATCGAGTATATAATGATGGTCAAAATGTCCATGAAAGTCATATTAATGCTTCTGTAAAATCAAGTATTTCTGAGATTTTGAAAGAGTCTTCGTTAGAAAACTTCTTAGACAAAATTTAAGAAATCTTTATAATAAAATATAAAGATTGTTATTTTTTATAATAAAAATATTATAAAAAGTTTAAAATTTAAAGATTTAAAAATCTTTTATTCATCAAGTAGATCGACAACACTGGTCATCCACTCTTCGATTTGGGTGTCATCAAGTTCCAAACTCTTGAGTTCTTCCTTAATTTTAACAATGGTATCTTCCTTTGAAATACATTCGTCTTTACACTTGTTGATAACAATCAACACGCGATTACTGATTTGGTCGGATGAAGCAATGCTAATACGAACACCAGGATGGAACCCGTCCAATACGGATACCAAACGAGATAGACGTCCAGTAAAGCAATAACCCTTTGAAGCGAAAATTTCGGTTTCAAGGACCTTAATTACTTCATTCCAAACTTCAATAGGTTGCTTATGTAACCAGCTCATTACGCGCTCGGCTACATCTTTGTAAGTAACAAAGAGAGTACTATGTACATCTTCATTATTACAATAAGAAATAAAGAGCTCCTTTGCGGCTGGTGAAAGCTTTAGCCGTTCAGCGACCGGTGTAACGGCTGGCTGAGCGACTGGTATGGTCAGTTTAGAGATTTGCTCTGTAGTGATCGATTCGATAGTTGCCATAGTAGTAAGGTTGTCAATTTCAATTTTTAATCTTTCATCTAAATTTTAATTAATATTTCAATTTTTAAAGAATTAAGATTCTAAAAATTTAGGTAAAACTTTAAAAATTGAATTAGTAATTAGAAAAATAATTACTAATCAAAACCTTAGGGAAATCTATAATTTCCTTAAATTTACAAAGAAATATATATTTCTCCAAATCTAAAATGGGAATTACAGTTACTTACAAAGATAAAACAATTAAAGTTTATGACCATTTTATTATAGAAAAATTTGATAATCCTGAAGAAATCATTGCTTTGGCTTGTAGTTATAATCAACTAACTTCGCTCCCTGAAAGTATTGGGAATCTTGTAAATCTTAAAAAATTAGATTGTATTTTAAATAAACTAACTTCATTACCTGAAAGTATTGGGAATCTTGTTAATCTTGAAGAATTAGATTGTTCGGAAAATAAACTAACTTCGCTACCTGAAAGTATTGGGAACCTTGTAAATCTTAAATTTTTAAATTGTCTTGATAATCAACTAACTTCGCTACCTGAAAGTATTTGGAATCTTGTCAATCTTAAATTTTTATTTTTTTCGGAAAATAGTCTAACTTCGCTACCTGAAAGTATTGGGAATCTTGTCAATCTTGAATATTTAAGTTGTCATAGTAATCAATTAACTTCGCTACCTGAAAGTATTGGGAACCTTGTTAATCTTGAAGAATTAAGTTGTCATAGTAATCAATTAACTTCGCTACCTCAATCGATTATCAATCTTAGAAATTTAGAAGAATTGGATATTGAAGATAATCCAATTGAAGAGTTATCTATCAATATTCAAAGGTTCATTGATAGAATTGAAAATGAACAAGATGGCGATTACCGGGTATATAATGATAGACAAAGTGTCCATAATTCACATATTAATAACTCAGTGAAATCAAGTATTTCCGAAATTTTGAAAGAAAATTCTCTAGAAAACTTCTTAGACAAAGTTTAAGCTTCGTTTAAATCGAATAAAAATTGAATTAATAATTAGAAAGATAATTACTAATCAAAACCTTAGTTATTTCTATATCTAAAATGGACATTAGAGTTGTATATAAAAACGGAACTAAGAAAATTTATGACCATTTTGAAGTAGAAAAATATGAAAAACTTGACCAAATCAAACTTTTGAACTGTAGTGATAATCATCTTACAATTCTCCCAGAATCATTAGGACTTTTAAGTAATTTGGAAGAGTTAGATTGTTCGTATAACCAATTGACTTTATTACCTGAAAGTTTAGGGAATTTAAAGAAATTAAAAACTTTAGATTGTGGATGTAATCAGCTTAGCGAATTACCTCAAACTTTGGGTACTTGTGAAAATTTAAGTATTTTACTTTGTGAAAATAATAAACTAACTTCTCTACCAGAATCATTAAAAAATCTTCAAAATCTTATGAAATGTAATCATTTATTATTTCAACAAAATCCTATATTAGGATATTTCTAAGAAGAAATTCTTAAAAATTGAATTAGTAATTAAAAATCTAATTACTAATCCTTAAAAAACTTACAAGGAATCTTATTCCCGAAAATGTCTGATTCGGAATATGAAGATGCTGATGATGTACGTAATGAAATAACTTATGTTACTTATAAAGACGGAAAAAAGAAAAAATATGAACATTTAGATTTTTCAAGATTTGGAAATCTCGAAGATATCGTAAAAATAAAACACGAAGATACTTTTGATGGATACAGCTTCAATGATAAACATTCTTTAGATGATAATATTGGAAAATGTATTAATTTAGAAGTTTTAATTATTGGTGAAGAAGATTATAATGGGTCATCCATAACCTCCCTTCCAGAATCAATTGGAAACTGTACTAAACTTAAAAATATAACAATTAATTGGTGCTATGATGAATTTTCGAGTGATAGTTTTGTACTACCAGAATCAATAGGGAAACTGATTAATCTCGAAATTTTAAGGTTAAGATGTACTAATATTAAGAGTCTTCCATCATCACTTGGAAACTGTATTAATCTTAAAGTATTAGATTTTCATTGTAATAATCTAACTAATCTTCCAGTATCACTACTTAACCTACAGAGACTAGAAGATGTTGATTTTTCTTATAATCCTTTAGATGAAGATGAAGTTGAAGATGAATTATTACAAATTAATAATATAATTCAAAAATAAACAATCAGTAAATTATCGAGTATATAACGACGGACAAAATGTCCATAATTCCGATGTAAATAATTCTGTGAAATCAAGTATAACCGAGATTTTGAAAGAAAAACCATTTGAAAATTTTCTTGAAACTTTATAATTCTTGAAAATTTTCTAAAAATTGAATTAGTAATTAAAAATCTAATTACTAATCCTTAAAAACTTACAAGGAATCTTATTCCCGAAAATGTCTGATTCGGAATATTCATATGTTTATGAAAAAAGACGCGAGGAAATAACTTATGTTACTTATAAAGATGGAAAAAAGAAAAAATATGAACATTTTAATTTTTCAAAATTTGGAAACCTTAAAAATATCGTAAAAATAAGACACGAAGATACTTATTATGACGGCTATGATTATCGTCCTTTAAACGATAATATTGGAAAATGTATTAATTTAGAAGTTTTAATTATTGGTAGATATGCATATGGAACAACCATAAACTCCCTTCCAGAGTCACTCGGAAACTGTACTAAACTTAAAAATATAACAATTAATTTTTGTGATGGTAATAAACTAAAGAATCTCCCAAAATCTTTGGGGAAATTAGTTAATCTCGAATGTTTATCTATTGGACATAATGGACTTAAAGTAATTCCAGAAAGTATTGGAAATTTAGTGAATCTTAAAGAATTAGATATTTCTTGGAATAAACTTAAATCTCTCCCTGAATCATTAGGAAATCTAATTAATCTTGAAAAATTAAATTTAAATTGTTTTAATAATAATTTAACCACTCTCCCAGAGTCACTTGGAAAATTAGTTAATCTTAAAGAATTAAATTGTAGTGGTAATAATTTAACCACTCTCACAGAGTTTCTAGGAAAGCTAGTAAATCTTGAAGTATTAGATTGTAGTGAAAATAATTTAACCACTCTCCCAGAATCATTTGGAAATCTTGTTAATTTGCAAAAATTAGTTTTATATAGTAATAAACTTAGTTCATTCCCTGAAAGTATTCTAAAGTTAGTGAATCTTAAAGAATTAGATATTCGCTGTAATGATCTTAGATCGCTCCCTGAAAATATAGAAAGTTTAGCTAATCTTGAAACATTATCTATTAGTATAAAGAATAAATTTATTTCATTACCAGAATCAATTGGAAAATTAGTTAATCTTAAAAAATTAGTTTGTGGGGAAAATAATCTAACCAGTCTTCCAGAATCATTAGGAAATCTAATTAATCTGGAAGAATTAGATTGTGATCGTAATAATTTAACCACTCTCCCAGAATCAATAATTAATCTACGAAGACTTAACGAAATCAATATTTATGGTAATCCAATGAATGAACTACCAATTAATATTAGAAGATTTATTCATAGAATAAAAAATAAACAATCAGCGAAATATCAGGTTTATAATGACCCTCAAAATGTCCATAACTCCGATGTAAATAACTCTGTGAAATCTAGTATAACTGAGATTTTGAAAGAAAAAGTATTGGAAAACTTCTTAGAAGAAGTTTAAAATAAATTATTTTATGAAAATTTTCTAAAATTTGAATTATTAATTAAAAATCTAATTAATAATCCTTAAAAATGTCAGTAGAATATTCTCACGAAAATTGGGAAAGAACCTATATTACCTATACAAATGGAACAAAGAAAGAATTTGACCATTTCGACTTTTCAAGATTTGGAAATCTTGAAGATATTGTAAAAATAGAATATCAAGAAGCTTATGATCAAAAATATTTACGTCCTTTAGACGAAAGGATAGGAAAGTGTATTAACTTAGAAGTTTTGGATGTCGGCGGAGAACACGGGACAGCTATAAATTCTCTTCCTGAATGTATTTCAAATTGTACTAAACTTAGATATATATCAGCTAATGGTGATGATGGTCCAATGGAAGAATATAGTTTTGTATTACCAGAATCAATTGGGGAACTTAAAAATCTTGAGAAATTAAATTTATGGTGTTCTAATATTAAAAGTTTCCCAGAATCAATTGGAAACTGTATTAATCTAAAAAAATTTTTTGCTCCTTGTAACAAACTTACTTCTCTTCCTGAAAGTATTGGGAATCTTGTGAATCTTAAAGTTTTAAATTGTCATCTTAATAAACTAACCAGTCTTCCAGAGTCGCTACTTAACCTTAGAAATCTTGAAGAATTAGATTTTGATGAAAATCCGCTGAATGAACTACCAGTTAATATTAGAAAGTTTATTGATAGAATACAAAATAAACAATCAGTAAATTACAGAGTCTATAATGACTCTCAAAACGTTCATAACTCTATGGTAAATAACTCTGTGAAATCTAGTATAACCGAGATTTTGAAAGAGAAACCTCTTGAATCTTTCTTAGAAAAAGTTTAAAATAATTTATTTTATGAAAAATTGAAATTTCTATTATAAACTTAAGTTTATAATAGAATCTTAGGAATTTTACTTTGAAAAAATGATAATCGCTGTTACTTACAACGATGAATCAATGAAATTCTATAAAAATTTTCATTTTGAAAATCCTGAAAAAATTACAGAATTACGTATTAATGAATATAAATTTGCTACTCTTCCAGAGTTTATCGGAAATTTGACTTCGTTGGAAATACTAACTATTTCTGTCAATAATCTAACTACTATCCCAGAGTCTATCGGAAAGTTGACTTCATTGAAAAGATTGTATATTGCTTACAATAAATATCTGACTACTCTCCCAGAGTCGATTGGAAATTTAACTTCATTGGAAATATTAAATCTTTCTAATAATAACCTAACTAGTATCCCAGAGTCACTTGGAAATTTAACTTCATTGGAAATATTAAATCTTTCTAATAATAGATTAACTAGTATCCCAGAGTCACTTGGAAATTTAGTTAATTTGAATGAATTAAATATTCACGATAATAAACTAACTACTCTCCCAGGAACATTCATTAATCTAAGAAATCTAAAATATTTATTTTTATATGGGAATTTAATGGAAGAGTTACCTGTTAACATTCAACGGTTTATCTATAGAATTCATAACAAACAAACAGAAGTTTATCGAGTATATAATGATGGACAAAATGTCCATAATTCATATGTTCATCAATCTGTAAAAACAAGTATTATTGAAATTTTGAAAGAAAAACCTCTAAAATCTTTCTTAGAATTTGTATAAAAAATATTTTTTAAATTTTTAAAAATTTAAAAAATTGAATAAATTTATTCAATCATATCTAAGACGCCGACCATCCACTCTTCGATTTGAGTTTCGTTTAGTTCTAACAACGCCAATTCTTCTTTAATCTTAACGATTGTTTCTTCCTTTGAAAGTCCATCAGACTTACACTTATTGACAACAATCAATACACGATTACTGATTTGGTCGGACGACGCAATGCTAATACGAACTCCAGGATGAAACCCGTCCAATACTGACACAAGACGTGAAAGACGACCAGTGAAGCAATAACCTTTTGAGGCGAAAATTTCAGTTTCAAGAACCTTAATTAGCTCATTCCAAACTTCTGTTGGTTGCTTAGACATCCAAGATAGTACCCGTTCAGCTACATCTTTGTAAGTAACATACAAAGTACTATGTACGTCTTCATTCTTAATATAAGAAATAAAGAGCTCCTTTGCTTCAGGGGACAGCTTTGCTCGTTCAAGAACGAGTGATGTAGCGGCTGATTCGATGGTAGCCATACTTACTTATTATATAAGTTTAAGGTTTATTTTCAAAACTTTTCACAAAAAATTATTTAAACTTTCATTTTTTAATATTTTTATAAAAAATGAAATGACTTCAATATGGAACTTTCTTATTTAAAAAGTCTTGAGTTACCAAAAGAGCTACAAGATTTTAGTGAGGATTTTTCAAAAAATGATTTACTAATTAAAAACTTAATTAGTAAGTAAAACTAAGCTATAAAAATGTCTGATCCAGATTATCGAGCAATTTATGAAGTTACTTATAAAGATGGTACAGAAAAAGGATATAGTCATTTTGACGAATTCGAAAATATTGAAGAAATTATAGGATTACATATTGCCGAAGCTGATTTGATAGATCCGTCTATTGGAAATTTGGTAAATTTAGAATCATTTTCTTTGGTTTCTTCAAATGATATATTACCTGAAAATTTCTGGAATCTTACTAAACTCAAAAATTTACATTTATGTCATTATATTGATGATGAACTACCTGAATCACTCGGTAATCTTGTATCTCTTGAAGAGTTAAATATTAAAATGAGTGATAAGATTACTACTCTCCCTCAAAGTATCGGAAATTGTAGTAATCTTAAGAAGCTTGAGATTGACGAATGTAATAATTTTAATTTTCTTCCCGAGACTATTGGAAAATGTATTAATCTTGAGGAAATAGAATGGCATACAGGATGTGACGGAGAAGGAGACCATACTCATAAACATTTACCTAAATCTATTGGTAATCTTGTTAATCTTAAAAAATTAGAACTTATTGATGGAACAGTATATTTACCAGAATCGCTTGGCAATTGTATTGTTCTTGAACATTTAAATATTAGATGTAATACTAATCTAAAATCTGTTCCTGATTTTATTTACAAACTTGCAAATCTCAAATTTTTAGATATTTCATATAATAAGATTTATAACACCCCTTATTTTGCAAACAATGAAAAACTTGTGATTGAAAATCGCAATTGGCCTCGGGGGTTTTAAACAAAAATATTATAAATTTCATCAATAAAAATTGTTTAAACAATTAAACAAAAATATTATAAATTTCTTCAATAAAAAAGAAATTTATAATATCTAAAATGCCAGGAAAGTCCAAGTCAAACACGGTCCATACAATTTCTAAAACCACTAAACATCGTTTAGAAGCAAATAAGAAAATTGTCGATGCTGCCTTCAGCGAAGACCTTGAAGATTGTGTTTATGGTCGTGTAACAAAAATGATGGGTGGAGCTCGAATTCAAGTAATTTTAATAGACCAAAGTGAAGCTTACGGTCAGATTCGTGGCTTATTTCGTAAAAAAGGAGCTACGCCAATTAGGGTAAATGATATAGTTGTATTAGCTGGTCGGGAATTTAGTACAAAAACTGGTTCCCTTCCTGTGTATGATGTTGTAGGTATCTTTGACCGTAAAGAAGCTTTAGAACTTTCAAATTTGTCTAAAATCCCAAAATGGTTTGTAACTTCTGATGTAAAGAAAACTTCGGAAGGAAAAGTCGAATTGGAAGAAGTTGATGATGGTTTATACGATTTTGATGAAGAAGCTGAACCAGTAATTGAATCCGAGGAAGAAGAAGGTTCTGGTTATAAAGTTGCCAAGAAAGACAAAAAGGATTATTTTGCTTTATCTAAGAAAGATACTTCTGATGAAAAAGAAATTGATATAGACAATATTTAAAAAATATCGTCTTGAATATTTAAAAATTTCTTAAAAACTGAAATTTTTTATATAATTAACTTTTATATAAAAAATGTCTAAGAAATTACCTGAATTTTCCGAGATTCGGAAAATATGCGAATTTTGTAACAATAAAAGTCGTTATTACGATTTTCCACTCAGAGGGGTTATAACTTGTAATTGTGAAGCTCCAAAGCAAATTCACGACGAATGTTTATTTAATAAAATCGATTATACAAAGGAGTATTATTACCATAAGAAAATTGATTTACCTTGTGAAATTTGTAAATCTAAACTTTTATTAAATGGAACTTTCTATACTTATCATAAGGAAAATGGTCTGTTGTCTTCAGAAAGAAATTATAAAAATTCTGTATTACACGGACCTTATAAAGAATATGCTTGGGACGGTGAAACTTTAATTAAAGATATGACTTATAATGAAGGGAAAATTGAAGGATTATATAAGACTTGGAATTCTAAAAGAGACGGTAGTTATTATTTAGAAATCGAAGATAACTATTCTAATGGATTATTCAATGGATTATCTACAACTTATGATAGCACTGGAAATATAATTACGAAACTTTTATATAAAGATAATGAAGTCATCGAGGAAATTAAATAATTTTGGAAAATTATCTTTTAAATTTTTAATACAAAATTGTATTAAAAATAATATTTTATAGGAAAATCTAGATTTTTTCCTTTACTCAAGCTTGGTAATTCCCCAGCGCTCTACTTCAGATTTTACCTTCATATCTGGAAAGAAGTTCTTGGTGTATTTCTTGGTTACTGGGTCAGGACAGCGTTCCTTATGAACGTAACATACAGATAGCTTTACTAGACTATCAAAGTAATCCCAAATACCTTCCTGAATGGTCTCATTAAACAGCTTAGTTCCATCGGGGCGTAAGACATCATGCAAATTACGAAAATCAGACACAGATTTTTCAGGGACTCCTTCGAAGACACTGGAGCCAGCGTTTTTAATATATTCGACATCACGGTTCTTAATCTTATCCCAAGACTTTAGTGAGCGAATGGTAAAGGTAGTTACAATCTTACCAGCATCTTCCTTCTCAATGAAAGCCTTAGAAAGGTCCATAATTAGAGGAGAAACAGGAGTCTGGATACCAGCAGCATTACCTTCTACAATAACACTCTTGGTGAATTCAATGAACTCAATAAGGCGGCGCTTAAAACGTTCTTCAGGGGGAGGTAATGACATTGTTTTATATTAATCTTATAATTTCTTTAAAGGATTTTCAATTAAAAAATATTTTTTGAAATTTTTTGAAAAAATGAAGTGTAAAATCTTTATTTTGTATTGATTTAAAAAAGATGGACTCTGACTCTGTTTCTATTTTGGCAACAAACCTATTTTTGAGTAAAATAGGTACAATTATACAGACCTATTCGAAAGATTCGGCAATTGAATTAGAGCTCCGATTACATAAATACGGGAATCATTACTCTAAGGACGGATATAATGGTATCGATTATAAAGACTTCAATCGTCTTAAATCTAGACTT